>Ga0233442_1000341_pt1 | contig 49901 bp, 47 predicted proteins | sample SI_123_September_3_FD_182789 | JGI IMG/M metagenome (GOLD analysis project Ga0233442, IMG submission 182789) | Seawater microbial communities from Saanich Inlet, British Columbia, Canada - SI_123_September2016_150_MG | ecosystem: Environmental > Aquatic > Marine > Inlet | place: Canada: British... | reverse complement strand
GTAAAGAAGACACCGAAGTAGCGTTTGTTAGAGCAACACGTGCAACTTTAAGTGGATCTATAATACCTGCTTCAAACATATCTACATATTCTCCAGTCGCAGCATTAAAACCTATGTTTTTATTTTCAGCAGATTCTACTGCGTTTACTACAACACCAGTATCAAACCCAGCATTTTGAGCTATTTGTTTTATAGGAGCTTTTACCGCACGAAGAATGATTTCACAACCTATCTTTTGGTCACCTTCAAGTTCTATAGAAACTAAAGAAGCGGCACAAACTAGAGCAGCACCACCACCTATTATGATACCCTCTTCAACAGCGGCCTTAGTAGCAGAAAGAGCATCGTCAACTCTGTCTTTTTTCTCTTTCATCTCTGTTTCAGTTGCAGCACCAACTTTTATAACTGCTACTCCACCAGAAAGTTTTGCTAAACGTTCTTGTAGTTTTTCTTTATCGTATTCGCTTGATGTAGTTTCTATCTGAACTTTAATTTCAGCTATTCTTGCAGCAACAACCGTTACATCACCTGCACCATTTACTATAACAGTGTTGTCTTTGTCAATAACTACGCGTGAAGCTTGTCCTAGCATCTCTATAGTTGTAGCTTCAAGTGTATGTCCCGTCTCTTCAGAGATAACAACACCCGCTGTAAGCGTTGCTATATCTAGAAGCATTGCTTTACGTCTGTCACCAAAACCAGGAGCCTTAACAGCAGATATATTTAAAACGCCACGAAGTTTGTTTACAACAAGAGTAGAAAGTGCTTCACCCTCTACATCTTCAGCGATTATAAGAAGTGGACGAGAAGTTTTTTGAACTTGCTCTAAAACAGGAAGTAAGTCTTTTAATGAAGATATTTTACTATCACATAAAAGAATCCAAGGATTTTCTATTTCAGCTGTCATTTTTTCAGGGTTAGTAATGAAGTAAGGGCTGAGGTAACCACGGTCAAACTGCATACCTTCAACAACATCTAGTTCATCAGAGATACCTTTTGCTTCTTCAACAGTGATAACACCATCTTGGCCTACTTTTTCCATAGCTTCTGCTATCATATTTCCAATAGACTCATCAGAGTTTGCAGAGATAGTAGCAACTTGAGCTATATCTTTAGTTCCACTGACAGCTTTACTAGAAGCTTTTAAGTGTTTTAAAATCTCTTCACAAGCCTTATCCATACCGCGTTTAACTTCAACTGGATTTGCACCAGCAGTAATGTTACGAAGACCTTCAGAGAAGATGGCATTTGCTAGAACTGTAGCTGTAGTAGTACCATCTCCAGCTTCATCAGCTGTGTTTGATGCCACTTCTTTTACAAGTTGCGCACCCATGTCTTCTAGTTTGTCTTGAAGTTCAACTTCACGTGCAACTGAAACACCGTCTTTAGTGATGACAGGAGCTCCATAACTTCTTTGTATTAGTACGTTACGACCACGTGGTCCCATTGTCACTTTTACTGCATCTGTTAATTTTGCAACACCGCGTGCTAGAGCATTTCTAGCTGTATCTGAAAAAATTATTTCTTTGCTCATATTATCTGTCCTTAACCTATTATTCCGAAGATATCATCAGTATCTAATACCATATATTTGTCACCATCAAATGAAACTTCATTTCCAGAATACTTACCAAATAAAACTTGGTTTCCATTTTCTAACTCTGTAACTTCTTTGCTCACTGCTACAACTTCACCACGAGATGGTTTTTCTTGAGCATTATCAGGAATGATAATCCCTGACATTGTTGTTGTTGCTTCTTCTACACGTTTTACTAAAACTCTTTTTCCTAGAGGTTGAAAGTTCATTAAATGTCCTTTTGATAATTAAAATATATCTATATTATATATTTGCGATTTTACCATAATAGTTTTAATAAAAACCAATAAAAAATAAATATGATAATTAAGAACCATATAATTTATTAGATGACATTATAGGGATATATGAGAGTTTAGGAGGTGTATTTATGTTTTTTGGAAATAATGCGAAACTTGAAGCAGATATAGCTTTACAAGAGAGACGGATAAGTAAATTAAAATTAGAAATGAAAGAAGTGAAACAAAAAGCGAAAGATGAAGTGAAATTAATTCAAAATGAACTTGATGAATCAAACAGCAACCTTGAAATAGTTACAAAAGAACTTAAAGAATTGATTGAAAAAGTTGAAGATACGATAAGTTTTGATGTTGATACTGGAGCACACAATAGAAGATACTTTTATGATGTGTCTGAAAGTATAATTTCTTTAGCTAAACGTGACAAGACACATATATCTTTATCGGTAATATATATTAACCAATTGACAATTAGTGATGATGCACTTCAAAGTATTATTCATATGATTTCCGGTTCAATTAGAGAATGCGATATTTTTGTTAAATTTGATAGAAATAAATTTGTACTACTTTTTCCTGAAACATCTTTGAAACAGTCTGAGATTGTTTCAGCAAAAATACATACTTTAGTTGAAAATAAATATGCGGTAGATAACGGAAAATACACAGTCAGTATTGGTGTGTCAGAATTCATTCCATCAACAGATAATATAATGATTTTATTAGATAGAGCGGATAAAATAGCTAAAAATAGTTCGTAACGATAGAGCTAAAGAAGGATGTGAAATAAAAAAACATCTTTTAATCTTACTAAAGCAATAATAAAGCTTTTTCTAGTTATAATTCCGTCCTCTTAAAAGATGTCACGGTAGCTCAGCTGGTTAGAGCACTGGTCTCATAAGCCGGGGGTCGGGGGTTCAAGTCCCCCTCTTGACACCATTTTTTTAAGAGATTTTATACATTCCGGATTAGCTCAGCGGTAGAGTAGGTGACTGTTAATCACTTGGTCGCTGGTTCGAATCCAGCATCCGGAGCCACTCGTTTTTAAACCCCATAAACACTGATATTCCAACTGATTTACTTATTTGCTGTGTCCATATTGTGCCCAAAAGTGGCAGCACTCAAATAGCACCAAAGAAAGAAGCTCTTTAAATACCTTCCCTTTTTCGATACTAAATATATATTCTAAGCTTTCGCACCTGATAAAATGCTCTAAAGCCCAGATAGAAGTTTTATTAGTGAAATATCTCATGAAGTACTATTCATAATAATTGTTGCACTTCTAAAAGGTAATACAACCTTTAAAGATATATTTGAATGGATGCTGTTTAACAAAGAAAAAGAGATAATAAATGTACCTTCTCGTTTCAATCATTACTGCAGCAAAAGTATGTCTCATGTGATAGATGGCTCCATGCTCTATCTCACACACTTTGAGCAAGCTCTTCCACTTTGAATCTCTTATCCGTTTGATGTCATAGTAATATTCATCATATTTACTTGAAAACTTTAAGCTCAGGTGTTTATTTAAACTCCATTATGCTAATATGGAGTTAATTAACTGAAGGGAATTATCATGCATGTTATTTCTATATTTGAGCTAGAGATTTTTATCTAAGTTCATGACTTACTATCCTTATGAAACATTTGTTAAAGATGTTAAAACTCTTGTTGAAATGACAAAAGACTACAACCCTGACACTCTCGTCTCTATTGCAAGAGGAGGAGTAACTCTTGGACACGCTTATGCTAGTGCTACAGACAACAGACAACTAATGAGTATAAATTCAGTTTTATATAATGAACAAGAAAAAGGTGAAAAGTGTGAGCTGTTCAATATTCCAGACTTATCAAATGCATCAAGAGTCCTCATTCTCGATGATATTATTGATTCTGGACAGACAATGTTAGCGGTTGTAACTACACTTACAAAACTATATCCTCATGTAATAATTAAGAGTGCTTCTATATATTATAAAAAAACGGCTCTCATTCAATCTGCTTTTTCACTCTATGAAGCAAGTGACTGGATAGAGTTTTTTTGGGAAAAAGATTTTATGGAGAAAAGAAATGACTAAAAATACTTTAGGCTCGACATCAACAGAGTATGTATATGAATATGACCCAACTCTACTTGAAGTGTTTGACAATAAGCATGTAGATAATGACTACTGGGTAACCCTAAATGCAGATGAATTTACTTCTTTATGCCCCATAACAAATCAACCAGACTTTGCAACTTTAATCATTAACTATATACCTCACATAAAAATGGTTGAAAGTAAGTCTCTAAAACTCTATCTTTTTAGTTTTATAAACAATGGCGAGTTTCATGAAGAGGTAGTAAATAAGATAGGGAAAGATTTAGTGTCACTTATGGAACCAAAATACCTAGAAGTAGTTGGTCTATTTTATCCACGGGGAAATATTAGTATACACCCTACTTTTAGCTACTCTAATTCAAACAAAAAATATAAAGATATAGAAACACATAGATTTATAAACAGAAATATCAACCCACTAAGAATAGGATAAGCCCATGGATTTTAAAACAGTATCTATAGAAGAAGGCTCAAATATAGAATATAGCTCTGCGGAACTCCTTTTTTTAGCAAAAAGTGGTCAGCCATATCGTGGAACTCTCTATGTTAAATTTAGAAGTATTAACGAGACATTTGATCTACATGACTTTAAACACTACATCACTTCACTAAGAACTAAAAGTCTCAATGCAGAAGATATTGCCTTTAATATCTTTAAAACTATTGCTAAAAATATAAAATGTGATGACTTAGGAGTTCTTGTAGACTTAAGTGCACGTGGGGGAATAAAGCAAAGAATTAGCTTTGGAAAAGAGTTTATTGAGCATAAAAAAACAAATATTTTCCAAATTTAATCAAAATAGTTGATATATTATGAGTCTTCTGATATAATGTGCTCGATGAAAGATGAGGCTCGAGTTCATCTTTAGTGTGAAATTGTACGTTTGTTACATTTCGACCCCTAAAGACTCTCCAATTTTTGACTCCACTGAGAATTAATTTTCTTAGTGATTTTTTTACACAAGGCAATACAATGGCAGAATTACAAGACGGTTCAGTTAAATGGTTTAACGACGAAAAAGGTTATGGTTTCATACAACAAGACAATGGTGGCAACGATGTATTCGTACATTTCCGTCAAGTTAACAACAATGGCGGTGGACGTGTTTCACTTGCTGAAGGTCAAAGAGTAACTTACGAAGTTGGAGAAGGTCAAAAAGGCCCTCAAGCTGAGAACGTAACTCCACTTTAATCTACCTCTAAACCCCTATTGTAGGGGTTTAGCCACTTCTACTATTTACTGCAAGACCACAAAATTTTAAAAACTACCTCTATTTTTACTAAACAATATACTTAATTCAATAGATACTCCTACCAGCTATAAAAAATTTAATAAAATTCAACTTTAATAATCGATTTACTAAAAATTACACTTGATACTAGAATTGGCGAATTAATAATAATAATTTTTAGTTATACTTACGACACATTAATAAGTGGACATAACTATAATGAACCCCTAAAACTAAACCAGTAAATCTTATTTTTTAATTCCAAGATGTTAGAATAAAAAGATGAAGATATAGGGATTAAAAATGAGTACAAAACGAAAGACAATAATTCATTATAATGTCCCCAGAAAACAAACCACTCAATACAAGATTCTTATTAAAAAAGATAAAATAAGAACAATAAAGTGAGGGATAAAAAATGAGTACCAAGAGAAAAATATATAGTGCAGAGTTCAAAGCAAAAGTAGTTTTAGAAGCTGAGCTAACACTAAATCAGATAGCAAGTAAATATGAGTTATTACCAGTGAATGTAAAAAACTGTAAAAAGATGTTTTTAGACAATATGTCATTGGCATTTGACAAGAGCACAGTTGTTAAAGAGTATAATTCTCTAAAAATGGATATTTAAATGTGTATATGTGGAAATGAGAAAGATTTTAACGAGTGTTGCGGTGGTATTATTTCATGTAAACGCAGTGCTAAAAATCCAGAAGAACTAATGCGAAGTAGATATAGTGCATATGTAAGAGCCGATGGAAGGTACTTAGTAAAAAGTGCTGTTAAAGAAAATCAAGTAGAAGAAGATGCTGCCCTTATTCAAGAGTTTTCTAACTCCGTAGATTGGTTAAAGCTAGATGTTATAAATGTAACAGAAGATACCGTTGAATTTAAAGCTTACTATAAAGATGAAGAGACTATACATGTCCTTCATGAAAAGAGTAATTTTATTTTAGAAGATGGTATTTGGAAATACAAAGACGGAGAGCTCTATAACTCAAAAATAGAGAGAAATGAGAGCTGTCCTTGTGGAAGTGGCAAAAAATTTAAAAAGTGTTGTGCCTAAAAATAACTATCTTACACAGTAGGAGATAATTGAACTCTTCTTTTATTTATTATCTCCATATTCAATATTCTTAAAAAATATAGAGCTTTTTTTATTAAAACCATTTTTTTCATAAAATACTTGAGCATCAGTACTTTCAATATTCGAGGAGAGAACAATATTTGCACACATCGCAGTTCTTGCATATGTTTCTAAATACTCAAGCATTTGATTTGTATAATCTCTCCCTCTATATTTTTTATCAGCTACCAAATCAAAAATAAAAAGATGGCGTTTATAATAAAAATTTGTTTGCACTGCAACTCCCGCATAACACATCAGTTCACCTCTCTCAAGCATACCAATCATTTTGTATTCCATATGTCTCATATCGTAGGCTAAATCATCAAATTCCTTATACGATAATTCCGCATATTGTTGTAATATAACTTCATAAATAGTTTCTAACTCTTTGAAATTCATTTCTCTTATTTGCATAATAATATTTTATACTAATTTAGTTACAATAGCATACAAAATAATAATTTCTATCAAGGATGTCCTATGAAAAACTCTATAACAATTACAGATAATAGAACAAATAACTCTTATGAATTTGAAATCAAAGATGCCACAAGAGGACCAAGTGTTGTTGATATTTCCAGTTTTTATGCACAAACTGGAATGTTTACTTATGACAATGGCTTTACATCAACTGCAAGTTGTACATCTGATATTACATTCATAGATGGTAATAAAGGGGAGCTTCGGTATCGTGGTATTGAAATTGAAGAACTCGCAACAGAACACTCTTTTTTAGCAGTTTGCTACTTACTGCTAAACTCTAAACTTCCAAATGAAGAAGAGTTGTTAGACTTTGATTTAGAACTTCGTCATAGATCTTTACTCCATGAGAACTTAAGACACCTTTTTCAAGCTTTTCCTTCAGGAGCCCATCCTATGGCTACTCTCTCTGCTGCAACTGCTGCACTCGCAACATTTTACTATGATCATTTAAACATATCGGATGAAAGTGATTATCAAGAGATGGCTAGGCGTATTATTGCAAAAATGCCTACTATTGCTGCGTTTGCATATAGACATTCCATAGGTGCACCTTTTATTCATCCTGATATTGATAGAGGGTTTGCAGAAAACTTTTTGTATATGCTCAGAGCTTACCCTGGTGGAAAAATGCATCGAGGAATTTATGGGGAATACACTATAAAAGAAATTGAAATCAAAGCTCTTGATACAATCTTTACTCTCCATGCAGACCATGAACAAAATGCTTCAACAACTACAGTAAGAGGGGTCGCCTCTACTGGAGCGCATCCATATGTAGCTATAAGTGCTGGTATCTCTGCCCTTTGGGGAAGGGCCCACGGTGGAGCCAATGAGTCCGTTATTCAACAACTTGAAATGATTGGTAGTATTGAAAATGTCGATAAATTTATCGCTCGGGCAAAAGACCCTGATGATGACTTTAGACTTATGGGCTTTGGTCATCGCGTTTACAAAAATTTTGATCCAAGAGCTAAAGTACTCAAAGGTTTGCAAGAACAACTTAAAGATGAACTTAAGCTTGACTCAAATCTTATGCAAATCGCCAATAAAATAGAAGAAATTGCTTTGAATGATGAGTATTTTATTTCAAGAAAACTATATCCTAACATAGATTTTTATTCTGGAGTTATCTTAACTGCTCTTAAAATACCGACATCAATGTTCACTCCTATCTTTGTGATCGGACGAACTGTTGGATGGATTACGCAATGGATTGAGTTCAAAAAGACAAAAGGAATGAAGATTACTAGACCAAGACAGCTCTATATTGGAAAATAACATTATAATTATGTTAGAATGTGTTAAAATTATTTAGGTTGGAAGTATGAATACAAAAAGTATAAATTTTAGAGTCATCACATTTTTCATAGTGACACTCATCGTATTAGGATTTGGTGTCGCATTTAGTGTCTCAAGCAGTGCCAATCAAGAAATACTAAAAACACGCATGGAACAAATGAGTTCTATAACCATAAGTAAATCTCAACATATTCAAGATTATTTCAGAGAAATGAAATACATCATAGCTTCAAAAGCCTCAAACAGTGGCACCGTGCAGTTGCTATGGGACCTAGATGAAGGACTAGAATTTCTAGAAGACAGTGACCTTGATATGAATCATGTTAAAAACACTCTGATAAAGTACTATAAAGAGAGCTATACCGCTAATGTAAACTATGACTTAGTCGGTGCTCCTCAAAAAAGAGATTTAGAAAAGTATCTTCCAAAATCAGACAAAGGTTTAATAGCACAATATCTATACATTGCTAAGAATCCCAATCCATATAATAAAAAAGAGCTCTTCAAAATGAGTAGACTCTTTAAAAATGAATATTCTGACATACATGTTCAGCAACATCCTATTCTCGGTTCGATTTTAGAAGAATTTGGACGCAATGACATTTTTCTTGTTAACACAACTGGTGATATCGTTTACAGTGCACAAAAAAATTGTGACTTTGGAACAAACCTTTTAGATGGTGTTTATAAAAACTCTGGTCTAGCAAGAGTTTTTAAAAAGAGTATGAAAACAAAACGTGGTGATGTTGTCTTTGAAGATGTTTCAATATATGAACCAAACTACAACAAGAAAACTGCATTTTTAGCTATGCCTATCTATTTTGGTGAAGACAATGAAGGAAGTATAATTTTTGAACTTCCATTATCAAAAATAAATGAAATCATCAACTTTAATAACGAGTTTGACAAGGTTGGTCTTGGTGAATCAGGAGAGGCACTTCTGGTTGGTTCTGACTATACTATGCGTAATGATAGTAGATTTATTAGTAAAATTAAAGAGTTAGATATTTCTACAAAAAAGTCTAATACTACTATTGGAAACTACAAAATAGACACTAAGTCTTCAAGAGATGCAATATCTGGAATGAGTAAAACAACTGAAGGTATAGATTATTTAGGGAATGATGTTATCTTATCTTATGCACCCATTAATGTTTACAATAATCAATGGGCTATTATAGTAAAAATAGATACAGATGAAGCACTACGCGATGCAAATAGTAACTTTACTATGGCTATTATTGGAACTGCTATTTTTATTCTTTTAATGATTATCGTTTCTTTAATGGTAATAAAGGTAGTTATCTTATCTAAACTAGAGACTCTACAAATAGCGACTTATGACCTTGCCAAAGGTGATGGTGACCTTACCAGAACAGTTGTTGTACCCAAGGGTGATGAAATAGCTGATGTTGCACATAATATAAATGAATTTATAGAAAAAGTGAGGGCTACAGTATCTCAAGCAGCATCTACATCTTCATCAAATATGCAAATAGCAAAGGATCTTTCACAAGCTTCTATAGATATGAAATCTAAATCCGATGAAGAGAATACAATGCTACATGATTTAGCTGATGATGGAAATAATCTTCAATTAATTATAAGCACTTCTATTGAACAAGCAAAAGAGACAAAAGAAAATATTGACAACACTGGTTCAACATTAAGAGATGTCAATCAACAAATCATTAGTCTTACGAAAGAGATAGAAAGTAGAAGTCATGATGAACTTGAACTTGCACATAAACTAGAAGAGCTAAGTACTGAAACAGAAGCTGTAAAAAGTGTTTTAAGTGTTATATCTGATATTGCTGATCAAACAAACCTTCTTGCTCTAAACGCAGCTATTGAAGCTGCTCGTGCAGGTGAACATGGACGTGGTTTTGCTGTTGTTGCTGATGAAGTAAGAAAACTAGCAGAGAGAACACAAAAGTCACTTTCTGAAATAAATACAACAATTAGTATCATCACACAATCAGTCAATGATGCTAGTGAAAGTATGTCTGATAATGCTCAGGCAATAGAAAAACTTTCTCAAGATGCAAATGAGACTGAACAAGATATAAGTTCAAGTGTAAATGCTATAGAAAAATCTATAATGGAAGTTGATGAGACAGTAACTGGCTACATCGAAAACTCTGAGACTATTGCTTCTATGATAATTAGATTACAAACTATAGAAAAACTTTCTAAAACTAATCAAGTGACTATAGATGACATTTCAGGTATATCTTCTAACATAATGGAAACTACTGTGAATCTAGACGACCTCTTAAATGAGTACAGAACATAAATAATCATCCCTTAAACAACTCTTTGATATAATCGCGAAAAATAATAGGTGCATTCCCTGCACCCAAGCGAGAGAAAATCATGGTAACAGTACAAAACTTAATAATGCGTTATGGAAATAGAGTTCTATTTCAAGATATAAACCTTAAACTAGACCGTCATAAGCGTTATGGCTTAATCGGTGCAAATGGTGCAGGTAAAACAACTTTTCTTAATATTCTTTCTGGAAAAATTAGTGAATATGAGGGTGATGTTGTTATCCCTAAAGCAAATAGAGTTGGTGTTTTAGGCCAAAATCAATTTGCGTTTGAAGATTACACTATTGCAGATACTGTTCTTTATGGTAACAAACGTTTATTTGATGCTATTAAAGAAAAAGAAGTACTTTATGCAACTGGTGATTTTGAAGATGATGCAGTAAATAACCGTCTTGCAGATTTAGAAGTTATTTCAGTTGAAGAAGATCCAACTTATGAGTACGATGTAAACATCGGTAAAATCTTAGAAAATGTTGGTATCCCTTCTGAACAGCATCAAAATCTTATGTCTACACTTGATAGTGCTGATAAATTCAAGGTACTGCTTGCACAAGTTCTCTATCCAAAACCAGATGTACTATTTCTCGATGAGCCTACAAATAATCAAGATATTGAAACAATTACTTGGTTGGAAAACCAGCTTAAACGCCACGAGGGAACATTAGTAGTTATTTCTCACGATAGACACTTCTTAAACTCAGTTGTAACAAATATACTTGATGTTGATTATCAAAAAATTCGTGAGTTTACTGGTACATATGATGACTGGTATATCGCTGCGAACATCATGGCAAAACAGCTTGAACTAGACTCTGCTAAACAGATGAAAGAAAAAGATGAGCTAGAAGCTTTTGTTCGTCGCTTCTCAGCAAATGCTTCTAAAGCAAAACAAGCAACATCTCGTCAAAGAAAACTTGATAAAATGGAATTTGATGATATTAAACCATCATCACGCCGTGACCCAAGTATTGTTTTTAAAGCAAAACGCCCAATGGGTGATGAAGTACTTCATATAAAAAATATTTCTTTCTCTTATGCAGACAATGTAATATTTAATGACATTACTATAAAGTTTGAACCTGGAGAAAAAGTCGCACTTATCGGTGGAAATGGTGTTGGTAAGTCTACTCTTTGTAAAATTATGATGGAAGAACTAAAAGCGACTTCCGGTGAAGTTACATGGGGTGCTACAATTGAGAACTCATACTTTCCACAAGATACTGCAGATATTATAGAAGGTGATGGTACACTTTATGATTGGTTACGTGCATATGACCCTAAACGTGATATTGCTGAGATTAGAAACTGTCTTGGACGTATGCTTTTTAATGGTGAGCAGCAAGAAAAAAGTGTAGTTAGTATTTCTGGTGGTGAAAAACACCGTATGATGCTAAGTAAAATGATGCTAGAAAATGGAAACTTTTTAGTACTTGATGAACCTTCAAATCACCTTGACCTTGAAGCCATTGTAGCTCTTGGAGAAGGCTTACTTGAGTTTAAAGGGAATGTTCTTTGTGTATCTCATGACCGTGAGTTACTTGATGCATTTGCTTCTCGTATTATCGAGATTCAAGCTGATGGTTCTATTATAGACTTTAAAGGTTCTTATGAAGAGTTTGCTCAAGAAAGAGCTGACGGAAAAATATAAATACTTATGAAAATTTATGAAGACTACCTCGGCTTAGGTATAGCCGGGAACTTCGCACTTCACCTAGAGCAAGCTGGTGAACTCGAAGACTTTAAAGATGTGATTACAGCTGATGAGGCTGCACCTAAAGGATTGTTTCCTTTTTACTTACCAAACTATACTCCCTCAAATGAAACTACAACAAGAACTCCAAAAGAAATTTTAGCGACCTACCCAATTTGTGATGCTACGATTAAACTCCCAAGTAAAGGCGTAAATGTTCAAGCAGAACCTGAAGTTGGACTTGTATGCGATTTAAGTTATAAAGATAGTAAAGTTATTTCCATAACTCCCACTCATTTTGGAGCATATAACGACTGTTCTATTCGCATTGCTGGAGCCCAAAAGATAAGTGATAAAAAAAACTGGGGTGATTCATCTAAAGGCTACTCTAATACTCTTTTAGAAATAGATAAATTTCAAGCTGGCGGAGTCATGGACGATTACACTATTTGTAGTTTCTTACGTCGTGATTCAGAGCTCAATGCTTATGGAGAAGATGTAGAACTGAGTGGATATAGTTACTTCTATGAAAAATTAACAGCATGGATTACAAACCAAATAAACACACAAACAAATTTTGGCCCTCTTGAACCAATAAACGAATACATAAAAGCTTGTGACTATCCAACTAAACTACTAATCAGCATAGGTGCCACGCGTTATACAAAGTATGGTGAAAGCACTTTTTTAAAGACAGGAGATGAAGTACTAGTTGTTGTATATAATAATCAGCAGTACTCAGCTCGAGATGTTAAAACAAAACTTCTAGAAGAGAATTATTCTAGTCCTAATCTTAGTGTTTTAGCTCAAAAGGTTTTATAAATGAAAATAGGTATTTATGAGCATTATAAAGGTCAAAGATACGAGGTAATAGATACTCTTAGGCATAGTGAAACAGAAGAACTAATGGTACTTTATCGTGCTCTCTATGGTGATCAAGGTTTATGGGCTAGACCATATACAATGTTTTTTCAAACTGTTCTTATTAAAAATAAAGAAACACCGCGTTTTAAATATATTGGTGATGAAAATGAGTAGAGGTAAAAAGTTAGACCTTTTTATTGGTAGCGAGATTGAAAATGGCTGGGCAGAAGTGCAAACTCCTCGAAAATCTATAATTGCTGATGAAATTGTAGAACCACAAAAGCACTTTTTAATATTTGCTAAAGAAAAGCGCAGAGGTAAAACTGTAACACTTGTTGGAGTGTTTCAACTAAGTAAAAAAGATTCTCAAAAATACCTCAAACTACTAAAGAAAAAACTTGGTTGTGGTGGAAGCTATAAAGATGGTTTTATGGAATTTCAGGGTGAACTCAAAGATAAATTACGAGAGTTCCTTATCAAAGAAAATTTTCGATTCAAAAACGGACACTAAGCTATAAGACTATCATCCTCAAAGCCTACACTAGCTTCACATACATTAGAAGTTATTGTGCATCTATCACGTCCACCCTCTTTGGATTTATAAAGCATTTTATCTGCACAGGAAAGGAGGATATTGCCGTTGAGTGCAGCATCCGCTATACAACAGACTACTCCAATTGATATAGTTACATACTCGTGAGCCAAAGAATTTTTATGATCTATCTTTTGTCCTCGTATAGCATCGCAAATGTCTCTTGATAATTTCGCACTATTTGATTCATCTGTACTAGTTAGCAGTACTCCAAACTCTTCTCCACCAAGTCTAAATATATAGTCACTTGGTCGCTTAAGAGTATGCTTTAATGTTTGAGCCACTACTTTAAGAGCTTCATCCCCTTTTAGATGCCCATATGTATCGTTATACTGTTTAAAATAATCAATATCTAACATCATGAAAGTTATATAATCATTACTACGCTGTGCACATTTTAACTCTTTATCATAGACCATATTAAAGTACCTACGATTATGTAGATTTGTTAAAGCATCAGTATATGAAACATTTTCAAGTTTTTTATTTACTCGCTTTAACTTATTCGTTGTGATCTCTAATTTTGTCTGGTCTGACTGTATGCTTTTAAAGACATATAAAGAGATAATAATAAGTGTACTTAAGATAAATACTAAAGTAATACCAAGCTGTTGCTTAGTCCTTTCATAATGAAACAAAAACTTTTTTCTTTCATAGTTTGCGATGCTTACTTCATACTTTATAAGCTTTTGTATCACCTTATGAATTGTGAACACTTTTTTTTCTAATGTACGAATAGAAATATTACTTAAATCTTTACCCTCTTTTACAATGGAATAAACTTTAAAAAAATATTTGTTGATATTATTTATCTCTAAATCTGTATAAGATACATATTCCATTTCATCATCGCGCTTAAAATGTGACTCATAATTTTTCCATTTTTTAATAATATGGTTTAATGATTTACGAATTTGTGTAGCAGACTGTTCGGGACTTATTTCTAACCTTGAAGCTTGATATATTGTACTGGCAAGTCCATTATGATATGTTTGTATTATTTCATTAAGCTCTATTACTGGTACTAACGAGCCAAAATATAAAGCATCTATATTTTTTTTCATGGAGTCTATATGTATAGTTCCAATAATTCCCATACCAATAAGAGCTATTGTAGTTATTATGAAAAGAAAGAAGAGTTTACTTTTTAGCTTTAGTGTTTCAATAAACTGCATATCTCTCCCTTATGATATTAACTACAAGGCATACTTAGCAAATTTCATTCCCATTAAAATAAATATTTTTTAGATATATTTATCCAACGGGTGTGGTTAATGATTAAGAAATACTTTCTATCTCTTTGACACTCTTTCTAATTCCTTTTGAAAGATTTTCATATCCATCTTTTGTAACTAAAATATCATCTTCAATTCTAATTCCAATACCTCTGTATTTCTTAGGAACATCTTTATCATCTTTATCTATATACATTCCGGGTTCTATTGTCATAACCATACCAGATTTCAAAGGTATTTCTTTGCCCTTTTTCGTTCTGTATGGAGCTTCATCATGCACATCTATTCCCATCCAATGTCCTACTCCATGTGGATAGTACTTTTTATGTGCTTTACTTTTAAGAAGCTCTTGTTTATCACCCTCTAATATACCTAACTCCAACATACCATCACAAAGTAACTCTTCGGATTTCATTTGAATATCGGTTCTAAGAATATTAGGCTTTATCATAGCTATAAGCTTCTCTTGAACATCTAAAATCATCTCATAGAGTTCTTTTTGTGCCTTTGTAAATTTTCCATTTGCCGGTATTGTTCTTGTAATGTCACTTGCATAGTATTCATACTCACACCCAGCATCAATCAGTATTAGTTCGTTATCTACTATTTTACTATCATTGTTTATATAGTGAAGTGTATTTGCTGCGTTTGCTGAGGCTACTATTGATGTATATGCATCGCTATAAGCACCATTTTTCTTAAAGATATATTCTATTTCCGCTAAAAGCTCATACTCATTTCCTAGTATTTTACTTTTTTCCATTGCCATATGATGGGCATCTTTTGTGATAGAAACAGCTTTTTTGATCAAGGCTATTTCTCCATCACTTTTTATTAAACGTGACTTTTCAATAATTATTGCTATATTTTTATGAGAATGGTAATGATTACTTAACTCTTTGATTTTTTCAATTCTTGAAGCATCTGATCTAAAATCAAAATAAATATTTTGTCCCAACTTGATAAATTCTTCGAGCATTTTATCTAGTTTTTTTATACTAAAAACTTCATCAATTCTAAAATGCTTTCTCCCTCTCTTCTCACCAAGTCGTTTTCCCGTCCACAGTTCAAGAAGCTTATCTCTATGTTGCACAAACATATAAGTTTTAACAATTCCCTTTTCTTTATGAAAGAGGAGTGCCGCATTATCTTCTTTAAAGCCACTTAGGTAGTAAAAATTACTATTTTGTCTATATGCATACTCCGTATCATTCGATCGTGTTTTCATAGTTGCACTGAAGACTATAGCTATAGAATTGTCTTTAAGCTTTTTACCTAAAGTAGTTCGCCGTGATACATATTCTTTTTCTTTTATCATTTGCATACCTCACTTAACCATTTATTAGTTTCTTCTAACACAACTGCAAGTCCTAAATTAAGTGCTTTTACACCACCTTGTGCATTTAAATCCATTACTTCAACTCTCTTTGTAAAATTCCGACTAGAAAGACTTTTAACAGTTTCAGCATCAAAAAGGGCCATATCAAGAGATACTATCACATAGGATTTACCATCGCTATCTGTAAAGTACTGCATAAAATCTTCTAAATTACTTTCTAAGATGTACTTGCTTTTTGTATAAGATTTAAACCCATGAACACTAGAAAAAATATTTGTTCTTTTTATACTTTTTACTAACTGAGAACTTATAGCCTTATTTGGACTTTCCGCCCAAGCTGATTCTGAAAAAGAAAACTCCTTATATCCATCCTCAGCATATTTCATCTTTTTTGACATAAGAGAACTTGAGCTATTAACTTTTCTAACCTTCAAGGAACTTTTTTTACATAAAGTAGATTTATACGTAGTTATTTTCACTTTGGGTACTATCCGATACTCAAAGACTAAAGGCTTTGTAACAGTACATCCTGTAAATAGGAATATAAAAAATATGATAATAAATTTCATTTTACTTCTCTCCTGGTGCTTTTTTTATCTCTTGAGTTTTATAAAAAATATCTGATGGACTTTTATTATACTGTTCAAGGACATCTTCAAATTTAACCATTAACTCTTGCATTTCTAAAAAAGCACCATTTATTGTTGGTACAACTTCAGCAGAAATATCTTTAATATTAAATTCTCCACCAGAAACAGCACTTTTAATAACATCCATAGTACTTTTTATACCTTTGTAGCTTTGCATTACTGAATTCAATGAGTGAGATACATTATCTTCCCATCCTATACTTTTGTCTACAAATTTATTAACAAGTGGAATAGTTGTGTTAATCTTTGTAGTAAATTCATCTAAGTTCTTTGCACTATTTTGTAAATGAACGATAGTTTTATTATCAAGAAGAATTTCCATTCTTCTCATCATACTTGCAGTTCTTCTTAAGAGGAGTGCCATCTGTTTTTGATTGTCATCTCCTAAAAGCTCCTCCGTTTTACCAAGTGTAGATGAAAACTTAGAGGACATGCTACTAAAAGAGCTCTCTAAATTTTCAAAGAATGAAGGGAGGGTTTTAATAACAGGATATTTTTCACCCTTCCTAATTTCTAAAGGTGGACTCTTGCGAGAAGCATTACTCAAGTTTATGTATGTCAAACCAGTAATACCCTGTGCGGTTAATTTTGCCACAGTATCCATCTTTATAGGTGTCGTCTTTAATATAGATATGGTAACTTCTATCTGCTCTGAATTTTGAGTGTTAATCTGTAAATTTGAGACCTTTCCTACTCTGATGCCTCTATACTTAACTGGAGCATCTAGATTAAGTCCAAGTACAGACTCATCAAAATAAATTGTATATTTTTTCTGTTGAGAATTTGGTGAGCTATCTAGTAGCCAGTAGGTAAAACCAAACATCAAGATAATACCAATCAAAACTAAAAATCCGACGAAAGAGTAATTCACTCTATTATTCATATGATATGTTCCTTATTTTTAAAAAATGTTTGTATAAAGTTACTATTTACTGAGCCTATTTCACTAATTGTTCCCTCATATGCTATTTTTTGATTATCTATTATAGCGACTCTATCTAATGTATCATAGATAGATTGCAAATCATGTGACACCATTACTATCGTAAGACCAAGAACACTGCGTAATTTAAGTATCAGTCTGTCGAAGTCTCTGGCAGATATAGGGTCAAGTCCACTAGTTGGTTCATCTAAAAAGAGGAGCTTTGGATCCATTGCTAAGGCTCTCGCTAATGCTGCTTTTTTTTTCATTCCACCACTTATTTGAGAAGGAAAAAGATGAGCATCACTTGACTTTAATCCCACTAAGTTTATCTTAAAATTAACAATTTCATCTATCATCGACGAAGATAAGTCAGTATATTCTATTAAAGGAAGAGCAATGTTTTCTTTAATACTTAAGGAAGAAAAGAGTGCACCAGCTTGAAATAAAACTCCCCACTTACTTCTGATTTTTTGAGCATTTACATGATTAATATTATATATATCATATCCTAATACCTCTATACTTCCCTCACTAAACTCTTGGAGCATAACCATTTCACGTAACAGTGTTGTCTTTCCGCAGCCACTTGGACCTAATAACCCATATATTTCACCCTCTTTAATTGTAAGGCTTATATTATCATGAACAATTTTATTTTCAAACTTTGTTTTGAGGTTTCTAACTTCTATAATATTCATTTATATTCCTACACTTGTAAATGCAATGGAGAAGAGTGCGTCACAAACTATAACAGCAAAAATAGATTCTACTACACTTTTAGTGGTGTTTATTCCAATACTTTTGGTATCATCTTTGACTACAAGTCCCCTATAAATTCCTATTGAAGCTATCAAAAAAGCAAAGAAAGGAGCTTTTAATATACCTACATAAAAATGCTTTACTTTAATAACCTCTTGAAACCTACTAGTAAACACTTCCACCGTAATACCTAAATCTATATTTGCTACTATCATCCCACCTAGCATACCCATAATGTCAGATACAAAAACTAAAATAGGGAGAATAATCATAAGGGCAATAATACGAGGCAGCAGCAAAAAAGAATAAGGGTCAAAACCCATTGTTTTCATTGCATCTATTTCTTGCGTAATTTTCATCGCACCTATTTGAGCTGTAAATGCTGAACCACTTCGTCCAGCAATTACTATAGCAGTTATAACAGGAGCTAATTCTCGTAAAATAGAGAGCCCGAGCATATCTACAATAAATATATTGGCCCCATATATTTTAAGTTGATAAGACGATTGGAATGCTACAACTAATCCAATAAGAAAACTAGTTAAGGAAACTATCCATAAGGCTTTTACACCACTCTCATTTATCTCAAAAAATATTTCTTTATAGCGGATACTTTTAAAAGATTTAAGGTATAAAACTATACTCATGAAAAGTCGTCCTAAAAACTCCATAAAATATTTAACTCCTTCTATATACTTTCTATATTTTCTATAAAAAATATGTAGACTTGAAACTGCTCTTTCATCTCTAGTATTTGAATCTATTTTATAATTTTCCACTAACTCAAGTGTATCATTGATCTTTTTATTATGAGAGCTTATTTTTACATTGAAGGTTTGTATTTCATAGTCATGCTGTAATTTGTTTAAAAATAAAGCTCCAGCAGTATCTAGGAATAAAATAGCGTTTAAGTCAAAGACTATCTCTTTTACTGTTGAAGTATTAATGTTTAGCAGTTTATTTTGAAGTATATTGATAGTATAAACAGTAATCTCTCCTGAAAAATTCAAAAAGAGTTTATCTGCTTTGAGTTGTATAGTAATTAGTGTGTGCATTAGTTACTTTCTTAGAAATCTCTCTCAAGTAATTTAGGTACTTTTAAAATCGTTATGATTTTATCTTCTTGTTTACCGACACCTTCAATTATTGTGTCACTACCTTTTGTTGTATCTGGTGGTGGACCAATGTCTTTTTTCCTAAGTCGTATAGCCATGGTAAGTCTATCTATAACAAACCCTGCAACATCGTCCCCATCTCTCATGACAATAAAGCGTGTCTCATCCGAGTGCTTTTTAGTTTCTAGTCCAAACTTTGCACGTAGGTCAAGAAGAGGAATTACCGCTCCACGAAGATTAAACACTCCAAGAACATACTTTGGAACTTGAGGTACTCTTGTCCAAGAAAATGGCTTAATTATCTCTTGGATCGAAAGAATAGGCACTGCATACTCTTCATCACCAATAATAAATCCAACTAATTGAACAACATCATCTATATTGCCATTAATAGCATTTTGTTGATCACTTTGTTTATTAATAATACTTTTTAATTGATCACTCATGATAAGAACTCCGATTTCAAGTTAATGTTTCGTTGAACAACACTTGCTAAATAATCTGCTGAATATGGTTTAGTAATATACTCAACCATTCCTGACTCAACCCCACGCATTCTATCTGATTTACCTGTACGAGATGTAACAGCAATTAATGGTAAATTTTTATACTTATTATACTTTTTAATCTCTCCGGCTAAAGTGTATCCGTCCATTCTTGGCATTTCTATATCTATTAGCATTCCATCGAAATTGTAATCACCTGCTTTTAAAATATTAAGTGCTTCTTGTCCATCAGTTGCTTCAACAAGAGTCACACCTAAAGGGTCAAGAGCCTTTATCATGATAGTTCTATCTGTTTTTGAATCATCTACTATCATAACCGTATAATCACTTGCTTTATCTTTTGTATTAGAGCTTGATTCACCTACTGTTTCGCTGATCATAGCTGTGGATTTAACATCTCTAGCCATTTGCATAAGTGCTACAACATCAACAATAAGTGTTACACCACCATCACCCCGTATAGTAGCTCCAGCAATACCTTCAATACCTTTAAGATAATCTCCTAATGATTTAATAACTATCTCTTCTTGTCCAACTAAAGTATCCACAATAAGACCTAGTTTACTTGTACCCAGCCCAAGTACAACAACATAAGCATATTCTGCTGAGTCTAAAATTCTTTCAACTTCAAAGATATCACCAATATGAACAAGAGAGAGTACCTCCTCACGAAGTCTCATAACAGAGCGACCTTCTACTGTGTATATCTCTTCTTTAGAAATTCTTACTGTTTCAAGTACTGAAGCAAGTGGTATAGCATAATATTCTTCTTGAACTCCAACAAGCAAGGCCTGGATAATAGCAAGAGTTAAAGGAATTTTTAACTTCATCGAAGTTCCAACACCTACCTCACTATCCATATCAATAATACCATTAAGTTTTTCAATGTTTGTTTTTACAACATCCATTCCAACACCACGACCTGATACACTCGTTACAGCAGCAGCAGTGGAGAAACCTGGCTTAAAGATAAGAGAAAAAGCCTCTTTATTACTCATATTATCGGCTTCTTTATCGGTAATAATTCCCTTTTCTAAGGATTTCTCCTTAAGCATAGTTGCATCCAAACCCTTACCATCATCATCAATCTGTATAACAATCTGGTTTCCTTCATTATAAGCTTTTAAGCAAATAGTTCCTGCTTCATTTTTTCCTTGACCTGCACGAATATCAGGAGTTTCAATACCGTGATCACAAGAGTTACGAATTATGTGAACAAGAGGGTCGCCGATCTCTTCGACAATAGACTTATCAAGTTCGGTTTCTTCTCCTGATATTTCTAATTCAATATTTTTTTTAAGCTCACGAGATAAATCTCTAATCATTCTTGGAAACTTATTAAATACTTTTCCAATAGGCAGCATTCTAGTTTTCATAACAGCAATTTGAAGGTCTGTGGTTACTAGAGATACTATTGATACGACTTGATTAAGTTCCTCTAAAAATTCTTCACCTTCGTACCGCTCTTCAACATCATCATTAATCTTAATCAGTCTATTTTTTGCAAGAACTAACTCACCTATAAGATTCATTAAGTGATCAAGCCTTTTCACATCAACACGAATTGTTTGTTCTACTGCTGCGGGAGCACGTTTAGTAGGGGCCGCCGCTTGTTCTTCTTCTTTCTTTTTCACTACAACAGGAGTAGGTTTTGGTGTAGGTAGTGATTCAGGAGTAGGTTTTGGTGCTGGAGTCACTACCACTTCTTCTACTATGGAAGGCGCAACTAAAACTGTTTCACCCGCATCAATTTTGGCTTTACGCTTAGCCTTATCTTCATTTTGGCGATCATTAAGAAGTCTTTGTATTTCAGCTTCTATTTCATTATCATCCATATTATCGTAATCTGGTTCTACTGACGGTTCTTTTTTAATTGAAGGAGCAGCTAAAACTGTTTCACCTGCATCAATTTTGGCTTTACGCTTTGCCTTATCTTGTACTTGACGCTCACTTAAAAGTCTTTGAATTTCATCTTCAACTGCAGCATCATCCATACTATTATAATCTAGTTCTGGTTCAGGCTCCACTAAGACTTCTTCAACAACTACAGGTGATTCTATACTTTCCGGCACTTGACCTTTAGTAATTGCATCAAGCTTTATAACACAATCAGCTACATCTACTCCTGCATCAGCACTTGTATCACGAATAGTTTCTAAAAGTGCCTTCATGAGGTCAATAGACTCAAGTACAACATCCATAATATCTGGAACGAGAATAAGCTCACCATGTCTTGCTTTATTTAGAACATCTTCCATATGATGAGTTAAGTGAGTTAAAACATCAAAGTTTAAAAATGATGATGCTCCCTTAACGGTATGTGCAACACGAAAGATCCCGTTTAAAAGCTCTAAATCCTCAGGTGTGTTTTCTAGCTCAACTAAATCTTGATCTAACTGTTCAATTAACTCAAATGATTCAACTAAAAAATCTTGTAGTATCTCTTGAAATTCATCCATATTTATACTCCTGGCTTCATATGTGCATGTACAACACGTGCTATCTCACTATAAAAATAGCTTGATTCAAACTTAACTAAATAAGCCTCTCCACCCGCTTTTATACCTCTATTCTCACTAAAGTGATCACTAATAGAAGAGTTGAAAACTATTGGAATATCTGCAAACCTTCTATCTTCTTTTACATTTGCTGCAAAATGAAAACCATCCATTCTTGGCATTTCAACATCACTAATAATTATTTTTAAATTATCTGATATATATTCACCATATGTTTCATATATCTCATCTAACTTCTCAAGGCCTTCTTGTCCATCCACAGCTTCTACAACTTTAAAGCCCATTTTCTCTAGTGATTCTTTAATTATTCTTCGGGCAGTTGCACTATCATCAAGAACAAGTGCCACACCTGAAAAAGATTCTATCTCATCGGGAAGGCTATTTAGATCTGGCTTATAAAGTCCAAGATCTTGAACAACACTTTCTAAGTCCAAGACAAGAAGTACATTATCATTCTCAACTTTTGTTACACCCGTAATTTTGTTGCTATCTATAGATTCTCCACCACTCATATAACTTGCTGGTTCTATATCACTCCAGCTTATTCTTCGTATTCTTTTAGCTTCATCAACAACAAAACCTATAAGAACATTATTAAACTCCGTAATAATAACCCTTGAACTTTGCTCTATTCCTTCGGGTGCTTTAATTCCCATCCATTTAGCTAAATTCACAACAGGTATGACAACTTCTCTTAAATCAAAAATGCCCTCTATATATTCTGGTGTTCCAGGTAGTTCCGTGAGCTCAGGAATTCTAATAATTTCTCTTACTTTTGAAACATTGATTCCATATATACCTTCATAAATACCATCATCTTCTTGTTTCATTATGCGAAAATCTACTAGTTCCATTTCATTAGAGCCAAGCTTTAGTGAATTGTCTTGCATACTTTAAATCTCCTTGTGAGAGTTTCTTTCTTCAAATAATTGTTTATCTTCTAGAGATTTTACAATAAAGTATCTTTGATTGCAAGCAAAGGCAGGTAAATTCAGATAGCTAGTTTCATGAAGATTCAATGCAATATTTTGATGAAAATGTCCCTCTATAAAATAGTCACACTCATATTTATCTTCAATACGGTTTTGGATAAACTTTGTAAATCCTATAAACTCTTTACAATCATCTTTTTTAGAAAGGTATTTATCAAGCTTTTTAAGAATGTTGTGATTATAAAGTGTGTCAAATAAATTAAGTACAAATAAAATCCACGAGTTTCTAATCAACTTTGTATAGCTTTTATAAAGGAACTTTCCATCAAAATCACCATGTGATAAATAAACTTTTTTATCACTACAGGTACATAAAACTGGCTGCATTTCTATTGGAAAAACTTGTGCTAAAGGAAACAGTTTACAAAGGTTAAAATCATGGTTTCCTTCTAAGTATATAACTTCGATATTCTCACTAATTTTATTTATAATACTAATGATATTTTTATTTTCACGGTGAGTATAAGGAACTTCTCCAACCAGTGCATCAAAAATATCACCCATTAAAATAAGCTGTGTCGCAGGGACTATTCTTTGGTCAATATCATTAATTAGTGAAAAGAGTTCTGGGCGAAGAGATGAGTAGTGTGCATCAGAAATGATAACAGCACCCTCTTTTAATTCTATATTATGGGACATAAGCTATATTTGGAATTCCACTATTTTCACCAAGTCCCATCATCAAGTTTGCATTTACAACGGCTTGAGAAGAAGCACCTCTCATAAGGTTATCTATAGAAGAAGATACAAAGAGCATATTGCCCTTGCGCTTAACATAGATGTCGCAAAAGTTAGTTCCAGCTACATTTTTCATGTCTACCGGATTCTTACATACTCTTACATTTTTTTCATCTTTGTAAAACTTTTTTAAAAGTTCCACTTCATCAAATACACCTTCTACTTGAATATACATAGAACTTAGCATTCCTCTCGTTAAAGGAACCAAATGAGGCACAAAGTTCACGTCATCAAACGCGACACCTAACTTTTGTGCTATCTCTGGAGCATGTCTATGAAGTAAAGGCTTATATGCAAATAAATTGTCATTTACATTAACAAAGTGCGTTGACTCACTTAGTTTTTTCCCAGCACCACTAACCCCTGTTTTTGCATCAATAATAATAGGAGTATGCTCTTGTCGTTTACTCATAAATGGAAGTAATCCTAGTATAGATGATGTTGGAAAACATCCAGGGTTCGCCACAAGAGAAGCTGATTTTAATTCTTCTCTAAACATCTCTGGTAAGCCATAAACAACATGCTTTAGATTTTCCATGTCAGTATGTGGCACATAGAACTCTTCATAAACTTCTTGAGTAAGTCTATAGTCAGCAGAAAGGTCTACAACTTTTACGCCAAGTTCCATAAGAGGTTTTACATAAGCCATAGCTGTTTTATGGGGAAGTGCTAAAAAGACAAGTTTGCACTCTTTTGCCATCGCGTTTACATCTGCTTTTTTTACTTCATCTTCACAAACACCACTGAGTGAAGGGTGTAACTCATTAATAGTTACTCCACCCTCTGAGTTAGCAATATATGTAAGATTAAATATAGGATGATTGATTAGAATTTTTACAAGTTCTAGTCCTGTATATCCTGTAGCACCAACTACCCCTACCTTTATGCTTTCACTCATCTATTTGCACTCAAAAACTATTTCTTTGTATTTCACCTCATCTATTTCGAACTCTTTTGTTCCACCAGGGAGAGTGACTTTGACTTCATCACCCTCTTCTTTTCCAAGAAGCTGTTTAGCCAAAGGAGAACCAAAAGATATCAGTCCAATATCTGGATTAGATTCACAACCACCAACTATTGTATAAGTGGCTTCTTCGTCTGTGTCCATATCTGTCATTACTACTGTTGAACCAAAACTTATTTTTGCATGTTCGAGTTCACTTGGATCTACTATTTGAGAATTTCCTAGTATACCTTGTAGGTCCCCTAGACGGTTATCTATGGTTCTTTGCATCTCTTTAGCTGCATGGTACTCTGCATTTTCTTTGAGGTCACCATGTTCTAGTGCTGACTCTATATCTTTTACCACTTGTGGACGTTGTACTTCTTTGAGGCTTTTTACTTCGGCTTGTAGTTTTTCATAGCCAAAAAGTGTCATCGGTTCTACTCTTTGCATAGTGTATTCTCTTTTATCGTAGTTTATTTTTGTTATTATAGCCTAGCTTTCATTACAACTTAAAATTCTTCTTTGTCTTTCCATAAAATTTTATATAAATAAGTTATAATTGTACTAAAAAGGTTATATATGGATGATCCTACTACGAATAGACTAAGAGCAGAAGTGAAGAAAGCTTACTATGTCTCCGAGCGCTATGATGTGATGTCAACATTCGCTCTTTTATATTATGAGGGGGATATAACATTTGAGGTACTTGGCAGTTTTATTAGAGTATCAGATAACTTTCTAAGAATTGATGCTAATCACTTTTTTATAGTTTATACGCATACTGAACAACAAAATGCATTCAAAGCTTCCCAGAACCTACTTGTCAATTTAGACAAATATTTTAATAATATAACTTCTTGTGTGGCGCTAGATATTTTTGATACTTCCTTACATTACACAGCTGTTTTTAAGAGACTTACCCAAATACTAAATGAAACAAAAAAAAATCCTTATTCTAGAATTGAAGATGAAAATATTTTAAATGGGTTAATTTAGAAATAATATAGTTTGTTAAATTGATTTAATTTTAAGTGAAGTTGGTTAAATAAAAGTGGCGCGGTGGAAGGGACTCGAACCCTCGACACCCTGCGTGACAGGCAGGTACTCTAACCAGCTGAGCTACCACCGCGCATATATAAAGAATGTAATTTTTTTTAGTTGTGCTAAAGGTTTTGGCGAAGCATAGTGTACTATGTGAGCTAAAAGCTTAAGTGCAAATAATTAAAATGGTGGGCATTACTGGACTCGAACCAGTGACATCTACCTTGTAAGGGTAGCGCTCTACCAACTGAGCTAAACGCCCATTTTAAAATTTCTAACACCAAATGATTGGCGACCCCTAAAGGATTTGAACCTCTGTTCCTACCATGAAGTGATAGTGTCCTTAGCCACTAGACGAAAGGGTCACTGTTCTTTCATAAACGAAAGGTTTGTCAATGTGATTTTGAATTAGTTGTGCAGAAGTTTTAAGTGAAGCATACGTTAGTATGTAAGCTTAAAGCTGAAGTGCAAATAATCAAAATGGTGGGCATTACTGGACTCGAACCAGTGACATCTACCTTGTAAGGGTAGCGCTCTACCAACTGAGCTAAACGCCCATCAAAGCTAAAAATATATGGCGCGGTGGAAGGGACTCGAACCCTCGACACCCTGCGTGACAGGCAGGTACTCTAACCAGCTGAGCTACCACCGCATATATTTGTTTTTAGTTTAAAATGGTGTCCTGTGATGGATTCGAACCATCGGCCACATCATTAAAAGTGACGTGCTCTACCAGCTGAGCTAACAAGACATTTTTTCTCTTTGTGTTAAGAGGTCGAAATTATAGACAAATAGCCTCTATATGTCAAGAAGAAGAGAGCTAAATTTAGAAAAAAGTATCTTTATCTATAAGCAAGAGCATTTTTATAGCACTCATCGCACTCTGATGTTGTACATAATTTCTATCTCCATTAAAATGGTAATGCTCTTCTTTATGTCTATTTTTAGTTCTTACACCTATATAAACAGTACCTACTGGTTTTTCATCAGTACCACCACCCTCTCCAGCTATGCCACTGATTGAAATTGCAAAATCTGCTCCACTTACATTTATAGCACCCTCACTCATCTCTTCTATCACCTCAGCACTGACAGCACCATAGTTTTCTAATGAAGTTGGAGTAACAGCCAGCCAGTTTTCTTTTATCAGGTTTGAGTATGTCACAAGTGAACCATCAAGAATTTTAGAAGCGCCATTTTCTTTTGTGAAGTAGTAAGATAGTAGTCCACCAGTACAGCTTTCACTAAAGGTAATCTTTTTTGAGGCTGAGGAAAGTCTTTGGATTATGTGAGTAACAACGCTTGATGAGTTAATGAGTTTCTTAGGAAGTAACTTTTTTACTCCATTAACAAAATGAGATATATCGCCATACTTCTTACTAAATATGTCAACTTGTAACCAGCCCTTCACTTCTTCTATAACTTCAAATTGCACTTCATACATCTGAGCAATTGGGTTGAGGATATTTATAAGTGTTTCTCTCTCTTCGTCAAATATATGAATTCTTGCCTTTGTATTTTTACTCATAATGAGAAGTTCCGGCATCTTTTGTCCATCATCCATCTGTAGTACATTTACAATAGCTTCTTTATACTCTAAAAGATAACTTCTTTCATGAGACAATGCAGCTTTTTGAGGAATGAGCATATTATCTCGTACAATTTGGTTGTCACTTGTAGCTGTACATATGAGTTTACCTACAGTTGAGAAATTCTGTTTAGATGTAATGATTATGAACTTATCACTAGAGTTTAACTCTCTCTCAAGATATAAAAAGAGAGAATTATCACTCGACTTAAAATAAGTTATGGAGTTTATAAACTCGTTTTTTTCTTCTATATTTTGAAGTATATAGTTTTTCAAGGAGTTGTTATAAACAAACTTGTTACCGATAAATATAAGATGCAGTTTCATAGTATTAGAGGCCTTAATAGTAATCTTTATATATGCTTATTATATCACTTTTATAAGCTTTTAATTACTAAAAAGCTACAATGCAAAACTTTTATAATAACTTCGAGGTACAGATGGACTACAAAGACACACTACTATTACCAACTACTAGTTTTGCGATGCGCGGAAACTTAATAAACAACGAATCTAAACGCTATGCAGCTTGGGATGAGAATAAAGTTTATGAAAAAATGAAAGCAAATCGTAAAGATGCTCCAAAGTTTACTCTGCATGATGGACCTCCTTATGCAAATGGTCATATTCACATTGGTCATGCGCTTAATAAAGTTCTTAAAGACATCATCGTTAAACATAACTACTTCAATGGTAAGTCTGTACGTTTTACTCCGGGTTGGGACTGTCATGGTCTACCAATAGAACAACAAGTTGAGAAAAAACTTGGTGGAAAGCAGAAGAAAGAACTTCTCCAAACGGCAGAGGTTAGAAAACTTTGTCGTGAACACGCTGCAAAATTTGTAGATATTCAAAGAGACGAGTTTAAAACTCTTGGTATCATCGCCGACTGGAAAAAACCTTATGTTACTATGGACTATAAGTTTGAAGCTAACATCTACCGTACACTTTGTGGTGTAGCGAATAAAGGTCTTTTAATCGAACGTTCAAAGCCTGTTTTTTGGTCTTGGGCTGAGAGAACTGCACTCGCTGAAGCTGAAGTAGAGTACGAAGATAAAGAGTCTCACTCTATCTTCATCGCGTTTGAGTTAGATGATGCGGCAAAAACAAAGCTAAACATCACAGGAAAAGCAGCTCCAGTTATCTGGACTACAACTCCTTGGACTATACCTGCTAACACTGCTATTTCATTCAATCCTAATGAAGAGTATGTTCTTACTGATACTGGTTATATAGTTGCAAAAGAACTTTTAAATTCTCTTGTTGAAGATGAAGTTATAACTGGGAAAGTTGTTCAAACATTTAAAGCAACTGAGTTTGAAAATCTCAAAGCAATTAATCCACTGAATAAACGCGAGTCACGTTTAATCTTAGGTGAGCATGTTCTTATGGATAGTGGTACAGGTTGTGTACATACTGCTCCTGGTCATGGTGAAGATGATTACCGTGTTGGACTTTTATATGACTTAGAAGTTGTTATGCCTGTTGATGAAACTGGTTGTTTTGACAACACTATCGTTAAAGATAAGCTTATTCCAAATGCGGAAGACTTTTTAGGGCGTCATATCTTCAAATCAAATGATGATCTTATAGACCTTATGGGTGATGCTGTTTTAAAAGTATCTAAGTTTACTCACTCTTACCCTCACTGTTGGAGAAGTCATACTCCTCTTATCTTTAGAGCAACTAGACAATGGTTTATCTCTGTAGATGAAAAACCATTAGCTCAAGATAGTACACTTAGAAATATCGCTCTCACTGAAATAGAAAAGACTATGTTTATCCCTGAAACTGGTAGAAATAGACTTAAATCGATGGTAGAAAATAGACCGGACTGGTGTATTTCTCGTCAACGTGACTGGGGTGTTCCTATTGCATTCTTTAGAGTTAAAGCTACTGGTGAAGTTATCTTTGATGAGAAGGTAATGAACTATGTTGCTATGATTTTTGAGATGCAAGGAAGTGATGCTTGGTACTCAATGCCAACAGAACACCTTCTTTATCCTGGTTCTGGATACAAGGCAGATGAAGTTGAAAAAGTAACTGACATTTTAGATGTATGGTTTGACTCTGGTTCAACATGGAACTCTGTTTTAAAATCTCGTAACTATGATGCTGGAGAATATCAGGCTGACCTTTATGTAGAAGGAAGTGACCAACATCGTGGTTGGTTCCAATCTTCTATGTTCCTTTCTTGTGCAGTTGAGCATAAAGCACCATATAAAGCTGTTTTAACTCATGGTTTCACCGTTGATGACAAGGGCGAAAAAATGTCTAAGTCTAAGGGCAATGTTATTGCACCTGAAAAGGTTCTCAAAGAGTACGGTAGTGAAATACTTCGTCTTTGGGTAGCTTCTTCTGATTACCAAGGTGACCTAAAAATCTCTCAAGGGATTTTAAAACAGATCTCTGAAAACTACCGTAAACTAAGAAATACTTTTAGAATTATGCTTGCAAATATCAACGACCTAGAGACACTTACCGCATATGAAGATATGGGTGCTCTAGATCAATGGATTTTAAATGTAAGTTCTGAAGTATTTACCGAAGTTCATAAGTCATTTTCTGAGTATAACTTTGTTCATGGGATGAGTACACTTAACAACTTTATAGCAAATGAGTTAAGTGGAATGTACATAGACATGACAAAAGATTCTCTTTACTGTAATGCAAAAAATGATCCAAGACGTATGGCAAGTCAAAGTGCAATGGCAATAATAGCTAAGAGTCTTTTACTTTTAATGGCTCCTATCTTAACATACACTTGTGATGAGATTATAGACCATGCGCCCTCTATCATTAAGGGTGATGTTACATCTATCTTTGACTTAGTTTATGAGCCTATCACTACGGGTAAATCTGACTTCAATGCTGAGTATATGACAAAAGCACGTGAGGGTTTTGGTTCTATAGTAGATGGCCTTAAAAAAGAAAAAATCATTAAAAGCACATTGGAGTTAGTTATCTCTACAGACTCAGAAATTGCTCTTGCCCTAAATGCAGTAGATGCTGAAGACTGGTTTGTTGTTTCAACTGTTTCAAACGAAAAATCCCAGGAAATACTTGGTAGTTTTGAAGTAGAAGGTGCTAAGTTCAGTATCGCTAAAGCGACTGCGTTTAAATGTCCTAGATGTTGGAAGTTCCAAGCAACGGCTGAAGACTGTACATGTAAACGCTGCGAGGAAGTAGTTGCCTAACTTCTCAGAACCAGTTTCATTAACATTTACAGGTATAAGTATCGCTCTTATATTTGTAGCTGTTGGAGTTGGTATACTTTTAGTGAAGAAGTTTAAGTAACTTCTTGTGCTAAAAATCTATGTTGACGGCGATGCCTTTCCAAATCTTTTAAAACCCATCTTAGTTCGTGCTATAGAGCGACTACAACTCCAAACTTTTCTTCTTGCAAACAAAAAAGTAGACATCGGTAAAAATAAACTTATTTCTTACATCATTGTAGATGCAGGGGCTGATGAGGCTGATCATAAGATAGTAGAAATGGTCGCAGACGGGGACTTAGTTATAACCGCAGATATACCTCTTGCAGATAGAGTCATAAGTAAAAATGCTCATGCCATTGACCATAGAGGTGAGTTATACTCAACAGAGAACATCAAACAGTATCTTGCAATGCGAAACTTGATGGATAAAATTCGTGAAAGTGGAGAGATAACACGAGGTCCTAAACCTTTTGGAGCTAAAGATGCTCACTCTTTTGCAAATCAGTTAAATTCTTTTTTAGACAAAGAGACCAAAAAAATCCGTACTTAAGCCAGAAGAGAAAGGTCAAACTCTACTGTTGTTGATATACACTTTATATAAATAATACATTTCTTTTTTTTGACACTCTTAGCATCTTTAACATCTGTGAGTAAAGTCATACTTTTTTGTGTTTGAGGGTCGTATGTTTTCAAACTATCATCTTCTATATAAAATAGTCTTCCACCTCCACAACCATCACCAATAACACCTTCACAGACTAGTGGAGATTTTAAATCAAAACCATCCATCGTCTAAACAATCCTCTCTAGACTCTTTTAAAAACTCTTGATATTCGCTTGAGTTTAGGTCTAGCTTTACATACTCGTCATGTATATAAGTCTTAAATATTTTATCGTCTATACATGTACACAGCTTAGTATCGTTTGAATCACCACAAGAACTCAGCATTACTGTTTTTTGTTCTTCTTCCCAACCTATGTAAGAGTTATAGTATGGGTAAAGTGTCCATACTGCAAAACCAGCGGTTAATACTATATTTGTAATGTACTCGCGTTTTTTAGTCTCTATATATTTTTTCACATCATAAGCGATGAGTATTACAAAGACTATCTCCAAAGTTATATTAAACCAGTCTGCATCTAAAAAATCTAACAATTATCTTCCTTTAAAATTTAAAATTTGGTCGTAAAATGAGTTGATGATTATCAACCCCTTCATCTCTTAAGGTACCATTATATTTACTTTCACTCGTATAAAGATACCCTATCTCTAATCCAAATGAGAGTTTTTTCAGCCAAGAAATAGGAAACTTTTTCTCGACCGTAAACTGAGTATTTAGTAAATCAAAGCTCTTCGCATCAACTTCAACCATACTTGAAAATGCAGTGTTATAAAAACGTGACCATACACTCTTTTTATAATCAGTACTACTTCTTCTTGCTCCTATATATAATGAGTCAGCAAAATTTATGTTATTATTTTTTTTATAGCCAACTCGAAAACTCCAATCTAAATCTCTGTCCTTCTTTTCTCTTGTTCCTTTGAGTTTAAATTCAAAGTTAATCCATCTATTATAGTAAGCAAGGTTATCTTTTATGCTCATATCACCTACGGTGAGAAGATAGCCTATGTAAGCTCTATTTTTTCCTATACTACATTCCCCTGTCTCGCTATCTATATTTCTAAAAACCATCATCCTTCCAAAAAATAGTGAAAAAGAATATGGTTCTTCAAATCCTGTACTAAGGGCTTTTACTAAGTTAAAGTTTTGCAAGGAAGCAGAATTATAAAGATTAGCATTTGATTTTCTAAAGTAAATTCCAGCAATTGGCATAGGATGGACAGCAGCTTCAACTAAAAAAATATTTGGGGAGAAGGTTTTGAAAAGAAGTTTCGTGTAAATCTCTGATTCACTTTTATCTGAAGCATCTGTTATTTCAGTAGCTGTGTCAAGATCTAGGTAAGCTGAGACATTTGAGTAATAAATGTCTCCTTCATAGTCAAACTCAAGCAAATTTTCCCCGTAAAGAGTCGTGTTTACAAAAAGTAAAACTAATAGGATAATTAGTCTATTTTTCACCCTCGAATTTTCTTCATTGCTTCACCACACATTGTAAGACCAAATGCGGCCGTTACACCCATAAAGCTTCCTTTCTCTTTTATATTAGCCTCTTCGTGAGAAAATATAACTTTATACTTCTTTTTAAAGCCGCGTTTCTTCAATTCATATCGTATTTTAGAACCAAACTTGTCGCCATAGCTTTTCCAAATGTCATCTACTTTTATTTTTGTTGGGTCCATACGTTTAGCACCACCAAAAGAACTTATAAGTTTTTTGTAACACTTTTGAGCAAGGGCTAGTTTCGCATTTCTATCATCAATAGCATCGAGAACCAAATCATACTCATCAAAGTTAAAATCCCATACCCACTGTTCATCTATTCTTTTGTTGATGATTTTAAGTTCTGGATAATGTTTTAAAAGAGCCTCAACTTTAAGTTCACCCTCATGAAGTTCTGACCACATTTGACGGTTTTGATTCGAGTCATCATAGGTATCAAAGTCCACTATAGTTATATTTTTTACACCACTTCTATAAAGACAGTCAAGACAAAAACTCCCTACACCACCCACTCCAAGTAAAATAATCTTTGCATTTTCTAACTTTACAAAGTCATCCCCAACGAGGAGTTTTACACGATCATACTTTCCCATTTTAGTCTATCCACTCTTTTAAAGTCTTTATACTTTTATAAGCACTTAAATCAAGCATGATTGGAGTTATAGATACACAACCTTGCTGTATTGCTTCATAATCACTTAGTTCATTGACACCTTTTCTCGGCTCAAATGAAAGAGGATGAAGCCCAAGCCAATGGTATTCTTCTCCTCTTGGATTACGGTGAACATGAGAGTCATTTCCATAATGTCTATACCCTGCATATGTAATTTTAATTTCAGCGTTTAAAGCTTCTGGTGGTATGTTTACATTTAAAAACTCGCGTTTAGGAAGAGGAAAAGATTCTTCTCGTATCTTAGTCACCAAAGTTTTAATAGTTTTTTGTGCTAATCTAAAATCACCACCAGGATTTGTAAAATCCATAACCTGACTTATAGCGATTGAGGGAATATCGTGTAAAACACCTTCCATCGCTCCAGCTGCAGTACCTGAGTATGTTATATCTTCACCCATATTTGAACCGCGATTGATCCCACTAACAAGGAGATCTGGCTTATTATTTTCAAACATAGTACTGAGGGAAAGGTAAACACAGTCAGTTGGTGTTCCATCATCTAGTTTATAAAAGTCATCACCTACACCTACAAAACGCAGAGGACGAGTTAATGTTAAAGAGTGTCCACAGGCTGACTTTTCATTTGCAGGAGCAACAACTGTCACCTCAACATCATCAAGTTCACGAAGAGCCTCTACTAAACATAAAAGTCCCTTAGCCTCATAACCATCATCATTTGTTACTAAAATTTTGTACCCCAATGGCATTTCCTCGCTTTATGCTTAGAGCATATTTTTATTGTAAATATATTTTACTATAAAAGTATTATACTCTAGCTAATAAAGGAAAGAAGATGAATGAAAAATATCTCTACAAGTAGAAAATTTTTGATGCTAAAAATGGAGTTTTTACTTATTAGTAACAAGTAATACTATGCCCCATTAAAAATCAAATTATGAAATATGAAAACAGAAATTGCTATTTCAAATGTATGGTGCAAAAATTAAAAAACAATAACACACTAGAAGAACTAAAATAAGAGATGGAGAGTGTAAAATAAACTGTGAAAAGCGACAGATAGACGGCACCAACTTAGAATAAATACAATAATTTTATTAAAAGAGGGCAAAAGGTCTTCAAAGATACAAGAGCGATTACTCATAGGCAGTGATACTTATTGTAGGTGGAATGAAAGCTCTTAAACAAATTAAGATTACAGGACGAAAAGAAGGGAATCCTCAATATGATGATTGTATTTTTAAAGAGCTAATCAATAAGAGTATGCTAGTCGATAACTTTCATCTGATAGGTTTTAACCATGTTAATCCCTGCATAACAAAAAAAATCTTGATGCTCTCTGCGAAAAATATCCTAATAATCATATTGTAATGATATGGGATAATGCTCCATTTCACAGAAAAAAAGAACTTCATCAAATTGATAGCTTAACTCCTATATTTTAGCTTCATACTCACCAGGACTAAACCCAGTCGAAAGATTCTATGGTGAAGTTCGTAAAAGTACTGCTAATAGATTATTTGAGAATATTGAATATCAAAAAGCTTTTGCCATTATGAATTTAAAATCTAAAATCATGCAATGGAGTTTGATAGGACATTTGCATTTGCTATAGGAAAAACAATTTAAAATATCATAGTTAAATACCAGTATATTTATCAAAGATCTATTGAGCTTCCAATCTCAACACTGAAGGTAGACATTACTAACAGTAGAATAATCCTAAATTATAAATATTAGTGAAAAGTAAATTCTTTTCTTGTACGAATATTTTTCTTTAAAGAAAAAATATTCTTATACTCTATCTTGAGTATTCCGTATTCTTTAGTAAATTTTGGAAGCTTTACTTTAAATTCATCATTTTCTTCTTTTCCCATCATTGCTACAGCTAAAGGAGAGTGTACAGAGATTAATCCATTATCAGGTTCACTTTCTAAAACACCACAAAGGGTATAAACTTCTTCCTCATCAGTATCTATATTAGTAACTTTAACTGTACTTCCAAAAGATATTTTTTTGTGTGAGTGAAGAGAGGGATCAATTATTTGAGAATGTTGAATTACTTTATTTAAATAAAAAAGTCGTTTATCTATAAAGCGCAACTTCTCTTTTGCCGCATGATAGTCTGCATTTTCACTTCTGTCCCCATGAGCTGCAGCAACAAGTTTTTCTTCGGCGACCTTAGGTTTTTCCTTTTCTAAAAGATATTTAAATTCTTCTATTAGAAGGTCATAACCTTCTATACTCATTGGTTCTCTCATTTAATTAGTGATTAAAACCAATGATATAATATGTGTTTTTAGTTTCTAATTGTTTTATTTCAACTTTAAACTTATTACTAAAATGTTCTACTTTTTCATGTGCTTCTTGTGATAATTCTTCAGTTTTAGACTCTATTTTTATTTTAAAATAGTCACTTGAATTTGAAAGTGCGACATATGAGTTGTTCACCTGAAGGTGATTATGTAAGTCCATAATGTGTTTTTGAATTTTTTCATACCCTTTTGTATTATTTACGATATTTGTCAATTGCTTGACAAGTGCATCATTTGGGGCATAACCTAGTTGAGTGAGCATCGCTTCTCTTTGCATCTTATTAATTCCTTTTTATATTACTTCATAGTGATAATAACACTTTTTAGTAAATATTCAGTCGCAATTTATTTATTGATACTATAATTAGACATAAGTTAATTTTTTAAAGAGAGTACAAAATGACCGAAGAAATACTAAAGAAAATTAAACAGCTTCCACCTCTTCCTAAGTCGGCCATGCAAATAGAAGCAGTTTATCAAGATCCAGATAGTAGTTTCAGTGATATGATTAAGATTTTAGAAAAAGATCCTCTCTTAACTGCTGATATATTAAAAGCAGCAAATTCCCCACTTTATGGTTTTTCTCGTGAAATAAATGCTATTTCTCAAGCAGTTGGTCTTTTTGGTATGGGTACAGTTCGTGGTTTTGCACTTGCATCAATTGTAAAAAAGAGTTTTACTCTCGACCTTGCACCGTACGGCATAAACAACGATATGTTCTCGGCACTTTCAAAGAAACAACATGCTATTATGACCGTTTGGTGTCTTAAAAAAGAAAATAAGCTTTTAGGTGTTTTATCTCCGGCTGCCTTTCTTGTTGAAATTGGTAAAGTACTGATTGCACAACAAATTATTTCAGATGGTTCAGAGGAAAAGTTTCGTGATGCCCTATTACGACTTGGCGATGTTGAAGCAGCGGAAAGAGAAGTTGTTGGTGTTGACACTCCAGAAGTAAGCGCTACTATCTTTAGTCAGTGGAAATTTGAAGAGGGACTAGTAAGTGTTATAAGAAACTGTCAGAACCCTGAAAAAGCGGAAGAAGAAGACAAGCATCCAGCCAGAATCCTTCATGTTGTCCGTATTGCAGTACCTATTAATGGTGCTATTACAGATGCAAGTATCGAAGCTGCCAAAGAGTTAATTACTAAGTATGACTTAGATATGGAAAGCTTTGATAAAGCAATAGAAAACGCAAGATAATACTTATTTGAAATCTCTACTTATACGCCTCACTCATGGTTTGAGTGAGCAAGACATAACCCCGGATGAATTTACACATGTAAGCCAATGGCTTTTAAATAAATACCTCACAAAAAAAGATAATATTTATAAATTCAATTCCAAATACCGTGCCGGTACTTTAGGACTTATTCAAAAAGGCACAGCTTACCTTAATGTCATTGGCGAAAATATCCGTGACCTTTTTATAGGTGAAGGTGATTTAGGTGAAGCTACTCAAGGTGACCTAATAATCGCACAGCGTCTTCTTGGTAAACGCGGTACACCCTCAGCTAAGATTGTAGAGATTGTTGGTCGCGAGCAGAGTTATTCCATAGCTTATATCATTCTAAAAGACAGACATAAGTCTATGGTAGACTTAAAAACAGACTACCCTATAGGTGCTGAGATTAGTTCAGAAGAACTAGACACACTAGATGTAGGTGATGTATTTAAAATAGACAACAGAGAAAATCAGGTTTTAGAAAAACTTGGAAATATAAGTGACCCTAAAGTTGATGAAAAAATAGTTTTAGCACAGTTTAACAAACATGATTACTTTGAAGAAGAGGTACTCAAAATTGCCAAATCATTTGAACCTGTAGATGCTTCAAAACATCCTTCAAGAAAAGACTTACGAGACTTAGACTTTTCTACCATAGACCCTGTTACTGCAAAAGATTATGACGATGCCATATGCTGGGATCAAGAAAACACTACTCTTTATGTAGCCATCGCTGATGTAAGTGAGTATGTAAAGCCTTTTGGTGCACTTGATAATGAGGCAATATACAGAAGTTTCTCTATCTACCTACCTCATCGTTCTATTCCAATGCTTCCTCGTCAGTTAAGTGAAACACTTTGTTCATTGCAACCTCATGTTGATAGACTTGCATATGTGTTCGAGATGAAACTCGACCTAGAAAAACTTGAAGTAAAAAGTTCTACTGTATACGAAGCAGTTATTCACTCTAAACGCCGCTTTAACTATGAAGAGATAGATTCTTTTTTTGATGGTGATTTAAAAGCGGTAAACGCGGATGAAGAAAGAATTTTTGACTCTTTAACAAAACTCAGAGTAGTAACAGACGCCCTCAAAGCAAAGCGCATTAAAATCGGTTATGACTTTCGTTCAACAGAGATAGATATGATAATAGATGAAGACTCAAATCTAGTATCTACGACTGAAGCGGACGAGACACCTTCTCATGCACTAGTTGAGGACTGTATGCTTTTGGCGAATAAAGAGGCAGCTTCAAAGTTTGAACGTGGAATTTTCAGAATCCATGAACCACCTAGTCAAGGTAAACTACAAACTCTTTACCAAGAGCTTGCAGGTATTGGTATGCAAATAGAGATTATGAGTACTACTAAAGAGACTATTACTAACATTCAAAATCAAGCGAGAGATATGGACTTAGAATCAGAGGTAGATACTCTCATCATCCAATCTCAAATGCAAGCGAGATATGCTCCTTTAAACTCTGGACACTTTGGTCTTGGCTTTGAGCAGTATACTCACTTTACATCTCCTATTCGTAGATACTCTGACCTTATCGTTCATAGACTACTAAAGGCTATAAACGCAGGAGATACGCAAGAAGGTTCTTATGTTTTAAGAAACATAGAATCACTTAGTATGACCATTAGTGAAAAAGAGAGAGAATCTAGTAAAATAGAAAATGAATTTATGGCTAGAAAATATGCAAGATGGGCGAATGAGCATATCGGGGAAGAGTTCAAAGCTCGAATAAATGCGACTGACCCTGAAGTCAAGGCCGAAATCCATGATGTGATACAAGGTGCTCGTGTTCTTATTATACTTAACACAAACGCAGTCCTCTTTGAAGATGTTATAGTAAAAATAGAAAGAGTAGATATCGCTCGTGCAAAAATATATGCAAGTGTAGTTGGGAAGGTAGATGTATAAGACTGAGTTAGATAAACATATTCAAAGCCAGTCCGTCTCCAACTCTTTTGTTTTTTTTGGCGAATCTACTTTCCTTATAGATATGTATACAAAAATGCTTACAAATATAGAAGATTCCAACATCCTCAACTACTACCATGATGAGTATGCATTTAGTTCAGCAAAAGCACACCTTTCTCAAGCTTCCCTTTTTGGTGATAGAAATATTCTCATAATCAAAAGTGAAAAGAAAGTACCTAAAAAAGAATTAGACATACTTTTAGACTTCTGTGATAAAAACCCTGATAATATTTTTGTGTATGCCTACTACGGAAGTGACCATAAAACTTACAATAATAAAAAAGCTTTTGCAAAGTCAAAGGCTATGAGTGTAAGATTTTTCAACCCAAAAGATTATGAAGCCCAAAATATCATACTTCAAGTAGCACAAGAAAAAAAAGTGAACATAGATAAGTACACAGTTTCTCATCTTCTTCAAATCCATCATGGAGACGTGGCACTCGCATCAAATGAAATAGAAAAGTTCCGCGTTTATGATAGAGCCATTACGACAAAAGATGTTGACAATCTTGTTTACGGACTTGCCGAAGTAAATCTTGATGATTTTATAAAAAAAATTTTGACTAAAAAAGATTTTAGAGATGACCTGCAAAATGTTTTAGAACATGGAGAAGATGAAATCCGTATACTTACAGCTATAACTGCTTACTTAACACAACTCTATATGTTTAACATCTACATTAGAGTTCATGGAGCACCCAATGCCCTTGAAATCCTTGGTTACCCTGCTCCCAAGTTTATTGTAGAAGAAAAAGCAGCACTCTCCATAAAGATAAAACCCTTTGTATACTCCAAACTTCACGAATTACTGTTGGGCAGTGAACTTAAAATGAAGAGTTCTCATATTGACAAATGTTCTATTCTTCTCTCCACTCTTATTCGAATTCAAAAAATTATGTAAGCTCTTTTATCATAGAGTTAGGATAATTTTTGTATAATCACAATATTAATTTATACATATAAGGAACTACTATGCGTGGTTATAAAGTTTTTGCTGGTTCAGCAAGTGTTGAGTTTGCAAAAGAGATTTGTCAGGTTTTAGATGTACCATTAGCGAAGGCTGATATTAAAAAGTTTAGTGATGGTGAAATCTCAGTTCAAATTGCTGAATCTGTTCGTGGTCGCGACGTGTTTATAGTTCAAAGTACAGGGGCTCCATCAAACGACAACCTCATGGAACTTCTCATTATGACAGATGCACTTAAGCGCTCATCTGCTCAAAGCATAACTGCCGTTGTTCCTTACTATGGTTATGCAAGACAAGATCGTAAAGCTGCTCCTCGTGTTCCAATAACTGCAAAACTTGTAGCAAATCTTTACGAGACTGCTGGAATTGACAGAGTTGTAACTATAGATCTTCATGCTGGTCAAATTCAAGGTTTCTTTGACATTCCAGTTGATAACCTTTATGGTTCTATCACATTTGAGACTTACATAAAAAGTAAAAACCTTAAGAACCCAATTATCGCGAGCCCGGACATCGGTGGTGTTGCTCGTGCTAGATACTTTGCAAAACGTATGGGTCTTGAAATGGTTATCGTTGATAAACGCCGTGAAAAAGCGAATGAATCTGAAGTTATGGGAATTATCGGTGATGTAGAAGGTAAGGATGTAATCATGATAGACGATATGGTTGACACTGCTGGAACTATGGTAAAAGCTGCAACTGCTCTTAAAAACAAGGGTGCAACATCTGTAATGGCATGTGCTACACACGGTGTTTTAAGTGGTAAAGCATATGAGAACCTAGAACATGGAGAGTTAGATGAGTTAATCATCACAAACACTTTAGTAACAAAAGAGCATAAGAACATAAAAGTACTAACCGTTGCTCCACTTTTTGCTGAAGTAATCCGTCGCGTTTACCACAACGAAAGTGTTAATTCACTTTTCTCTTAGACTTATAACTCTAAAGGGCTAATTATTTAGTCCTCTTCTTCACTTTCTAAACCATCTAAAATCCACTTAACAACTCTATTAGAACAATTTCTGTATAATCGATTTATTATTTCCAACTAGGACAAATCTTTGAAAAATATTAGAAACTTCTCTATCATTGCACATATAGACCATGGTAAGAGTACCCTAGCCGACCGTATCATCCAAGAATGTGGTTCTGTAACTGAACGCGAGATGACAACACAGATGATGGACACTATGGACATCGAACAAGAACGCGGCATCACTATTAAAGCACAGTCTGTTAGACTTGACTATGTAAAAGATGGTGAGCACTATGTACTTAACCTTATAGATACTCCGGGACATGTTGACTTCTCTTATGAGGTAAGTAAATCTCTAGCATCTTCTGATGGAGCTCTTCTTATAGTAGATGCTGCACAAGGTGTTGAGGCTCAGACTATTGCCAATGTTTACTTGGCACTGGACAACAACCTTGAGCTTATCCCCGTCATAAATAAGATTGACCTTCCTGCCGCTGAACCTGAACGTGTTGCTGAAGAGATTGAAGAAGCTATTGGAATAGATGCAACTGATGCTTGTTTAGTATCTGCAAAAACTGGTGTTGGAATTCGTGAGCTTGTTGATGCTATTGTAGATAGAATTCCCGCTCCTGTTGGAGACACTACTGCACCTACAAAAGCAATCATTTATGACTCTTGGTTTGATGCTTACTTAGGTGCTCTCGCACTTGTTCGTGTATTTGACGGTGAAATCAAAAAGGGTCAAAACATTAAACTTATGAGTAATGGTGAAGAGCATCAAGTTCTTGACTTAATGTATCCACACCCTAAGAAAAAAATTAAAACACAGGCTATTTCTACAGGTGAAATCGGAATCGTTGTTCTTGGCCTTAAAGAAGTAAGTGTTGTTAATGTTGGTGATACTATCACTGATGCTAAAAACCCTACAGAAGAGCCAGTTGGAAGATATGAGCCTGCTAAACCATTCGTTTTTGCAGGAATATATCCAATAGACACAGATGATTTTGAAAACTTACGTGACTCACTAGATAAACTAAGACTAAACGACAGTTCTTTGTCTTATGAACCAGAAACATCTCTTGCACTTGGCTTTGGTTTTCGTGTTGGATTTTTAGGAATGCTTCATATGGAAGTGGTAAAAGAGAGACTAGAACGCGAGTTCAACCTTGACCTTATAGCCTCTGCTCCCTCGGTTATCTACGAGGTTTACCTTAACAATGGTGATAAAATCAATGTCCATAATCCTTCAGAACTTCCAGAAGTAAATCGTATAGATAGAATCGAAGAGCCTTATGTAAGAGCAACTGTTATTACACCAGCTGAGTATCTTGGAAACATCATCACTCTTCTTATAAACAAACGTGGTACTCAAACTAAAATGACTTATCTTAATGAAGATAGAGTTATGCTTGAGTATGAAGTACCTATGAATGAAATAGTTGTTGATTTTTATGACACTTTAAAATCAATCTCTAAGGGTTATGCTTCATTTGATTATGAGCCTATAGATTTTAGGGTTGGTGACCTTGTTAAGCTGGATATTAAAGTATCTGGAGAAGCTGTTGATGCACTTAGTATCGTAGTTCCACGTAATCAAGCACTTTCACGTGGTCGTATTTTAGTTAAGAATATGAAAGAGATAATTCCTCGTCAACTTTTTGAAGTAGCTGTTCAAGCTTCTTTGGGTTCTCAAATTATTGCTCGTGAGACTGTAAAGTCTATGGGTAAAAATGTTACCGCTAAATGTTACGGTGGAGATATCACTCGTAAACGTAAACTACTTGAAAAGCAAAAAGCTGGTAAAAAACGCATGAAGTCTATAGGAAAAGTTCAACTTCCAAGTGAAGCCTTTATGTCTGTTCTTAAGATGGACTAAATACTCTAATGAGATGTTTAATGTGTGAAAATCTTAGTTTTTCACACATTTGCAACTCCTGCCAACAACTTTTTCTCACCCCATCTCTTTACAAAAGAAAACTCCCTAGCGGAATAGAAGTTATATCATTTTATAAGTATGACGAAATCAAATCTCTCCTCCACACAAAACATACAGACTTAGGATTTTATATCTACAAGATTATGGCAAAAAATAGTCTCAAGAAATTTTCCACAACATTTAATATGTCTGAGAGTATTGCTGCAATTGCTGTTGATGACATAGTTGAGGATTCGTATTCACATACTGCTGTTCTATGCAAAAGTCTCAAGTCAAAAGGGATTAAGCCTTTGTATGGAAAACTTAGAGCAAAAAATAGACTCTCATACTCAGGTCAAAGTAGAGAGTTTCGACTTAAAAATCCAAGAGACTTCCAGCTTCTAAACTTTTCACAAAGCAGTGTTATACTAGTTGATGACATAATCACCACTGGTTCTACTCTTAGCGAGGCTATCACCGTAATGACAAAGAACAAGAAAGAAGTACTGTTTTGCCTAACTCTTTGTGATGTTTCTATAAAGTGACTTAGAAAAACCCTTTTAGAAACTTACCAAGTTCTTTTTTTATCACCTTAGTTGCTTCTTCCTTTATTAATTCATCTGCATTAATTTTCACATTTGGCTTATTTATATCACCTTTTAGATTTACATCTACCTTATTTCCATTGGCATTTATCTCTACCTTAGAGTCTATTAAACTCTTTTGAGAGTCTATTTTCGTGCCTTTACTGATAATCGAAGATCTGTTAGAATGTAATGATAGAGAAGCGATTACTTGATCTGCATTTATTACTGCATTTACATCTCCGGTGAACTTCTCTTTATATACATCTGTCTGAGCATATTTTTTTAGTAAGTCAAAGGCTTCATTTTCAGTGAACCTACCTTTTGAAAGTTTCCCATCAAACAAACCTTTTTTACTTTCTAAGTTATAATCTACTACAGCATTGAGTCTTGCGTCAAAGATTTTTGGATATTTTAAAATTGTTAGTATATCAATACTCTTCATATTACTTATCTTTGCATCGAATTTATTGTTATGAAGTGTCGCGTTTAGTTTTCCACCTGCTACATAACTCTCTATACTCAAATCCAAATCTTCAGACTTTTTGACTTCTCCCTGTGCCTTGAGACTTCCTAAGAGATGCCTTTGAGATATAAAGTATAATCTATCTAAGTCATGAATATTCACTTCATAATCACTTATCAAAGATTCTTCTTCTATATCGTAATGAAATTTATTTACATCCAAGTTTACTAAGTTTGAGTTCAAATCTAAAGATGTATCAACAAAATTTCCATCTAATATACTATGTGTGCTAATATTAAAATTTGTATACGGCATTATTGAATTAAACTCATAAGCTTTAGAAATATACTTAGAATTGAGTAGTCCCTTAGAAATCTTTGTATCTATATACCCGTTAAGTAACCCATGGCTAAGATTGCTTATATTAACTAGAACATCTAACTCTCCATCACTATAGGGAGGCTGATGTAGTATGACTAAAGCCTCTTTTATTTTCAGTGATTTGATGTTAAACACTATATTTTTAGCTTCAAACGCGACTAATTCTACCTTAAAGCTACTCTTTGATGATGATACATCACTTTGTCCTTCTACTATTAAGAGGGAACTATCACCAACTGCTGTTCCGATTAAATGTAAAGGTGTATCTATCTCTTCTTTAAAGAGTTCTTTTAGACTTTTTACATCATTTAAATCTACATTATAGTTCATGTCAAGTGAGCGATTCCATAGAGAGTAATCACCATTAACAGTGATAGTATTGTTTGGATTTAACTCTAAAAGAAATTCAAAATCATGAATACTCAAACTAAAAGTTTTAAATTCACTAGTGAGATTTGTACTTTTTTGAATCTCTTTTTCTATAACTTGTTTTAAAATACCATTCCCCATATACGTAAACAATAGTATATATATACCTACTAGAGTAGTCGTTATAATCCCTAAAAGCCAATAAAATATTTTCATAAAATTCTCCTATTACACATTATACAAACACTAGATTATATAGAACTAAAAGATCAAAATACAAACTTGATAGTATAAGACTAAACTTAATTGCGGATATTAACTAAGATAGTACTTGACATTGTTACACTCAATATGTATAATACTGCTATCTTTATGAACAAGGAGCTTTTAACAATTATGTCTAAAGAAGAAACACAAGATGAAAACCTCGTTAATGAGGAAGAAATATTAGAAACACAAGAGGAAGATGCTCAAGAGGTTGAATCTCCAATGAGTAAACTTGAGCTTATAGAAGCTGAACTAGCAGAGTATAAAGATAAATATGCTCGTGTTCATGCCGACTTTGATAATATCAAAAAAAGATTAGAGCGCGAAAAGTATACAGCGGTTGAATATGCAAATGAAAAATTTGCGAAAGATATGATACCTGTACTTGATGCTCTTGATGGTGCAATGAAATCATCGGAGGGTGAAGCAGAAAAAGCTGAACTTTTTGACAAACTCAAAGAAGGCATAGAGCTTACACACAAGTCATTTCTAACTCAATTAGAAAAACATGGTGTTGCTCTAGTTGCTCATGATGAGCCATTTGATCCAAATATTCACAATGCTATTCAAGCCGTAGATAGTGAAGATGTTGAGTCTGGACAAATAGTTCAAACTTTTCAAACTGGGTACAAGTATAAAAGTCGCCCTCTTAGAGAAGCGATGGTAGTAGTTGCGAACTAGTTTCGTAAACAAGGGTTAAAGCCCAGTGCAACAAACTACTAAATAGTTTGTGTAAATAAAAAAATAAATTTAAGGAATCAAAATGAGTAAAGTAATAGGTATAGATTTAGGAACAACAAATTCATGTGTAGCAGTTTATGAGGGTGGAGAAGCGAAAGTTATTCCAAATGCAGAGGGTAAAAACACTACTCCTTCAGTAGTCGCGTTTACAGACAAAGGTGATGTTCTAATTGGTGATCCAGCTAAACGTCAAGCAATTACAAACCCTGAAAAGACTATTTCTTCTATTAAGAGAATTATGGGTCTTATGATGAACGAAGAGAATGCAAAAGCTGCACACGATAAAGTAACTTACAACATCGTAGATAAAGATGGTGCTGCTTGTGTTGATGTTGCTGGTAAAGTATACACTCCACAAGAAATTTCTGCAAAGATTCTTACTAAACTAAAAGAAGATGCTGAAGCTTACATAGGTTCAACTGTAACTGATGCGGTTATTACTGTTCCAGCTTACTTCAATGATGCACAACGTAAAGCTACAAAAGACGCTGGTACTATTGCTGGATTAAATGTTCTTCGTATTATCAACGAGCCAACTGCTTCTGCACTTGCTTATGGTTTAGAATCTAAAGCAGAAGAAAATGTACTTGTTTATGACCTAGGTGGTGGAACATTTGACGTTACAACTCTTGAGATCTCAGATGGTACTTTTGAAGTTCTTTCAACTGATGGTAATGCATTCCTTGGTGGTGACGATTTTGATAATAAAATTGTTGATTACTTAAGTGCTGAGTTCAAAAATTCTCATGGAATTGAACTTAAAAATGACAAAATGGCACTTCAGCGTTTAAAAGATTCTGCTGAAAATGCTAAAAAAGAGCTTTCTAGTTCAACTGAAACTGAAATTAACTTACCATTTATCACTATGACGGAAGCTGGACCACAACACCTTGTAGTAAAACTTACTCGTGCTAAGTTTGAAGGTATGATTGCTACTCTTATTGACGAAACAATTGACCATATAAAAGTTGCTATGAAAGAATCTGCTCTAGAAGACAATGAAATCAAAGAAATCATTATGGTTGGTGGTTCTACTCGTGTTCCTGCCGCTCAAGAAGCTGTATCTAAATATTTCGCTGGAAAAGCACTTAACAAAAGTGTAAACCCTGATGAAGTTGTTGCTCTTGGTGCAGCTATTCAAGGTGGTGTTTTACGTGGAGATGTTAAAGATGTTCTTCTTCTAGACGTTACACCTCTTTCACTTGGAATTGAGACTCTTGGTGGTGTTATGACTAAGATTATTGAAAAAGGAACTACAATTCCTGTTAAGAAATCTCAAGTTTTTTCAACTGCTGAAGATAACCAACCAGCGGTTTCTATCAGCGTTGGTCAAGGTGAGCGTGAGTTTGCTAAAGACAACAAATCACTTGGTCTATTTGAACTTGGTGATATTGCTGCTGCACCACGTGGAGTACCTCAGATCGAGGTTACATTTGACATTGATGCGAATGGTATATTAACTGTTAGCTCAACTGACAAAGGTACTGGTAAATCTCAGTCAATCACAATCTCTGGATCATCTGGACTAAGTGAAGAAGAGATTAACAAAATGGTTCAAGATGCTGAAGAAAACAAAGCTGCTGATGGCGAAAGAAAAGAATTAGTAGACTTAAGAAATCAAGCAGATGCACTTATAGCTCAAACTGAAAAATCAGTTGAAGAAATGGGTGATAAATTAGAAGCAGAAGAAAAAGTTAAAATTGAAACTGCTGCAACAGAACTAAAAGATACACTTAAAGATGAGTCTGCTACAAAAGAGACTATCGAAGAAAAAGTAAAAGCATTAACTGAAGCTGCTCATAAAATGGCTGAAGAAATGTACAAAAAAGAGCAAGACCCAGCAGCTGCAGAAGCAGATGCTAAGAAGAAAAAAGATGACGAAGACGTTATCGATGCTGAAATCGAGTAACACTCCTCTTTAAAATAAAGATAGAGCCTTTAAGGTTCTATCTTGCTACGTTATAATAAAAAATTATACTTTTCATCAAACTTCTACTAGTACCTATGTACAATATATTTATGTAATAAAATAAGATATACTAATGCATATTTAAAACCAAAAGGTAGTTAAAATGGCAAAAAGTATTGGATCAATTGAAGTTATAACTGGTACAGGAACTCTCTCTAATTCACAAAGTGAAACTAAACCTCTTACAAGTGACCTCAAACTCTATGAAAATGATGTACTCCATACTGATGAAAATTCTAATATTATTATTAAACTTACAGATGGATCTACTATTTCTTTAGGTGCCAATAAACTTTTAACACTTGATGATAGTGTTATCAGTTCTGCTCCTTATTCTGATGATGAAACGCAATTAGAAACACAGAGCTTGCAAGCAGCACTAGATGAAGTTACTGAACTTACTGAGATAGATGAGACTGCTGCAGGAGAAGAGTCACCACAAAGTAGTGCCTCATTAAGTATGGAAACTATTATGGCACATAATCATAATACTGGCCATGCCCATGCTTCAACATTAGATGTATTCAATTCAAATTCTCTAGAAACAAGTGCAACAAATAATGATGGTATCCTCCCTGTTTTTGACAGACAAGAAGCTTTCATCGGAATTAATGATATTCTCACAAAGGATAATACTCCGATTATTACAGGGACAACAAATGATCCTGATGTAATTATTTCAACTACTATCGGTGGGAAAGAGTATACTGCTACTAATAATGGGGATGGCACATGGTCAGTTGAGATAGATACTTTACTTAATGATGGAGAGAACATAATAACTGTAGTAGCAACAGATCCTGCTGGAAATACTACACAAGAAACTGCTGTAATTACAGTAGATACTACTCCTCCATCGATTACTCTTGATACTACTCTTACAAACGACACTACTCCTCCCCTAAGTGGAAGTACTAATGATGGTGATGCTTCTATTGTTGTCAATGTTAATGGTGTTGACTATCCTGCTACCATTACTTCTGATGGTAATGGTGGTTTTAACTGGTCAATTCTTGATGATGTTGTTACTCAACTTCCAGAAGGTGAAAATTTAGTTACACTTACTGCTACTGATCCTGTTGGAAATTCAAATACAATTCAAGATACACTCACTATCAAAACAACCATCACGGATGATGATAACTCTAATGGTGGAAATGTTGTAACTATTGATTCAATTACAGATGATACTGGTTCAAGTGATTCTGATTATATTACCAATGACAATACTTTACTTGTTCAAGGTACTTATGATAATCAAAGTGATAATACACTAAGTATAACTGTTAATGGTACATCATATGATGCAACTATTAATGGTAATAATTGGGAAGTCAATCTACAAAACACTATACTAAATGATGGTGCACATGATATTATTGCAACAATTACAGATACTCTAGGTAATTCAGTATCTACTTCACAAACAATTACAATCGATACTAACCATAGCAATACTGGTGATGCGACTATATCACTTGATACTATTAGTGGTGACAACGTTATTAATAAAACAGAAGCAGAGACTTCAAGTGTTGTTATTTCTGGTACTACAACAGCTGCAGATGGTGCAATCGTATCTATCTTAGTTGGTAACTCACTTCTTGCTAATGTAACTGTAACAAATGGAGTATATTCATATCCTGTTACAGCTGGTATTTTCTCTAGCTATAGCGACGGGGACTATACTGTAGCTGTAGAAGTTGCATCTGATTCTGCTGGAAACATTGCTAGTGCTTCTCAGAATGTTACTTTAGATTCTCATCTTAACGGCACTGATGTAAATAATGGAAATATAGTAACAATTGATTCTATTACAGAAGATACTGGTTCAAGTGATTCTGATTATATTACTAATGAC
>Ga0233442_1000325_pt1 | contig 51521 bp, 60 predicted proteins | sample SI_123_September_3_FD_182789 | JGI IMG/M metagenome (GOLD analysis project Ga0233442, IMG submission 182789) | Seawater microbial communities from Saanich Inlet, British Columbia, Canada - SI_123_September2016_150_MG | ecosystem: Environmental > Aquatic > Marine > Inlet | place: Canada: British... | reverse complement strand
AGTAATTACATATCACCATAACCATAAATGGCTGGATTGTTTCCGGCCATTTAACCCAGGCACCATCACCCAATAGTATGCCGATTTAACTTTATTAATTAATGTAGTGTACTATTAGGTGAGGGGGGCGGGTTTTCTTCCTGGCTGAATCCTTTTAATGGTTAAAACCAATGGATAGAAATAAACTATGATGGTGGATCATTGAAAGCCTGCCGTAAAATGTTAAACTTGGTCAACGCTGAGAAGTTTACCTTTACCGCCTATAATTAAATTGTAGCGTTTTTTTTGTACAGCCATTGTCGTCCCTTAGCAGTACTGCCCTCACCGTACTTATCCACACGTTACAAGCTTACCTGTTCAACCTCATTGTGGATAACCAAGGCAAACCTCTACCTTTCACTACCCTCTTTACCATTGCCGCCCTGTCCACTACCGCCCTGTCCACTACCGCCCTGTCCACTACCGCCTATTTGCTTAACACTCGGTAGGTCTTTACCCTTTACCCAAGCATCCATCGTTTTAGCAAAAATATCACCGGTCAGCTTCTTTGCATCTACAGGGTCATCAGTTTTAGAGTCTGCAAAAGCAACCCCCGCATCATAAATGTCCCGAACCTTGTAAAACTCGCTTTCACTTTTCCGCTTTACTACTTCTAGTTGCTCAGAGATAGTTTTTTTCGCCAGTGATGCCTTTAACTCATCTTCCTTAGATGAAATATGCACCTCAACTTGCTCAGAATTAAAACCTGATAATTTATCCCTCTTCACTGTTTGGTCTATCAGCAGTGAAGCATACCCACTCATCATTCGATCTGAGTCCTTAGCGTCTAAATGCTTTACTTCGCCTTTAGCTGCACTAACCAATGCATATACAGGTTCCAGCTCATCAACCTTCTGCCTCTTTTCAAAGGCGCTTGCTAACTTACCCTTATGAAATTCAAGTAACTGCTTGGGTGTCATCGTCTCTGGCTTTTTCTTTGGATGAAGAAAAGCAGGGTTGTAAAAACTTACCCTTGTGTATTTATCTTGCATGGCTTTTTCCTCTGGGATTTTAACTTCCCTTAATCCCCTGCATTAATACCTTTGTGCCTGGGTATAAAGAATCTTCCCATTCCATCAAACTACTTTCACCCCTAATGAGGCATACTCCATAACCGCATTAGCCCCATCATCAAAGGATAAAAAGCCTTTCTCAACCAGGCGAGAAATATAGATTTCATACTCATCACTATAAAGCCCTTCTAGGCGGCTTTCTGTTTGAGCAATTTGCTCATGCTCTAGGTCTTCTTTTGTCATCATTTTTTGCAATTGATCCGGCATTGGAAGATCAATTGAATTGCGCTTAGTGTCCAACATACCCTACCTTCCGCTAGATGAAAATTTGAATGAACATTATACCATAATACCCTCTGTATAATATCTAAAACACACCTACTTACCCCCCTTTATATGATGCTCAAATTATATAAAAAAACAGCGTTTATAACGACCGAAAATATCAGGATATTTACTATCTTTCTTACACGCAGAGTACTCTCTGCATAAAGCTTAGATGAGCTGGCAGCACTACCAACCAGCCCCCCGTTATGATCTGAAACCTTCCTTAAAGTCGTGTTCAAATCGTTAATTTCACCAAGCAGCATATCAACACTATGCTCACTGATTTTGTCAGAATTAACATGCGTATTTAAATCGCTAATCTTATTCACAAAAAACACACCGCTTCGGCACCCTTCATCACCATAAAATTCCAGTGTAAAACCAAAATTGCGATAAAAAGCATTGCGCCTATCTCGGCTTTCATCTTCCTTAGCATCAACCCAGGATAGACTGCCATACGCACACTCATAATCAGGATCAATGTTTGACTGCATCCACTCAATGACTTTGCTCATGCAGTAACTAGCCAACCCCCTTGATTTCTGCAAAAAAATGATGCTGCTCTTTGGCCCAAACATCACTAATTTTTTCTTGTGATTGACTGTTACTTGAATAGAATTACTCGTTTTATCGAACTCTTTATCATGCTTTTTAAAATATGACAGGTCACTATCAATTGTAGTGACCTCTGACAAAAGCCTCACTTGAACTCGATACAGTTCACTGTTTGCAGCTTTATGCTCCGAAGATAACACTTCGTAAAAGCACTCAGAATTACCTACCGTCGATGAAATACACCAACTACTAACTGCCTTTCTTTTTTTCTCGTAATCCATTTCGTCACTCATCATTACCTGCCTTCCCTGTTGTTTTGTTAGTACTAATATTACCATATTTAATATAATTTTAATACATATCATAAATATTATATTTATGATATTATTTTGACAACATACCACTGCTTTGATACTTTTTAATATCGCCACCAAAGGGCTTGAAATGATCATCAAAAACATCATTGATTTAGTTGTTCAATCCCAAGGCAAAAAGCCTCAACAAATCACTTCCGCTTGCCGGTACATAAAGAAAAAAGCCATGATTGCTTTTCGTGAGTACGAGCCAAACACTCGTATCACATACCTGAATCAACTAAGGCGGGAAATTAAGTCTCTTAATTATGGCCACCACTTAACGGATAAACACCTTCAGGCTTTTATCAAAAAATTCTCTAAAAGAGTGCATGTAAAATATCGTGCAGTTGTTGGCAAAAAAGAAATGTGGCGAAACCTTCAAACCGTTCCCAGCTTGCCTCACATGCTCAATTCAGCATTGCCACTGGATGAATTAAGAAACAATGTCGCAAGGCTTTATTGGATGCGTACAGACCTTGAAGATCGCGTTGGTTCTAGCACTGCTCAACTAGCCAAAGAATTAAAAAGGCTACGAATTGAACATCATCTTTTTTACAGCTTAAATCCTACTGAATCAGACGTTTCACAATCCGAAAAAACACAGAAAAAAGTGCTGAAAGAAAAGCACGACTCTACCTGCTTAATTAACTCAAATTATGTACTAGGTTTAATTGACCAGCTGCTTACGTCCAATAAATATACTGACTTAGCAGTAGGTATTGCCCTCGCCACTGGCCGCAGGTTGACGGAGGTGATGAGAGAAGCACAATTTGAGTTTGTCGATAACCAGCACATCAAATTTTCAGGGCAACTCAAAACACGAACGCGCGGGTTGAAAGATGACCTTAGTTATATCATCCCAGTTTTAGCGAATAGCAAACAAATCATATCCGCCTTAAACGCTCTCAGGGAGCAAGTAAAGGACTTTGAAGTGGATGTAAAGGTCAGAGGGGAGCTTGTGACTCTTAATATTGCAGATGCCCCCATAGAGGCGATACAAGCGCGTTTTTCAAGCTCTCTTGTCAACAGAACTAACACCATTTTTCAAAACAAAGATTTTGTTTACCGAACATGCCGTGAAATCTATGCCGCAGTAGCAGCACCAGTACACAAAAAACCACGAGAATCTTTTACTGCGTTTCGCACAAGGGTGCTTGGTCACGCAGACTTTAGCGCACAAAATCACTACCAAGGTTTTGAGCTTAATGAGTCAATTTCAACTTATGATCTTGGTGAAAAAGACTCATCAGGATCAGTTGACCAAGCATGGCTTAGTCATTTAAAAAATTGTGACATGGTTGCCAATGGAAAGGTAAAACTTGACGGTATCAGCCGCACTCCACCAAACTGGGCTTTAATCCATGATTGGGTGAAAGCCCTCGCAAGCAATGGTGTACCAAAAAATGAAGTCACTACAAACTATGTTGTTAAGAACTTCTACCCAAACGGCAAGAAATTAAAGCCACAAACAGTAAAACGATACTTTGATTTGGTAATCTCATAATGAAAAAAACAAAAGCAAAAGAAACCAAAGATCAATTCAAGCAGCTTACCTCTCAGCCAAAACAGGATAAAAATGATCCTGAATTTCGACGAACAACACGACCACCGCTGACCAAAGAGGGAAAAGCTTCTATGGTCGTGATGCTCAAGGGTGAGTTTTTATTTTTGAAAGCCTGTGATCGCGCACCAGAAACAACAGTGACAACCTTTCAGTATTATGAGGACAAAGCATCAGCAAAATACATCCTCAATGTCATACCTGGATATGAACTTTACGGTGAAGAGCGAAAAGGTCGAAGACGTGCCGTTGTTTTTTTCGATGACTTTGATGAACTAATGAAAATTGCAAAACCTCACTTGGTTCCGATGAAAGAGGAAAAGTTTAATTGCCGAAAACAAATCACAGAAGACATTCGCAATGTTGAGGGAGATGAATTTAACGGTGAGGTAATATGGAAAAATCCAGGTATTCGCACAACAGCTATGCCAAAAGTACTTACCCCATCTGGATTACTCCCGATCAATGAAGCATCTGAATCTGCCGCAGTCGATGTATTGCGTTACGGTTCGAGGCGAGTCGCAAAGAACTGCCGAGGGTCGCTTGGTGTTATTCGCACAATCATTAAAAATGACCTTGAGCGATTGAGAAAAAAATTGGTTAAACTCGAATCAGCCAAAGAACCAAAACCTATCGAAATAAAAAACTGTATTTATGATATAGAGGAATATTCAAGCTTATTGCAAAAACTCACTGAGATTGGCAAAAAATATGACCCCAGGCACATCCGGTTTGAGCGCATTACTTCATCGGGTTTTTATCTAAGATCAAGAATTAGACGCAGTGAGCAACAGCTCACTATGAGTAACATTTTGTGCATTCAAACCGCACCTGATTTTGAACTAAAAGCAGTTAAACCAAGAGAAAAAAGTGATCTTGTCGAGCTTGGTGTCTTTGCTGGATTTGTCGTTTATTTGAAGATTATTTAAAATCATTCATCAAATCTGCGATTGATTCCATCTCTTGAGTTTGCCCAGATAACCACTCAATTAAGCTTTCATCCACTAATTCGTACATTTTTTTGTTGCGTTTTGCAGCAAGAATCTTAAGCCTCATAACCAACTGTTCACTTGCCTGAATGTGTACTAATGTTTTTGCAGAAGCCAAGGGTTTATCCTCCAAAGTAATTAGTTTAAGTATATCATAATTTCAAAATTTGACTTACCATATTTACCATACGCATCATATTTATGAGAATGACATGGCTAATAAGAAAAAAAATCCACCTAAAAAGGCGGTTGGCAGACCGGCCAAAGACAAAAGTAAACTTGTTGTCGCAAAAACTCTCAGTTTCAAACCAGTTGACATTAAACTAATCGAAACGATAAAAACCAGGCTCGCAAAAAAGGTAGTCATGGGTAAAGAAAAAGCCCCTCTCCCAACTGGCATGGACATTCACCGAATTGCATTAATGTCGCTTGATAAGTTAAGTGATCAACAAATTTATAACCTATATCTAAAGTACAAATCACTGTGAAATATACGAAGTATCAATTTTTAACTGACAACCTTCTGTCACAACTTTTTAAAGCTGGAAATGTGCCAAAAGGGAAGCGCAATAAAAAAAACTCAATAGTTGAGCTTGGATCGTTCCTTGATGCCAACTCAGGTGTACTCTTTGAAAATGACGGGCTTTTTTTATTGCATGAATACAGATGGCGAGAGTCGGATAAAACAGTAATTTTTCCAGCAAGTGACACAGTTTTAGACAGCATTCAAGCAGGTCATTACGACTTAGACATGATTGAAGCTATCCCGCCATTTAGTAATGACTTCCTTTTGCACTTCCCACACAACTACCGCATTGCAGGGAAAAAAGCGTCATCCTGTTTGATCAGTTTTTACAATGGCTCAGACACACCCAATCTGTTTAAAAATTTCTACTTAAATCACAACATGAAGTGCAAGCACATACCATCATACATTGAGCAAAACACGATGGTGCAAATACTCTACCGAATGCACGATGAAGATAATCAGGCATCCTCCTACAGCCTAAATATACCGTGGAAATCTGAGAACCTTAGTGACTTTATTCGATACCAATCCATTGACGAATATAAATCACACCACGAATTTTCAATTCTCAATTTAAAATTATCGGCACAAGAAGAAAGCTACCAATTCGAGCTATTGCGCCTAGTCATTAGCATGATGATTTACGTCCATGTTACGAATCAAGAAACCCTTAAGCCAGGGTTCCCTGGTCAGGTCATATCAAAAGACAAAAGCAAATTTTTACATTTTGGAATGACCAGCCCTATCACGTTAAAAACACGCAGTAATCACACCATTGGCAACCTCAACAAAGAGGCTCACTACCGTAGCTGGCATATTCGTCAGTATATGGATGAGAAGTACTATAAAAACGAATGGGCAAATCAGCCTATTGGGTCACGGCTTGGCTTTGTCAAAGAGACTATAGTGGGCGATGTCACAGCAAAAACGCTAGTTAATAACAAGGATTAAATAATGGCCGAATTAAGCAGCATAGAAATTGAAGAGCGTAGAGTTCGTAGAGAGACCTTCTTGGAAAGTGCAAAACTCGAAGGTATCGAGCTAACTGACAAAGAACATGCAATGTTTGACCTATTTGATATACGAGGGCTTAGCACCGAAGAATGCATCACCTTCATCAAAAAACAGCATGGTTATGAGTAATGGCTGGCGATCCTTATTCGTACCCTACAAGTTGGACACTCATTAACAAACTCGATATTCGCGATATTAACGAACTACAAGACATTGAGCGTGTGGCCACGACAATACGATCAGGCGAATCAATGCCCCAGGGTAAGCTCGACTCAGCTCACCTAAAAAGTGTTCACAAACACCTTTTTCAAGATATTTATGCCTGGGCCGGTGAATACCGAACAACTGACATTCGCAAAATGTCGAATAAGGATAAAACCTTTACCCCTAACGGTGAAATTGACTCTAAATCTAAACAGCTAGACCAATCACTAGCCAAGAAAAATCACCTAAAAGGCTTGCCCCAAGAGCAATTTTCTAAAGAGTTCGCTGACTACATCATCGAGGCCAATACCATTCATCACTTCCGCGAAGGCAATGGCCGCTCTCTAAGGGCGTTCACAAGCATCATAGCGAAAGAAGCTGGCTACAACATTGACTACACAAAGGTAGATAAAACAGAGTGGAACAAGGCATCTAAGCAGAGTTTTGATGGCGATAAAAGTGCAATGTATAAAATCGTTGCAGATAACGTGAAACCCATTCAGGCAGCTCCTAAGAAAGCTATGAGGACTCAATACAATGAACAGCAAATCAAAGAGCTTTACCCTGATTTAATCGAGCTTGCAGACAGCTTACAAAAGCAAAATAAAACCCACCCAATTGACAAACTCGCACAAATTAAAGAAAAAGACCCTGAAGCCCACAAACAGCTAGTTAAGCTGCACACACTTTCAAAGAAATTTGCAGATGCTCGCGTCACTGACCCAGAAGCGCGTCTAAAAATTACAACCAAGGCACTCGAAAGTGGTATAAAAGCCTGGGAAACTGGAAAACCAATTATCCCCGCAGACAAAAATTCACAGAAAAATGATATTGACAGGTAAATAGCATGGCCATCAGACCTAGACACATTGAAATTTTAAAATTTCTCAGTGATGGTACACCCAAAACCCATCACCAAATTGCAGAGACCATATATACAGACATAAAATTCATTCATGCTGCGTACTCAGTTTGCAAAACTCTTTGCACCAACGGCTTGGTATCAATAAACCGAGCAGGCAGGAAATCAGAAATAACAATTACTACAGAGGGAATAAATATTTTAAATCCAGAAGGTGCCAGCACCAAGGCTACAACGGAAAATCAGGACACAATACAGTCATGCTCAGACAAGGATTTATTTAAGGAGCTGAACAGACGAGGATATTCACTCCAAATTACGCATGTTAAATAAAGTAAAAATCAATTATACAGCTCAAAAAAGACATCAATCAAATTCTCGAACCCCCTTTTCTGACCTCAAACTCTCCACCCTAAACCTAATGTCATCTCTTGCTAACTCAGGCTCAGTTATTGCTAATAAAGCCAGCGTTGGGTGGGTACGATCAGAAGTATCAAGCATCACAATGCCCCGACCAAAAATTCTCAGCAAAAAAGGTTTGTAAACCTCGTAGTCTTTAATACGGTAAATCTCTAGGTCGTGCGTGTCCCTATTCAGAATTCCGTCAGTAACAATTATGCGCTCATCAGTCAGCGTGTACGATGTCATCGCAATATCTAAATACTTTTTAGCAATGACTAAAACAGGTATGACAAATAGGAATGGTAAAACTGGGTATGCCTGAAAAAAGTTAAGGAGTTTTAGATACACATTAATATGTATATCGGCCACAAACTGATAGCTAATATTATCAAGTACAAAAATAGCAGCAATCATTGCTGACCAAATCACATACGCACTAACATTAATTAGCTGCGATGGCTTCCTTTCCCAAACAATACCTTCCATAACCACTTCCCATTACCATTAAAATATATTACAAATCATCTGTTGCAGCCAGGTTAAGCATCAAGACTATCACAGCAACAAATAAGCCAATCACCCAGGGTGCTGCGTGGTACGTTAAAATAATTTCATCCATCGCAAACACCTTACCCAGTATATTCTCGCCTTCTTCTGCATAATATATATACGTCCCCTTACCAACAAAGGTTGCTGATATTAAGTAAGCAAACATTGCTGAATATATTGATGCAGCAAAACTAAACACGACCCTAAAAAATTCGGTCAATACTAATAATGCACCAACTCCAATCAAAGTTACTGCAAACCCAATCCACCAGCCGCCAGCCACTTCTCTATTAAAAAGGGTACTGTCAAAAAAAACACCACCTATAAATGAGATAAAAAGGACTTCAAGTAAAACCAGGGTTGTGCCAAAACGGTCAATTTCAAGACCATAAGCAATATCTCTAACATTTTGAAAAGAAAGACTCATAATTCGATAACCTTGTGTTTACAATATATACACAGTATACACCACACAATACTTAATTACTATTTTTATTTACTACTTAATTAGTTAATTAAAACCTATCTACCTATATCCGCTGACTTTGCTACTGATTTAGAACTGCTTCTTTTTGCAACAAGACTTGGCAAAGGCTTTCCTTTTGATACTTCAGTTAAAAGTTTGCCAACACTAGCATTTACAAATTTTTCTCTGCTTACCTTACTCTGTATATTATTATCGGCAAAAGCTGATATGCCTTTTTTCATTTGATAAACGTCTTTAAGTTCAGGATATTTTTTAATGGCATCATTTGCTTTCATCTTTTTCATTGCATCTGAAAGCTTCTCTTTATAATCACTCACTTTATTATCATGTACTGACTGAGCCGCAAGAACATCCGATTTTTTTATCGGCTGAACATTATCTAGTGACTTTACTTTCACTGAGTCCTTCGTTTTATCTTTATCTATGGATTTTGCTTTTGTATCACTTACCTGTTTTTCTGTAGGTTTAGGTCGCTTATCTGTGGCTACAGGTTTATCCTTTATTTTTTCCTTATCTTCTTCAACAGTATTCAGCTTACGCTCAAGTAATTTTTTATCATGCTCGCTTGGTCTATACCCCTTTACTTCAATTCCCTTCATTTGAGCCTCTAACCAGACTGCTTGCTTAAATTTTCCTTTACCTGATACCTTTATACTTTCCCACCCTTTAGAGTCAGCCATTTCCACAATACTTTTAACGACCTCTGGATCAACTTCTCTGGTGGTAATTTTATCGCCTTTATCCCTGAATGCTACTTTCCCTGAATCTTTCCAGCTATATACAACAGTTTTATTAAGAAGGTTCTGTTTAGATGAGTACGTCTCATCAATTTCCTCTGAATAGGGCCTAACTTTATCTGGATTAATTGCAAATGCACTAAGAGCAGGCTTATCACTCAACTCATCATTTGATAACTTTGGTTTTTTCTGGTCTAGCTTATCACCCTTTTCACTTGATAATTTTTCATCAGTACTGTGACCTTGTGAAAGTTTGGTTTTTGTACTTTCTAAGCCTTGATCATCAACCAATTTTCGGGTTTGCCTTTGCAACTCAGGTAGTTTTTGCAAGTCTTCAACAGGTACGCTTTTCTTCGCTTGACTGAGCATTTCATTACTCGCAAGAAGCCGCGCATGATCCGTTGGGCTTTTTTCAAGGATTTTATCTAAATCATAAAATTGGCCGTTCTTTTTATTAAATGCTACAACCTTCTCAAACAATTCTTGCTGATTATTCAAATGAACATCACCCAGCTCAGGATCATTTACAGTAAAGCCCTTGCCATTATTATCATTCGCTACCTGGGAGTCTTTATCCTTTGGAGTAAAATCACCAAATATTTTTTTAGCTTGATGGTAAGCTTTCTCCTGCTCACTTTTTTCACGAACATACCCAGGTTTACTAGAAAATTCTTTTCTCAACAATACAGACTCTTTGAAGGCATCAGCATATTTGTCGAGTGGTGATTTTTCCTGCTTAGGAGCTAACTCAATGCTGTTTTCTTCTTCCAGATTTTTACCGCTATCGCTATTTTCGTGTTCCATTATATTTATCCTAGTTAAGCGGCATCATTGCCAAAAATATCACTCATAGACTTGCCTTCAATATCTGCTGGTTCATCTTCATCCAACAAATCCTCAAATTCTTCATCACCAGAAGTATCTACTCCGATCATATTTAAGAAAGCATTTGCAGCATCATCAACATCATCATCAGACCAAGGCTCCTCTGGTAAATCAACATCACCAAAATCATACTCTTCCTTAACCTCACCACGACACTCGTGATTAACAACGTCAATAGTTGGAAGTTCAATTGGTGATAAAAGACGATCTTTAAAAATAGGGTCTTCGTAATAAACAATTTTCTTAGCTTTAATCGGCCTAACACCCTGCATCAGAATAATTTCATCCTTCTGCGACATATCCATCAACTCTTGAGGAAGCATTAACGCTCTTTTCGCCAGTGATACAGACTTAGTTCTACCACCACCTTTTTGATAGTTGTACGATGTGTTCTTAACCGTTGTATCACCTAACTCATCAGAAACTTCTTTAGCTATCTTTGTCTTGTTAGGCGTAAATACTGTCTGAGCTGCATGGTTGGTATCAAAATTTTCTGCCATGTCTGCACCATAAACCGCTTTTAGCTGGCTTTGGCTTTGAATAATAGGCATTAGTCGCAAACCATAACCTGCAATAAACGCTACACCACGCTCAAGTATTTCCATCTTACCGATAGCCGTAAACTCATCTAGTAATAATAGTGCTTGGTACTTTAAGCTTGGATCACCCGTAAGCAATTTACCTTTTTTATCGTATGTAGCCGGTAATTCATTCAGGTTTAAGTCGATTAACTGTTGCACAAAAATGTTAATCAATGGTGCCAATGGCCCAATCTCATTGGCAGGAGTACCCAAGTATATAGTCATCTTAGTACGCCTGATCTCTCTCAAGTCAAAGTCATTTGCACTCGTAGCAGCATCAACCAAAGGATTAGCCCAAAGATTAAGCGCACTAATTAAAGATGACTTAACGCCTGAACGCTCCTTGCTTGCTTTATTAGCAAAATTCGATAAAGAGGCAATACACATAGGGTCAAGCTGTGGGTTATATTCAATAATATCTTTAAAATGTTCTGCTGTATCATTCTGGGTTTTTAATTGCCTAAGTACTTCACCAAACGTAGTTGGCAAGCCATCACTATTATCTAGCAAATATAAGACAATTCCTAAAAACAGATCACGGGCTTCTGACGACCACATAGGATCAACATTTTTTGGAGTAGGTACTAAAAAGTTAGCAATTTTTTGCACATCGCCAATTCGCATTGCTTTATCTTCTCTAATATACCCAAGAGGGTTATAGCGATGTGTTTTTCTATCCTGGGCAACAGGGTTAAACAAATAAACTTTCTGCCCATATTTTTTTCTAAAGCCAGAAGTAATGTGAAAATTTTCAACTTTCAGGTCAAGAACAACCGCAGAATCAGGCCAATTAAGAAGATTTGGTATAACTATACCAACACCTTTGCCCGAACGTGTTGGTGCTTTTACCATCACAAAGAGGCTGCCTGCGACTGAAATAAATTTCTTACCAATCTTACCTAAAATTATTGCAGGTTTACCTTTTGCGTCAAACATACCTGCATTCATAACATCCATGTTCGTAGCAAATTTTGCATCACCATAAAGTTTTTGAGATTTTGGCATAACAGCAATCACAAGCAATCCAACCGCAATTAACACCCAGACGGCACCAGAAATAAACACAAACTGCATTGCTTTTTTATTACCTTGGTTTTCAATGTAGGCATTGACAATATCCCAAGGACGACTATCTAATAACTCTGTTCCCATCATGTAAGACAGGACAATTGCACCGACATACGACCCTATTAATATACCTAAAATAAGTGCAACAACCCCCTGGAAAATTTTACTGTCTTTCATTAGTATGTTACTCCGTCATACTGTATAGCTGTTATTTGTTGTTTGTTATTAAACTGCACAATGACATCAACAATTTGATCTAAATAGTCCATAACTTGATCTTGCTGAAGACCGCTATCACCTTGCATGCACATCATAGCTATCTGTCTTCTCGCTGTGTCTGGATTATCCGCATGTAATGTTGTTATGCTCCCAGGATGACCCGAACTAACCGCTCGCAAAAAATAAAATGCCTCTTCGCCCCGAAGCTCACTGAGCAAAATTCGACTTGGGTTCAGTCTCAAGCACGATTGTAAAAGCTGCTTAACGTCAACATCACTAATACCCTGACCACCCCTCGATGCAAAAAGCCGAACAACATTTTCATGTGGCAACCTTATTTCTTTAGCATCCTCAATTGTAATCAACCGCTCTTCAATAGGTATTTCTTTAATTAGTGTGTTAGAAAAAGTTGTTTTGCCAGAACCAGTACCACCACTGATAACAATATTTAATCTTGCAAGTACTGCACATCGAAAAAAACCAACTATGTCACCAGACTCTAAGCACGTCTTAACATCCGACAATAACTGAGCCTGCTTATTCTCAGCTTTATTAATCACAAAACGTCCGGTTTCTTCATAATCTTCTAGTGCAAGCTGTAAGACTTTGTGTTTTCTGATTGAAAAAGCAATATGACCTGGTTCACAAGCTGGTGGCATAACTATCTGGATTCTCTCGCCACCAGGAAGGCTCGCTGATAATATTGGCGTTTTTTCAGTAATTTCCTGCTCAGAGTAACTTGCTACCAAAGTTGCAAGTGTTCTCAACTCATCAAATGTTAGTGAAGCATCAATATGATGCTCCCAGCCAGAATAACGCTCAATAAAAAGTTCCCCTGGTTTATTAACAACAATCTCTTTTACATCATCTTGATTTAGAATTTCAGTAAAAGGTTCTAAATGAACCAGTATCGCATCAACACTCATCTGTAGTCCGCCACTCGACGACCAACTAACTTATCCGACACACCTTTAAAATTTAGGTCTTTGGCAACAAAGACATTAACTCGATCACCTTGATTTTTGTGGAAGGTAGGAGCGATATTTACAGTACTATCTAACGCTGAGGTTGATTGTTCATTTAGATTATCAGCGGTTGACTCTGCAAAAGCATCATCACTTTCAGACGTTGTGATCGCGCCAATAACTGAGAGTAAAACTGCACCACCAAATCTCTCAACAAAATGATTATCAACCCAGCCACCGAAACCACCTCTACCCAACGGCCCAACTCCAGGACTTCCCAGAGCAACATCAACACCTTCCGGTGTTATCAACCTATTCCATATAGTAAATATTCTGACTTGACCCTGTTGAATCACACCACCAGTCTCACCAATTAACTTGCTTCCGCGACGAACTAACAAGTTTTTACCGTCACTGCTATACACGTCAGCATCGACATGAGCTTTAATAAACGAGGGTTGGTCACTCTGAATTGCCGTCTCTAGAACTGCTGTAATAATACTGCCCTGTAAAACTTTCCAATCCTGATCTTCGATGTAACCTGCATTCACTGCTGTAAATTCTGATACCGCACCAAGCTGTGCCTGTAATGCGGATTTTGGCTGAGCTGCACTAGCACCACCAACATTAGAACTAAAACCAGTTACCTGCTCACTCAAAGCGCTTAATAAGTTTTGTTTTCTCTTTTCTGCATCTGAGTAAAGTCCAGGCAAATTTTTATCCTGCGAATTAAACTCGGTAGGTTTATCTAAAGAATTAAACACAACACCTGAAGCTCTCTGTCTTCGCTGCATAAGCTGGTTATTTCGTTCAATTAATTTTGCCGCATTCAAAAGAATTTGTTGTTGTTCTGGAGTTAGCTGAGTCGGTACTTCTACAGTCTTAATTATCACTTTTTGCTCAGGCTCAGGTTTTTTTTCAACCTTCAACGGGTCAAGACCAATACCAAAATCAGGTACAGAAATCGGCTCTAATTCAACCACCTCTGGGATAGTTATATTTTCTATATGCGATTGAGAGAATTCATCATCATCCTGAACATCAGTTAGCTTAACTTGCTGAGCTTCAGTTTCCCCTCCAGACATTAATGCGTAACCACCCAACACAAGAACGATAAAGACAAGTCCTCCAGCCATAAGGATTGGGCCTGAGTTAGCTCGCCCTTCCGAAACAGAAGGTATTGACCTTTCCTCCTCTTCAACAATACTTTCAACTTCGTTTATATTATTATCATTCATTGCTGTTCTCAGTTAGTTTTGATTGATTCTTAAAATGTGCCAAAGCTTGATGTATTTTCATTAGATGCAAAATTATGACGTGAGTTATTTGGCATTAAACTCGACTGATAAGCTCCCTCTTTCGGTAAAAGAGAGTTGTTTCCGCGAAACTTATTTTCATTAAAAATACAGGTAACATATTCACCACTTCTCAGTACAAATTGCTTACCAGTTCGCTGTACTACTAAAAAATGCCCTCTACCCTGCCCTGTTTCAACATGATAATTTAATAGACTCTCATTACCGTCTCTATCTACTAAGAAAATCGCAGGAGCCTCAGCCTGTGGGTTAAATTGAAAGTATGTGAATTCACCATCGTCAAAAACCTGACGAGGTGATATTTCATCATCGCCTTTTTTGGTGTAGTTCCAATTCCAATCACCTGGCGCTATTGCTTTTGAGCTAGGTAAAACTTTTGACTTATTAGAATCCGTTTCAATCTTTTCCAAAGCAGCTTGCATAGCTAATTGCTTTGCTAATTTTTCAGCAGGATACTCAAACATTAAAGCAAAAGTTTGGCTTTTATCTGTTATGTTCTTAGCGTCCTTTGCTCTTAATTCAAAGTGATATGCTCTTTTATTAGTAAGTACAGTTAAATTCGTGTCAGCTTCATCTTCTCTTGGCTTCAAGATTAAATGATTTTGTGCAGGTGTTATTTCCCAAGCAAGTGAATCGCCAATATCAATAAATTTTATAATTTCATCATCTGCAAAAGTTACATGAGAAGATCGACCAAAATGGCCCACTATTTTAACAACATCATGCTTACTATAAGCTATCGTTTTAACCCGAGCATCCCTTCTACCTTCACTCGGTATGTCCAAAGCTGAAACAGAAGGAGATAAGAATGCACAAATCATTGCGCTAAGAAGTAATTTTTTCATTGTGATTTCCTTATTTAACAACCATTGGGTCTACACGATAAGACGAAACTTCGAAACCCATTGGGTTAATCAAACGATCTTTTTCTTTCTTCGGATTAAGTACATATCGAAAATCCAAAGTCACAGCTTCTTGCTTCTTGATTGTCCTACTGTCAAACTGTAATGATCGAGTTATTGGTACATAAGCAGTGTTATTAGATAAAAAACTGATATTCTCAATATCAATTTTTACAACAACCCGATCTTTGTACACATTAATTGGGCTTTTTGGGTTATCTGGTGTAAATGCAGCGTGATAATGTCTATGAACCCGCTTGTTACTAAGCTTACTCACCGTCACATAATCATCTTCCGCTCTTGATCTCATGTAACCTTCGCGAGCTGTAACATATTTTGCGACAAAATATTTAGTAATAGCCTCAGATTGAGGAAGTGACTCTTGAGTTAGCGGCCTCATAACCTGCACTTGCCCTGTTACATCATTCACTCGAATCACATAAGCATCGGACTGCTTTAATGGAGCCAGTGCAGCAACAGCAAAGACAGAAATTAATGATATAGCTGAGGCAACACCTGCAATAGTGTATGCAACTTTAACTTTTACAGATGACCTGTCGTGGATTTCTTCATCCCAATTTGCGGACTCATCAAAAAACTGATTTTCCTCAGAAGCTTTCACAGACATTTTACCAACCACCATTTACAGGGCGTAACTCACCACAATCATTGCTCCCCAAAAAGCTGCTAAAGCCGTGGCTACAGTGCTTAGGTTGATTAAATGAGCTGCAAGCTGTTACGGCAACTAAACTTAACGTAACAAGTGCTAGTTTTAATTTTTTCATCAGATTCTCCAATTGTGTGTCTCAGAAGTTCAAAACATCACTATTTGTTAGTATGTCCGCTATATTATTATAATCTGATTAAGAAATCAACTAAATTAGAAATTTACTTTAAAAACTTAGAAACTAACACCTATATATAAAAACAATATGATTATCAATTAACCCTTGTAGTTTGTGCAAAAAAAAACCACCCGAAAGGGTGGCTAGTAATTTTTAATAATAAATGACTCTATGGTGTCGCATTCTTAATTTTATTACGTCTACGTCGCTTTAAGAGAGCCTTCGCCCCAGCAGTAGCAGCTCTATCAGCACCTCTACCAACCATCCCCGCCTTTCCTGCTCCAGTTTCAGCCCAACCGATTGAACTCAAACTCATACCATTAGAAAGTGAGGATGCTATCTGCGGCAACTGCTTTAGCAGCATGAAAACAACAATTAACGTAATAACTAAAGGAATTGTATCTCCCCAGGAGATATTCTTCTCATTCATCAAGAATGCAGCATGTTCGTCAATCATAGTCGTTGTCAAACTAAGCAGCGCAATAGTTAAAGTAAGAACAAATACGAAGTTAATTAACTGCTGTAACCATGCCTCAAACATTTTCTTAGATGAATCAAAAATCAAAAAGAAAATAAATAGCGGCCCAACTCCTAGTATCAAAGATAATGCAATTTTGGCCATAACAATGAGAAAACCTGAAAAGGCTAAGTATAAGGTAGATGCCAAGTACACAATTGCTGCAACTATATATACAACCCAACCATCAGAGTCCAAAATTTTCTTATTAATGCTAGCAAAAACATCTGTTTGAGAATCCAGTATTGTAACTATAGAAGCTTTTGACTGACCAGTTATAATAGATGCTAAAGCATCTGGAGTTTGAAAGAAAAAATCACCTAGAACACTTTGGAATGTCAATACACTTAAAGCCACACCAAGAATAATAAATATTTTGATCATTCTTGTAATAAAATCAGGCAAAGGCTCCTTAGCCTCTCCCATCCATACCTTATACCCATATAAAACAATATAAAGGCCAAGTATGGATGCAACAGCAGGTTTTAAACCTACTGCCAAATTAGACGCTGTTGTAGTCACATATGTATTTGTGGCTGCATCAATCGTCTTTACAAGTTGATCAAAAACCGTAGACATTACTTAGCTCCACCAAGAGGAACATCGGGAACTGTAAAATCAGAAGCTTTTCTATTAGCAATATCTTCATTCAGTTCTTTCTGTTGTTGTTCATACGCCTGGATATTTGAAAGCGTAACAGCCTGTAATAACTCGTTAGTTGTAAGTCCATTTTGAACTAACAACCTATTCCCCATATCTGTGGCACCTTTCATATCTTTCGTATCTTCAATGGCCTTATTCAAAGATTCATACGCATCAACATTTTGTACAACACGCTGTTGAGTTGCATTTGCCGAAGCTAAACCAAGTGAGGTACTGTTTGCCTCTCCTTTAATAATCCCCATAGTCTCATCAGACAGGTCAGCCAGAGCAGTCAATGAATCAATATTTTTCTGAGACGCAGTTAGAAAAGGCTTAAAGCTATCAGGTACATCCGCTGTATTTCCGGTGTTCAGGCTAGCCAAGGTATCCTGCCAATTACCAGGTGTAAAACGCCTTTTAAGCTTGTCAGCCTGACTATTAAGCAAATCAGACATACCGCGAGAACCTGTTAATGATTCAAATTGCTTAAACTGCTGCTGCAACCTAGCCTTTGCCTCTGTTATCTGAGTGACTTGATTGTTCACAGTCTCCACCAGTTTTAATGTTTGAGCCACAGACTCATTTGCAATAATGGTCTCTTTTACAGTCTGTATTTTACTCTCGACTGTCTGTGAAATAGACTCAAGTGAAGTCGTTGTCGTTTGTAAAATATTTGCGACATCAATTGTTGGGATACCAGAAGCGTTTGCCTGTGTACTTCCAATCATTAAACCAATTACTAAAACTAAACGCTTTTTCATCTTATATTCCCCTTAATCACTTTTGCATAAACTGTTAATATGAACGTCAAAACAACATTTTACGACAAAATGTAAATTTAATTTATTAATTATCTATGTAAGACTATCATAATATAGATCTTTAGACCAGCCAGTAAATAGACAATTATCGGGTTTTTACGCTCTTTTATCAGTTAGATACTATTCAACTAAGCTGACAGGCTTCGCACCATCTCGCTTGCGCTGAAATATTGGCATCCAATCAGCAGGATCATCACCAACTTCTTTTCTTATTTCTTCGAGTATTGCTACGTTTGAACTGGTGCCTGACAAGACTGCAATTTCATCATCCATTCCACCCAAATCAAGTATCGCAACAACTGAGTTGTCACCATGCTTGAGTAAAAATTTCCTGGATTTTTCAGGCAACTCTTTAATAATGCGGAACTCTTTTTCCGACAAGTCAAAACCCTCGACATAATCTTCATACTTCGCATTAATATTTGGCATGAATATCTTAGTAGGTGATTGCTCAACAATCACTGAATTAATACTTGATTTAGTAGCGTCTGAGGCATTATTTGTACCAAATATGACGATTCCATTTCTCTTTCGAATTGTTTTTTCTAGGTCTTTAATTTTCGGCTCAAAATACTCATCATCAAGCGCCTTCCAGCCCTCATCAATAATCATCGCAAAACGTTGGCCGTTCATAAGGCTCTCAACTCTGAAAAATATATACATCAAGGTTGGTGTGCGTAACTTCGGGTCGTCAAGCAAACTGGTAATGTCAAAACCTAAATTTTTGTTATTCAAGTTCATCTTGTCTTCGGCATTATCGAACATGAACGCATATTTGCCCTCGCCATACCATTGACTCAGTTTTTTCTTCAACTCAGGTGTAAGGTACGATACTAAAACACTTAATCGACGAGACTTAACAGCGAGTTTATTCATCATGCTTTTCAAACCGCGATTAATTGTATCAGCCTCTTCAATGTTAATTTTCTCTCCACTCATCTCTACCATTTTTTCGATCCATCCATTTAAAAAATGGATGTTCGATGGCGTAGGCTCCATCTGTAGTGGATTAAATCCAGTCTCATAGTCAGGGTCTACAACTTGGTACTGGCCACCCATTGCCCTAACCGCAACTTCAGCACCTCTATCTTTATCGAAAAATACTGTTTGAACGTCATATTTTTGCATTGCAGCAAGAGAAAACCCCATGAAAACAGTTTTACCCGTACCTGATGGCCCAATAACAAGCGCATTACCTAAGTCTGCACGATGAAAATTAAAATGGTACGGGCTGCTAGAGGTAGTTTTAAATGTAGTAAGCGCATCACCCCAAAGGTTTCGATGCAATTTACCCTGCGGAAAATTATGAAACGGTGAAAAGCCTGCAAAATTTCGACTGGTAACAGGAGATTTTCTAGTTCTAAAACCAAAATTACCAGGGAATAAAGACCAGAAACTTGCTTCTAGTGCTAAATCTTCTCTTGCACTTACAATCCCTTGGTTTCCAAGTACTGACTCAGCCATAGCTAAGCTCTTACTCATATCATCAAGTGTGTCAGCCTTAACCAAAAAGCTCATGTGGTGTTCACCCATTGCAAAGCGATTTGATACTAAGTCATCAAGTGCATCTTCGATTTCTTCAATTTGTGATACACCATGATCACCTGCGTTTGTCATACGATCACGATGTATAATCATCTGCTTTACAGCTTTATCCTTTTGAATAAAGCTAAAACTTTGAGCTAAATTAAACTCAAATGGTAACGTCAACATTTCATCAAACATTTGATGTGACGTTTGCGGGGTATACTCCTTGATACCTAAAGAAGCCATAACAAAAGAGTCTGTAGTACGCCTTACCTCAATTGCCTCACGACCAAAAAATATGCGTGAAGTACCAATTGTATTAGAGATACGCTCTCTTAAAAGTGGTTTGGGTTGAAATGTGCCATTGAATAAGTAACCCAAAAACTCTAGAGGCTGAGAAAACATAATACCGTTGTTCTCATAAGTCGTTAATAGCTCTGGGTCATACGTTCCAAAAGCCGCCAAGGTTTGATCTACAATATCATTAATATCCTGTAGGTTATCTCTCGCTTGTCGCTTTAAAGCTTTAGCATCTTTCTTAAATAAATTTTTTAGACCAAATATCTTAGCAGGCGGTCGCTTTATAACAGTCACATAAAGCTCATTAACATAGAACTGTGTATCAACTACCTTTTTACGATATTTTTCATATAAACCATTGGTGAAATCATTACTATATTCACCCTCTGGAAAATCATTCGCTTTACGACGAATAATATTTGTCCAAACGCTAACGGATGGATGTGCAATGTTACGAAGCATATTATTACGAGCTTCATGCAAAGCATCTAACTGGTCTTCATCGGCTGTCTCAAATGACAGGCCGCCCAGCTTAATAATGCTTAAATAATCACCTTCTCGCGTCTTCAAAACGCTAGGAGAGATATGAACCGAGTACGGCAGCTTATCGCTATTTGGAATTTCGTTTGCTAGCTGAGTCGCGTGTTTTATTTTTTTGTTTTTCATAGTCGGTTACTGTCTCAAGGGCGCTATATGAAGACCCCTTCCAAAAGTGTTTATTTCGCATATTCGCAGTAGTCATATACTGCGCTACAAGAGCAAATGACCTTGGCTCATCAATCGTTACCAACCAACAAAGTCCGTGGATTGGAATACAAAGAATAAGCATAAATAAGTTTGTTGTTGCCATAAACACAATGCTTGTGAACATCATGTTGAAAAGCACTCCTTCCATTGGGACACCAAATATAGTGGCCGGTCTGGTTAGAGCAACAAACAGCGGGTCTTGATCGCTCATTTACGCTACAGCAGTTTTAAAGAATTCAACAATTGCAGCCGCGCCTAATACCAATACAAAGCCACCAGCGATTTGAGCAACACGACCCCAGGTCATCTTACCGAACCACGCCATAAAACCACTGACGATAACTGCGATAACACCAACGATACCGCCCAATGTCACAAGTTCTTTCTGAATATTAGTAGCAGTATTTTCCCAAGGTGCCGCAGCTAATGCTATCTCTGGGATAAGAGCTACAGACACAACAGCCAATACGCTTAATAGTTTTCTTGAATTAAATTTCATTTTTTTAGACCTCGGTGAAGTTAAGTTTTAATTGTTTAGTTGGATAATATTTATGGATAAACGATTTAGCTGTTTCAAATTTTTTGAACTGCCTACGTTGCCCGCGACTATTTTCAAGCACCCTTGGTTCTGGGTTTTCACTTGAAAATATCGAAATTTCAAACCAGCCATTTGTTTGGTATGTAATATAATTAAGCTGTATTTCACTCACCAGGCCATTAATAAGCCACATAGGTAAATCTTTCTCAGTTATCTTTACATCAGTACCAATCATCGTCTGTCCGTTTGCAGAATTTGCTTATCTGCTTAATAAATTTCATGTCTTGTTATATTGATAAGCATTTTATAATACTTTGATAGCCTTAAGCAATAGATTAATTGATATTTTTTTAATTTAGTTATGTTTATGCTTAAGAACTATATGATATTTAAAGTCGATACTATATAGATGCAACTATTGAATAAGTGTTGGTGCAGAATTTCAGAATTTGAGAAAGGAAAGCCGATCACACGCATAAACATTGAATATATTTAGGTACGAGCAACCGGTAAAACAGGTGTTCTATCTAGGGCAAAGGGACAAAAATGCTTGTCTTTTACGGAAAGTTTTTTTCCATTTTTTTGCACGAATTGAAAAATATTTTGCCATCGGCTTAGCACATTCGGACGGTCTTGAACCAACCGCAGCTAGACACAATACAACCTGGCAAGATACCGCTACATCACCAGTCATGGGCTTTCCAACTGGAGCAGCTAGCGAAACCCCAGCAGATGAAACAGACATTGCTACACCCAATGCCAGCTTTTTAAACGCGTTCATATTTATTCCTTAAATATATAGTTTTGAATCTTATCTTAATAAGGATTTTATGATAAACTAAAATTAATAGCAATATATTGTCAACGTATTTATATAATTTATTTATTTTTAAATCACTTTTGCAAAGGTTGATAAACTGATGAATCTTGACCCAAACAATAACGAGAATGAAGAAGATCAAGATGATATTCCATTCGAGGATGAGGGCTTAAACAATGATGAGGATGACCAGAATGAACAAAAAAACGTCTGAAAAAATACAAAAACTGGCCTTCGGAATACTGATGAAACACCTTAACCACCAAGAGATTGCTATTGAAAGCACAATTTCAGTAGTTCAACACATTGAACACTCTCAAAGTAACAATGAAGATATTTCTACTTGTATAGAGCCTTTAAAAGACTTTTTTAGTAATAAAGAGGGGCTGTATGACGACTTAACCTGCATGATCGCCAAGGAAGTTTCCAATGATTAATGAGAAAAGCACTATCTCAATCTACTTCGATGGAACGGGGAATAGTCGTCAGAATGACCAGAGGCATGGCTCTCACTCCAACGTAGCGAGACTCTACAACGCTGACAAAGCAGTTAAAAGCGACCTCTCATACAATGTAAACAAACCTAAATCATACAACTCAAAAGCGCTACCAGGACAGCCCTCAGAAGCAGTTTATTTTGATGGTGTCGGCTCTCAAAAAGATGAAAAAATTGATTCTATATCTGATGCTTTTAGTGCAATCAGAAAAGGCTTAGAAGGTGGGACTGGGTTAGGTGGTGACAAGAGAATAGATGCGGCTTACGATGCAGTTGTCTCATATCATAACAAATACCCAGGTAAAGAAGTTGATGTAAACATTGTCGGATTTTCTCGCGGTGCAGCCCAAGCAAGGGCGCTTTCTAACAAAATCATCGACGATGGCATACCCGACACCAGCAAAAATGCTAAATCTGAGTATCTAATCAAGCCAGGTAAGCCAAAAATCAAAAACATGACCATATTCGACACTGTTGCCAGCATGGGCATACCTCAAATTCATACTCATTTAGGTAAAGAACTCAGCATTCACCAGAATGTTGAAAACACTACTCATCTTGTCGCTTTAAATGAATATCGACACACTTTCCCCCTCACCTCAGCAATCAGTAACCAGAATAAAAATATAACCGAGGTGCAGTTCGTAGGCGCTCACAGTCAAATTGGTGGCGGTTACAAAAATGACGTTCTTGCTGCTGGGCCACTTGCTTATGCCTATAAGCAACTCAAAGAAAGTGGTGTTGTTGAACTTGCTCCACTCAAAAAAGAAGACAGAGCTAGAATTAACAACTACAACAAAATCATCAAAAACCCAGCAGCCGTCAAAGATGCTTTAATCGACTCTAGGATTGATGAGAATGGTAAAACTTTCGTGCTTGAAAAAAGCCAAGACTACAAATTCCAAAATGAACCCAAAGGTGGCAGAACCGTTATTTATGAAGCAGACGATTCGCTATCAAAGTCATCTACCATACCTAAATTTCTTATGTCCAAATTTTTTGACCGAAAAATGACAAACAAATTTGAAATTCAACACGATCAAAAAGACATCACTTTTCAGGCAGGTAAATCCTTTGCCAATGGTCAGAAAAGAACCGCTACACCTCAGTACTCACTCAAAGTTGAAAATAAAAAATCAGCCAAAGCTCTCACTAAAACTATGGCTGAATCTCGACCAACGGTGAAATTTTTGAAGCCACATTTACAAGTTGTCGAAACAACTAAAGGCAGCAACGATAAGGTTAATGAACACCAAGACACCCTTAGTAAAGCATTTAAAACAATGGAGCCAAAAGAAGCCATTAAAAAGCACCCTGAACTCGCAGGTGTTTATAGTGTTCAAGGTGAGGCAGCAAGGTTCGCCTTGGATCGTAAGCTAGATAATAATTCAGCAAAGCGATTGCTTAGAAGTGTTGTTGATAACTCAATTGCGAGCCTCGCTGCTGGTAAAAGTTTACCAAAGGTAAACAAACCAGGCGTTGCTCAAGAATCAGCTAGTCGCTAGGTTTTCACAAAACAATAGCAGCAAGTAGAAAGCTCGCGTCTACTTGTCGATATTGTTAAGGGGGTCGCAAGGGGGTTACCCCCTAGCATTCAAATTAGAGAATATAAGATAAGAGAAGGGATTTCTTCTAAAAAATCACCTCAATCCCTTACACACCAACTGTTTCCTTAATTTAGGACTGTACTCTATTTGAGTAATACCTTTACCCTATTTGAGTAAGGTTCATACTCAAATAGGGTAAAGGTATTATGAAATTTAAAGTATTTCTGTAAAAACACATGAACACTGTTACTCAAATACAAGTAACATTTACTTTGACAACAATCCAAACATTACTTATATTTGAGTAACAACAATAAAAACAGACAAATAAAATGGCTAAAATAACTTACGTTGAAAAAAAAACAACCGTTGACCGCTCAACTGGCGAAGAGACCAACACTGAATTAACAGAAGTCCATAAACTCCCAGATGAGCCTCCTTTTGTGAAATTATACCTAGAAGACCTGATAAAATTAAATGACTTACCTAAATCAAGCTCAAAAGTTCTATACGGCCTCGTAAAGCATTTAAACTACAATAGTGAGTTAATCATAAATGCAGCATTAAAACGAATCGTAGCTAGAGAAATAGGGCTTGAAGTTCAGTCTATCAGCAACGCACTCACAGGTTTTGTGAAGAAAAATATAATGACTCGAATTGATACAGGTATCTATATGCTAAACCCTGAATTATTTGCAAAGGGTGCATGGACAGATATACGAAAACTGCGGAGCAAGTACTTAGAATTGAGAGTTACATATAGAGATGGAAAAAAAGAAATGCACTGCTCTGTCTCTGAGGTTGATTCATAATGGGAATTTACATAAATACGCCTGACGGCAAAGAGTCTTTTTTATCTGAGCATGCTAGTGAAGTCACGATAGAAGAAATTCAAGCCTACGAATACGCTTCAGGGAGCAAGCTAGTACCTGTTTTTTTGGCTGACAACGGGTCATTTACAGCAGCCGCAGTTGCTTACGATAAATCAGAACTTACATATTTTAGCCAACTTGACGGCCCTATTAGATATTTTCTCGTTAATAAAAGCGCGCTATCTGTTGAAGTTCTTGGTAACGAAACTTATTTAGAGATGGCCCAAGCAGCTTAGTCAATCACCCCCCGCTTGTGGTGGCACATACATGAAAACAGGTGGATGTAATTCAGGGAGAATACGCATTTAGACACGCAAAAGTGACATACCTAAGAAAATCGAGAAAATACCAATAACATTGACAGAATTAACAGTTTCACCCCAGATGAAATAACCACTCAGAAAGGCCATTGAACTTGTTAGGGCTGTAGTCACAAACCATATAGTCAAAAAGCTAGGGCTGTTTGTATAAGCATAAATAAACAAATACTGACTAAATAATATCAGTGGTGTAGCGTAAAAATGATTGGGAATTATATTCTCTTTCAATAAATACAAAGTGCCTATTTGGGCCGCGCCAGCGACCGCAGCAAATAAAATATAAATAAACACCACATACTCCCTAAAATTTTCTCTCTATAAACGACCACTCTGGATTAAAACTCGTAACGACACCCAGGGAACCACCTAGACTATTTTGCATGCCTGACTCAACAGCTATAACTCGTAAAAAAGTCTTATCAATGCTGTGTTCATTCGCTATTTTTGTACCAAATGGCTCAGCGTCATTAAAACAATCAAATATTTTTTTATCGCCTGGGCCACGTCCTATGACGTGTTCCCCATCCTCGCTGCAAATTTCTGATAGTAGTCTTATCATTTCATTTCACTAAAATTCCTTTACAGGTAGTATTGTCCTTTATTCCGTATATAATTTTTTGGCAAATTTTCTAAACGATAGTCCAGCGTAAGCTCTTCATCTTCATCAATAGCACGATGTACAACAACGCGAATTGGATTGTACTCAAGCACTAGATTTGGTGTTCTTGCGTGATTAATATAGCTATATCGTGTGCGATAACTTCTGACCAATAGCCGCTCATCACTGAGTGCATTCCACTCGTAAGTAAGAGCATATTTTTCGTGTGCAGCCCAGGGAATAACTTGCCCATCAAGCTCGCCAAGTACATCGCCAGGGAGCAAACACTTTTTAGCGTATAATCCAGTGCCATGTATTTTACTTTGTGACAGATATGAATTAGCAATATTGTCAACCACATCAAATAAGTCATTTCCAATCTGCTGAACTTGTACTGTAGCTAATTGTCTATTCATTATGCTGATACTCCACAAAGTCGAGCGTCTGAATCAACATTTGAAAAGGCAAATAAACCGATATTTTCAGTGTGTGCCTTACGAACCATTTTCTCAATTTCAACAGTTAGTGAATATTTATCACCCTGCTTTTTAAATCGAGATTTAAGCTCAAGATACATTTCAATTGTTTCTTCACTTAAAGCTACAGTTACTTGTTTTTTGTCATTTCTGCTCTGACTAATTTGTGTTGCATTATTCATAGTGAGTTCAGTTCGCTTATTTACAATATACCGCAATATTATAATATTATTTAATTAATTGCAAATAGTTATTTAATTAACTACTATCTATAGAACAAAAAACATAATAACCAAGAGCCAAAAAATGAGTTTGTGGGAAGAAGAACTAAAAACAAGTCTAAATGCTTGCTGTGCAACACTTCGGGAATTGCACATGGAGCCTTGGCAAGACCAGCACATAAGCTGGCTGCTTGAAAAGGATGCTAGGGTTGCTCTAATCGCGACAGACCCTCGTATTGATTATTCACTGAGAGCAGATTTAATCAGCGTCTTTAAACGCAAACCTTAGATAAATTTGTTTATTTTGCGTGGCCTTATGTGCTTTATTGTCAGAGATAATCTAATGGATGAATGGAATCAGAGCTGTTATGAGTAAACGAAGTTTATTGAAGTTCCACTGGTTTATTTTGATAAGTGGTCATGCAGGGGTTTTCTATCATATTTATTTGGGCGAGGAAGGTACTAAGTATGGCTTAACACTTGGTATAATAATCATTCTGACCAGTGCTATCGGTATCACACTAAATCGCTATCAAAAAGATGATGATAAGTGATAGGGTAACACCATTACCTCTTACTAGAACGATCCTCGAATACCGACAGTTACAACATAATTCTCAAAATCGCTATCTCCAAGCGACATTTCAAAATCAGCGAATACATTACTGCCATTTTCCATTGTCATGCTGCCACCAACTCCAAATGTGAAGTAGTTACTATCAACATCGTCTGTATCAAGCGATATGACTGTGTTAGTCGCATCACCAGCAAGCACACTATCAATCGTGCGTTTACCGTTATTAAACTCATGCACCCATTCAAGTCTTGCTGCTGGAGCAAACACGCCATAACTAGTGTTAAAGGCGTAAGAAACCGTTGTGCCGATCACTGACGTTAAAGAACTAATATCATCTTGCTCATCAACAACCAGATTCAAGCCCCCTGCCCCTTTTTCTGTGTAGCCATCAATTGTGGCATCAAGCCAGTTTAATTGACCGTAGAAGCCGTAACCCATCAAACCTTTGTTGTTATCGTAACCAGTGCCGATACTCATTAAAAATGAATTTGATTTTGTGTCACCTGTTGCAGTTCGGTTAGTTGTGCCGCCATTTATGAAAATTCGACGCTCAGTCTCAATATCACCAAGTGAATAACCCAGCGAACCATCAATATAAAATTTTCCAGCAAAGTAGCTACCATACAATGTAGTATTAACAGCATGCGTCTCTAAACCACCGTTATCACCAGCATCAAAATTCAAATCTACTTTATTAAAACCAACTGACAACCCAGCGATAAAGTTCTCATCCCAAACATAATCTATACCGGATGTTAATCCTTTGCTGTTTTGATGAAAGCCTCTTTCAAAATCACTCTCAGAGCGACGACCAAAGCCACTTATAAGGTTTGAAAAAACGCCCCATCGTGATTCGTTCACTAAATTGATAGTGTCAGCACCGTTTGTGCCATCGTAGCTTGATTTAAAATCTTCTGAGTTATACTGACCGGCTGCATAGCGTAGGCCAACCAAACGAGTTTTAATATTTCGTAAATGACCTGCTTGCAAGGTGACTAAAGCATGCCGTTGAGCCGCGATTTCTTCGCCTGAAATGGCTAGAGAAGGTCTATTAGTTGTTTGTAGGTTGTTGAACTCTGCACACACTGCATTTAAGTCAGTGTTGTTAGCATCACCGGCTGTAGCGCCAGAGTCCAAGTTTGGAAACGATAAAACGTCACCATCCACCACAACAGCAAACGTCACGCCATCGCTATTAGGTGTAATGATCGTTCCTGGCGGCAAGACAAAATTACCACCTCCATCTGGAATTACTTCAACTTGAATCACTGGCTGCGCTCCATCATTAGTAGGAACGTCAACCACTGTGCCTGCTGGACTATCGTTAATGAAAAATTGACGTGGAAACAAACCTAGTGGAATGCCGTTATCAACTGGTGTCACGATAAGATCGTTAGCACCAGGCTCAACGACTTCAATATTTCCCCCACCGACACCACAAATCACTGCTAGCGCACTCTTCGTCGTATCTTGTACTGATCCTGCACTGCCATCATTTTCGATCAAGTCTGCGTTAGAAGCTGCACTCGCGCCTAGCAAACTAGATATAATTATATTTTTTATGATTGTGTTCATTTCGCATATATTTCATTAATTAATTTTTGACTATGCTATTACAAACAACAGACCATGTAAACACTATATTATAATTTTTTGATATACTGAGAGCTAGAAGGGGTTTTAAAGCTGATGAAAGGACTTTTCTAATCCGATAGTTCGTCTTGTAGCACTATTAACTGTTTGTTTTGTGGAAATAAATTAACACTTAAGTGAAGTTTCTTTCTAGCACTAGAGTATTCACCTTGTTTATGTAAATACCTTATTTTTGTAGCTAATTTTTCAACAATTTCTTGCTTGCCAATATGTGCATCTCGATTATGAGGGTCAATTTTTAACACTTGATTATAAGCATCAAACGCAGAGCTACCAGGGGGTGAGACGATTCTACCTACCTTAAAATGGAATCTTGCCACTTTCAGCAATGTTAGTATTTTGTTACTTTCTTCGTATGTTAAATTTATTTTTTTAACGGGGGCTTCAATCACAATGTCAGGCCGACTCGCCAACAGAACAGACACAATCCCTACTACTGCTAACGAAAACGGCCAATATACAGCAGGACGCTTAAACAGCGGCACTTTCGACCTTTGATCGCCACGGTATGACTGAGTAATTGCCTCGGAAAAATCGGCAGCAGTTTGATAACGGTCGTCGCGCTCTTTCTCCAACGCCTTGAGTATCACTCGATCAAACGACTTTGGTAGGTTTGGGTTCAATGAGCTTGGCGGCTTAGGATCATCTTTCATTATTGAGTGTAGTAAGTCTCGTAATGAATTCGTCTTACCCTTGAATGGTCTTACACCCGTTACTAACTCATAGAAAACAACAGCAGCACTAAATAGGTCTGTCCTGCCATCGAGCTTCTTCTGTAATAGCTGCTCGGGCGACATATACTGAGGACTACCGGCAGGATTATCTTCTCCCTCTTTATACGCTATTTTAGCAATGCCAAAGTCTGCAATTTTTGCCTTAAGCCCTCGCATAACGAAGATATTTTGAGGTTTTATATCACAGTGAATAATTTCACGATCATGCGTGTAGCCAAGCCCTGACAAGACTTGCTGCATCAAGTATGTCATCTGCTCGAACGTGATGGTTGGGTTAACTCGAATTAGCTCAAAAAGCTCACGCCCTTCAACTAGCTCCATCACAAAATATGGGGAGCCATCCGGCATTTCATCATAATCGTAAATTGTAACTATGTTGGGATGTGAGATTTGCCCAACTGCATGCGCTTCAATCTGAAACCGCCCTAACATTTTCTCGCGCTCACCAGACTCTTCGAGCATTCTCGCATGAATCATTTTTATAGCAATATCACGTTCAATAGTTGGATCATGGGCAAGATAGACAACGCCCATGTTGCCACTGCCAAGCTCACTTTTTATTTGATATTTACCAATATATTCAGGTAATGCCATTATTGAGAACTGGCCTGCTTACGGACGAGAATAAATTCACCAGACTCATGCCCAGTGTGCGCGATTGGCGAGTACTGGGGGATTTGCTCAAGGTCAAGAACACCAGCGTCATGCTTAACTTTATCTACTATTTTTCGATACAGGCTATAGCCCTCTAGCGACGACTCTTTATTTAGTCTCAATGCAGATAAGAAAGCATCAGCAAACACGCTATGATCACCAGCCCCAATATCCAATACAGGCTGTACACCACCACTTGTCAGCACTGTTCTCGACTGGATTTCACTAATTAACTCTAACCACTCTTTTCTCTCGCTAGGCTGCATATCAAAGCTTGGTCTCGGCAAAGAATTGGTAGTCATTGTGCCGCTATAACAGCTATCAGCAACAACCATGATTTGCTTGGCTTTAAATAAGCTAATTACTTCGCTAATTTCTCGGTTACTAATCCAGTTAGCTTTTTTCGATATATCAGAATCAACAGGTAGCCAATACCCTCGCTGTGTTCCTTCATCAATATTACCGTGACCTGCATAATAAACGATGAGTTTATCGTCAGCTTTAAGCTTTGCTCTATAATCATCAAGAGCTGTCAATATTTGATACCGATTAGCATTAATCAAAACCTGTGTTTTAAACCCATAGCTTTCAGTCAACACTTGATCAACAGCTTTAACATCATTTATAGCAGACACTAAATCAACCATCTTGTCATAATTATTGTTACCAATAATTAAGGCGTGATAATCACCACCAGGGGTAAAATCAACCTGCTCAGCAACAACATGCTTTGAGTCATCAAGCGTCAAAATTGAAAACTGAACTTGGCTACTCTGACCCACGTTATCAATCGCAACCACAGTCACGTTCACTGTTTGAGCATCAATAGCGACTTCTGTTTTAAATACACCACGAACGACTGCAATTTCACTTCCATTAACAGTGAGCTTTTTCACCCCAATTTTAGACTTCACTAAACCGGATATTTGCTGCGTTGGCACTATGGATCGCAATCGAGCAAATGGCTTACTTCGAGTTACAACCAGAGTTGGGTCAATAATTTCAATTTCAGGAGCAGGCTCAAGAGATTCCAGCTCAGTAATTTTTGACTGTAGTGATGCAATTTGAGCATTGGATGTTTTAAGCAGACCTTGGCTCTCAACAATTTTTGTTTTCAGATCGTTCAGCTCTTTGCGTTCAAGTGCTGATGCTTTTGGCGCACTCTTGTGCTTAACCTTAGATGCTTTTATTTGAGCATTTAGCTTCTTTTCTAAACCTTGTATTTGTGACTCAAGCTTTGCAATATTTTCACGCTTAATAGCCAGGTCTTTGTTTAAACTCGCAACCAGCTCTTTACTCTCTGATGTTGCTTGCTTATACCGATCAGCGGTTTCTTTAATACTCGACTCATAATCAATACGATCTGATAAGCCTGCCGCTTGCCTATATAACTGCAACGCTTTAACTGGCTGCTTCTCTGTACCCAGACCGCGCTCAAGCATGTGACCCAAGTTGACTAGCGCCCTTTTCGACCCTCGATCAGCCGCTTTGTTATACCAATATAAAGCCGAGTCATAATGCACATACCGCTCATAAATCTCACCGACATACTCTTGAGCCTGTAAATCACCAGAATTTGCAGATTTTAACCATACCTTTAATGAAGCTTGCAAGGTTGCACGATCAGCTAGAACGTACTCCCCTCCTCTTAATGAGCATTCATAACCGGATAACCTCGCTGACCTACGCCTTGCGACATACACCATCTTCATACCCAATTTTCTAATTTGACCTGGCAGCAAACAATCTACAATTTGTAGATCATCCATGTGCCTGGGCATCATTGATTTGGGGTGGGTTGATTTAAAGCAGGAGGATAGTGTTAGGACAGATAACACGATGATCAGAAATTTCATTTAATTATAGGCTTTGAGTGGTTATTACTTTAAGTATACTCGGTCATGGGTTTTTCGTGATTTAACTGCACGAAAAAGGGCTGGATTGAACATTTCAGATATTTTGTTCATATCATCAGCATACTTTTCCAAGCCATCTTTAATAAACTCGTTAAGTAAATCTTGCTGTTTACGCTTTTGAAAGCTCGTTAAAATTTTTATCCGCTTAGCCAATGCTTCGTCAACGCGAAGTACTTTGTGTGTATCTACCATTTTACATCATCCCGTTTTTAATAATATCATAAGTTAATAATATTCTTTTAACCGCAAAGATGCAAGGTTCTCATAATGAACTGCGAGTTATAACTAGAAAACATGCACAATAATAAAGCATGCTTTTTTATACTGATTAAAATCACAAATAGCATCCTTTATAGTATTGAATGCTATTTCATATAAAATGTGTTTTTTAAACACATTTATAAAATATAAATACATCCTTATAATATCTACAAATACTATCTGGCATGCTGTTAAGAATAAAGCATTCTTTATATTAAAGCATGCTTTTTAATATAGGCTTTTAAATTGCTATTTAATAAAATTAAACTGCGCTATACTCGCATTAGATCAAACAATAAATAGCATCCTTTTTTATAAAGAATGCTTTATCAGTAAGGATTCACCTATGAAAATCGCATTTATCTCACAAAAAGGCAGTGTTCTAAAAACAACTTTGGGAAGAGGGCTTGCAACTGAAGCCGTAAAAAATGATATAAGCGTAAAAGTCTGCGACTTTGATACAGAGCAAGGCTCATTTACACACTGGCACATGAGACGGTTAGATACCAATCTACGTCAAATAGATTCAGTAGAGAGTTATAAGGACTTAAAAAAAGCCATTGCAGCTAGTAAAGGCTACGATTTAACTATCTTTGATACAGCAGGGCGAGCAAACAAGCTCAACTTAGATATTGCTAAATGTGCCGATTATGTGATTTTACCTACTGCAACTGGCTACGACGACCTTGAACCAAATGTAAGGTTTGCACATAAATTAGCAAAAAGCATTGACCCTAAAAAAATGATTTTTGTATTCACTTTAGTTAGAACGCAAGCATCACTAGAAGCAGCACAAGAATATGTTGGCGATGCAGGTTTTGAATACTTACCAGAAAGCATTCGATCAAAAGAAACTTATGCAAAAGCAACTATTGACGCAAAATCTATTACAGAAGTAAGTCAACTGGGGCTAAGAAAAGAGGCAGACAAGGTAATCCAATCAATCATAGACAGGGTATGGTAATGGCGAAATTTAAAAAGAAAAAACTACCAGCCGCCCCAACAACCGATGACGGCTCACTTGATGTAATCGACCAAGACGAGAACCAGCAAAATGAACAGAACAGCATAAGCCCCGTTGAAGAAGTTCACGCTCAAAAAATAAACGCCAGGGCAAAGACAGGAAGAACAATCCCTTTTAGCACTAAAGTATCTGCTGAGTTTAGAAGCAACCTAAAACTATCTGCATTCAAATCTGATAAAAAAATGGTTGTAGTAATGGAGGAAGCCTTAAACCTATACATGAAGAAGCACAAAATAACATAAATAGAAATAAAGCATACTTACTATTAAAGCATGCTTTTTAGTACAGGGGATCAGTATGAAGCTAAACGAGAATGAAAAACTAGCATTTAAAACAATGCGCCACCTGCTTGATCAATCTGAGGCAGGTAAAACATGCGTTATAAGTGCCAAGGAGTCCAATGCAATATTCAATACTTTTGGATTTGAGCTTAAAGAGCTGAATTTTAAAAAAGAAATTGATGCTTGGGTGCGAGGCAAAGGTCAGCACCACATAGAAGTACGCAAACCATTTTCACCTCATGGCGCAGAAAATAGAATTCAAAAGCATTATTATTTCCCTTATCAAATTAAAAAAATAAAGAGATAACGCACCATTTTCACCCCAATAAATTCACAAGGTTAATTATTTAAGCACTTGTTAATCTCATCAGCGGAGGGTAGGGCAGCACAATCGTAGCTACTTCGTAGTGACTTTACTTTACTGTCAGCCTTACCAGAAAATGAAATGACAAGCGCCACAGCAGAAACAAAAATAAATAATACAGTCAAAACTTCAAACAATGTAAATCCATTTACACGTTGCTTCATTAAACTTCCTTCCTGGTTTATTCAAACCACTTATGTAGTTGCCCATCGAGTAGCAAATCAAACCTCAACCTAAGCTGATTTGAAACCTGCCAAAAACCCTTAAAAAGATCATAAACAATACTCGCGCCCATTAACCCAAAAGCACAAAGTAACGCTTCATAAATATAGAGACTATCGTTCAATATCATCAGCCTTACCTCCCCCCTTCGTTGGTACTTTAGGTATCTCTTTACCTGCTTTCCAAGCAGTAAACCCCTTGTTAAATATTTGGCTTGAAAGGCGGTTCGCCTCAGTTTTATTAGACGAATTTTCCTTCGCAAATGATTTGCCAGCCTGGTAAAGAGACCGTAACTCTTGAGCAGCAGGCTTATCTTTTTCAGCCACCATAGCTAATTTTTTCTCAATGGCTTTGCGCGGTAGAAGCTTACCCTTAGCCATCGCATTAGACATGATCTCGCGAAGCTTATCTGTTTTACCAAACGTGGCCAGTGCCAGGGCATCTCTAGTCGAGCGATTGCCAAAATCTGATTGATCCAACTCATGCCCCATGTGCTTCGAGAACTGAGCCATGAATGTTAGTGATGTGCGCGTGTTGCCTTCACGGAATTGATGAGTCTCCCAGACCGCAGCAGAGTGTTTAACCAATTTCGTTAAAAATAAAGGCTCATCCATTGCCCCCTTTTTTTTGAGCGTCTTCGACAGCTCACCAAACTCATACTCTTTAACCGACTTTAACGTCTGCATCGAGTCAGAAGATTCAACAGGGGGGTAGTGAACTGAAAATACACTTTCACCACCAGGCTCTTTTGATTTTATTTCAGCAGCCGGTATTGATCGCAGTATTTCCTCATCTTTAGAAATATCGACTGTCCTAGACTTGCCAGCGAACGGGTACACATCCTGAAAAATTTCACGATGAATAGCTTGAAGGTGCTTATCATCAAACTTCCCCTTAACAGGGTTGCTCTTAAGCTCATTCAGGCGATCCAATGTATAAAATTTTTCTAAACGATCTAGCTCAGCTTGGGTCTTCGCCCCAACCAAGTTTTTTAATATACCAGTGTTTTTATCAATGTTTGGATCAGATTTAGCCCTTGATCTATTTTGTAAAATCGCAAGGGCATCAGCATTATCAACCATGACTCAATCCATTAATAAATGAGCAGATGCCAAGTATTCTTCTCGACTGAGTTCACCAGTTATACGCTTTGCAAAAAGTCGTTTCACTGTTTCATCAACAGTATCGCCAGCAGCCAAAGTTACATTGTAAGCATCGTTTTCTCGAAGAACAGACTCAAGCTCATCAGCAGTCATATCATCAACTTTTGTCATTGGTGAAACTCCATATTTGAATTTTATAAGGTCTTAAATTATACCAAAATATCACTATAAATTCATTATCTGAATAACATTTTTAAGGCTGTATTGTAAATTTAAAACAAATTTATTATGAAATTTTTCGGATGCTAAGAGCTGCACTCTTTGCGAACTTGCTACTGTTCACGACAATGGAATTCATTCCATTGCTGTGAAAAGTTGATTTGCCCCTGGCAGCTCTACGAGGTTGAGCAAAAAGGGTTTGCTCTAAAACCCACAGCGGCTATAATTGTGCCGAACGTGGATAACTCTAACGAGTTACCCACATAATTATTCTTTGGAGTGTATTTTTTATGACGAAAACAGAAGCAAAATATTTAAAGCGTATCGCTGGACGCAATGACGCTGGTGTATCAGTAAAAAGCCTCGCTAAATTTTTTAAAATGACAGATTCTAATGCTTATGCTGCACTGAATAATCTACTTAAAAAGGGGCTGGTCACTAAGAGCAATACTCGCCCCGCATTTTTTACAGCAAACAATCAACAAAACCCAAAGGCTCCCGTCACAAAAATTGAGCCAACTAAAATCACTACCGCGACAGAGCTATCCAAGCAAGCAACTAAAAAAATATCATCTCAGGCAGCTAAACAGCTATCGACCCAAGCCTTGATACAAGAATTGACCAATCGAGGTTTTGATGTCTCTATTACCTTTACCACTAAAAATGTAAATTCGCTCGGCTAAAATTACGAGAAAGGGTAGGGTAGTACCCCTTGTATTGAAATTTTTTGGATGCTAAGAGCTGCACTCTTTGCGAACTTGCGACTTTTACCGACATTGAAAATATTTTCAATGCTGTGAAAAGTTGATAGGCCGCTGGCAGCTCTACGAGGTTGAGCAAAAGGGGCTTGCTCTAAAACCCATATACTCAATTTTGTGCCAAATATGGATAACTCTGCGAGTTACCCACATAAATTACTCACATCATCGCTGCTGAAAATGAAACCATCTTAAACCTAATTTTCCGTAGCAATATATTGCCAAACGAAAAAAGGGCATCAGATGATGGTTTGATCCACTTTCTCGAACTCATCGTATAGTTTTTAAAATAAACAGGGTAGTGAGGAACAGTTTCTTCAGCCTGTTCACTCTCATAAGCTGCATTAAATTTAACTTGATCAACAGCACAAATAATAGAAACTTCATGTCCAGTCCTGACACTATCGCAACCTAGTAATGTAATTGAAACTTCTTTACCACTATAAGTGTGTACAAATATTTCATTACTCGGTGATACATAGTCACCAGTCCCCGAAACAGTTCCTAATTTTCGATTAACAGCAACTACAGTACCTTTGTTTTGAACCAAATTTACTCTCAACCCAAGAATTTTTACTGTTTGTATCCTCGTCATAATATTTATACCTTCACCAAACTTAATTCAAAAGAAAGCACGAAGTAGTGCCATTAACTGCAATTTTTTTTATATTACACAAAACATACTTAGTACTCTTACTAAGCAAAATATGAGAGGGTGCGCTTGACCTAACACTCCAACCATCATTCAATAACATTTCAAGTGATTGGCCAACAGGCTGAAATTTCGTAGGGTAAGGAACAGATTTAGCAGCAAATGAAATGCTAGAAAAACTCATGCTTGCTAGTAATACGATTAAAACTTTCATTGTTTTTAAACTCCAATTTTTACTTAAGCATGATGATTAGTGGCGCATCTGTACAGTTAGAGACTCACTAACGCACTTAGCAAGTCGGTGCATTTCCAGCTCTTGAGTTTGAATGTGGCTAACCAAGTCTGAGCAAAATACTCTTTCAAACCATGTAGCTTTACGACAAAATCTTCTCTGACGAAAACCATTAACAAACGACAAAATGTTCTTTAGGTGGCGTTGAACTTTAGACCCTGCATGTTCATCAACTTCAAGTGCAAAATCATACTTATCATCGCTTAAGTCAAAGTGTTCGATGACACTTTGGTAATGTTTTCCTTTACCTTGCTCATACTGATAAAGAGCATACAAGCACGACTCAGAATCAAATCGGCCAGCTTTCCAGTCTGGTAACTCACTCAATATTTTCATTGCCCAAGACGTTTTTGAAAATGCGACCACTTGGTTTTCTAGAATAATCGCCTGCATCAAGCCCGTTAAAAATATTTGATTCTGCTCGGTTGTACTCACTTTCCCTTCCCCCAGTTTTTTATTAATTCAGCTGCTTCACGATCACCATTGTTTGCGAACATTTGCACCCACTCTTTATCAGTTTTATTAGCCAGTACTTCACGCTTTCGCTCATCTAGCAACGACGAAATCCGATTAACCAGGTTTTCATTGTCAGTACCTATACTCGGCATTGTATTAATCATATTCTTGGCTTCACTTAGCATGAATTTCGCCTCGGTGTAACCTGCAATCGTTTTATCCTCTATCAATATATCTGCTCGAATAAGCATCGCATTAACACTTGCGTACACAGCAAAGTTCGCAATAAACAAAACAGCAAATGCAATAGCTATAATGTTTGGTTTTTTCTTAACCTTTTTACGTCTGCGCTTTTTTCCTGTTTGAATCAAAAATTGCATAAGATCACCGCTGCCTAGCGACTAGCTGCTGCTTAGACAAATCATCAATCGACTTCTCAAAATAGGCATTAATACGTTTGTTAGTGAGCTTTTGGTCAATACCATTTTCAGCCGATTGAATTTTAATTTTATTAGCAGTTTGGTACATAGCAACCAACTCAGGATGTTTTCTAATCGCATCACTTGGATTCATTCTGCTCACAGCCTTACGCAGAGTATTTCCATAATCATGCGCCTCACGTTTAGCATCATCACTGACTATTTCATTAAGAAGCTTATTCACTGGCACTAACTGTTGCTGTAGAGATTTATCACCAGTAGCCTTCAATTTTTCCTGCAAGTCTTGCTTAATTCGACCTAGCACCTGCAATTTTTTAGCATCAGTTAAGTGGTCAAATCGCTCTCTAAAAGCAATCTCCCGATCCAGTTGGTCACGCTTATCTTTAAAACTAATGATTTTAGCATTCTGTGACTTTATTTTTTCGTAGCGATGTAAGCGCGGGTGGCTAATGCCCTGTTTTTTGAATTGCAGTACAGTTTTCCCCAAATGAATTTGAGGCACTAAATCCAGACCTCGGTCACTGTGTGAGCGATGAGTAACTCTATCTGATGTACCAGCTTCTCTCAGCGAAGCATTGACCATTTCAGACCAAACCTCACGAGCCTCAACTAGATCACTCTTTCGACCAGGCAAGCCATTTTGCTTTCGTTTACTGTCAGACCACTCGCGCTCAGTCTTCGTTGTAAACCCTTCATCAAACACACGACGAGTCGTTGTCATAATATGCGCGTGAGGATTGCCTGTATTGCGATGTATCGCAAAATCAACAGCAACACCATGCCTTTCGTTAAGCCAGGTTGCATACTCTCTAATAAGGCTCACTTGATCAGCCTTATCTAACTCAACCGGTATAGCTGCCTCATACTCTCTAGCAGTTACACTGTCTTTGCGATTTTCAGACTTCTCAGCAGCATTCCACAGTTCAGATCGCGTACCATCCCAACCAATTATTTCTGCATGGGCAACAGGCTTATCAGTGTAATCGTATTCTTTGCCTGTGCGCTCATCACGTATTTTTTCACCAGCTCGATACGCAGCCGACCCAGGTGCAGATCGACCTTGGCCTCTCGAAATCGTCTTAACGCTCAAATGATAAATCGCCATGTGTAGCCTCACTTTTAGACATTTTGATCTGCAAAATGTCGCAAGTCCTAAGTGCGCCTTATATATCAAAGATCATTGTGGTTAAAATGATACATTATTAAAACGCTTAATTAATTTTCCATCATACTACCAAATTTTATTATATTATGATAGTATGCTTTCAGCTTATGAACTAAAGTAATTTTATTTTTAACCAAAGGATATTCAAATGTCATCATTAGCAGATATGTACAGTTTCGACACACCAATTCCAGCCACAGAAAAACAAGTAAAGTACGTTAAGCAAATCGCCAAGGAATTAAAAATTCGCGTTAACCCTGAAATGCTCAAAGATGGTAAAAAAACTAATCTTTGGATTGACGAGATGACAACAAAGCTGACTCCAACTGTTAAGCAAATCAATATGATTAAACGCTACGTTATTGATAACGAAATTAACCCTGAGTCACTACCTGAGACCCTAACCACCAGAACGGGTGCAGCTTCATATATCAGTGCAATTATTGAGGCAACAAAGTAATGGCAGCTCTCGAAAAATTACGAGAGAGACGTGCAGCACTGGATGAGCAAATTCGTGATGCAATGGCTCGTGAACAAAAGAAAGAGAAGCGTGAAGAAAATCGTCGCAGCATGATCATTGGTCAAAATATGCTTGCTCGATTTAGAAACGATGATGGCAATTTCATAAAAACTAAAATTACCGTTTCACTTCATGATCTAGTAAAAGGCAGTACTGAGAAAGACCACAACCTTTTCAATCTACCCTACATAACAGAAGTTGCCAGTGATGAGCTTTCAGAAGAAATTAGCGCAGAAAACGCTTGAGTCTCTTGAGTATGGCATCATACCTTGGGATCAAAATAGACCATACAATGCAGTAACAAATCAGCGATTTCATGCTGCTAATAGTATTGCATTGTCAATAGAAGAATATTCTGACCCTCGGTGGATTGTTGACAGCGATGTTAGCAAAAATGGTTTTTCTGTCAAAGCAGATCAACAAGCCACAAAATTACAAAAATGGCAGTTCTACGAAAAAAATAATAACGGCCAAAAAGTAAAGCTCGATAAGCCAGTTGCATCATATATTGATGTTTACAATGCTGAACAACTAAACGGGATAGACAAAGATTTTACTAACCCTCATCCCAATCATAATGACCTAACCTCAAAATTTGCATTTGAAAAAGTACGACAAGACTGGTCAAAAAAACATGAACATGACGATGATAAACTCGCACTTAGAATTTCAATGGCAAAACATTTTGAAGGTCTAAGGAACTATAATCACCAAGACGTTGACCAAGTAAAACAAATATTGCAAAATGATCAAGCTGAATTATTTAAAGCTGCTCGTGATGCTGAATACATTGTCCGTGAAGTAAATCAAGAAAAGGAAATTACCAATGAACGTCAATCCTCAGATGAATCCTTACGTCACACCTTACATGAGCATGATGAAGAGCCAAGCCCCGAACCTACTCGCGACACTGGAACAAACCAACAGGCTGAACGAACACTTGATCGACATAGTGGGCGACCTACCGAGCTTGGAAGCAGCAGCAGTAACGACAGCGATTCAGGAAGCACCGGAGCTGAACGAGAACTACATGGGCAAAGTACAACTGATGACCCAGGTGAAGAACCAGTTCAGAGAAGAGACCCTAAACCAGCTCAACAACCTAGTGACCAGTCTCAACTAGAGTTAGTCGTTGAAGCAGATGACCATGTTAATAAAAATGGCCATCAACTCATCATCGACGATAAAGGCGTTCGTCACTATATAGATAGTGATGGTGATAAAATAACAGAGTTAGTCAGTAAAAATTTCACCACTGGTAAACCAATTGTATCGACCCCACACTGGCTATATGCTCAAAGCCAATCAAAAGACTTTAAAGACCAAATAAACTTTCTGTCTAAAAATGAACTGGCAGAACAGCAAGCTATTGAACTAAAAAAAATCCAAGACCGTGAAGCAAAAGAACAAGCTAGAGCGGCAGAAATTAAAGCTAATAACAAAGCTCAGCGTGAAAAAAATAAAGCCGACAAAGAATTACTCAAAGAAAAAGAGCCTACTGCTGAACCAGAAATAGAGCGAACCAGCCGTAATTATTCCATCACTAGCGAATTAGGCCAAGGCTCAGCAAAAGAAAAAGCGCGCGACAATATTGATGCCATTAAAATTATTCAGGCTATCGACAATGGCAAAAAGGTTACTCGCGACGACCAAAATAAACTGGTTAAATATTCGGGGTGGGGTTCAACTGAATTAGCACAAGGTATGTTCCCACCCAACCAGTACCGCATCAAAGAAGGCTGGTCAGACCTTAGCTCAGAGTTAAAAGAAACACTGAGTGAAAGTGATTGGCATGAAGCTCGAAAATCAACACTGTATGCCCATTACACTCCAAAGCCAGTCATTGAAAATATGTATAAGGCTCTCGACCAATTTGGATTCGAGGGTGGAAAAATATTAGACCCAGGTGCCGGTACGGGTCATTTTCAGGGCATGATGCCTAATGAAATGTCGAAGAAGTCACAATATACAGGGTTTGAGTTAGACCCAACGAGTGCAAAAATTGCCCAGGCACTTTATCCTGATTCTAACTTTAAAGAAGCTGACTTCACTAAAACTCAATTGCCAAAAGATTACTTTGATTTGGCTATTGGAAATCCTCCATACGATCAGCTAACCATTAAAACTGATCCTGAATATCGAGCAGAACGATTTAAAATCCATGACTACTTTGCAGCAAAGTCAATCGACAGGGTTAGACCTGGCGGCATAATGGCGGTCGTCATTAGCAAAGGCACAATGGACAAAAAATCTACCCAAGCGCGAGACTACATTGCAGATCGTGCAGATTTAATTGCTGCAATCCGCTTGCCTGAAACAACATTCAAAAAAAATGCAGGTACTCAAACTGTAACTGACATTCTGTTTTTGCAAAAAAGAGAAGTAGGCCAAGAGGCAGCAGGTGAGAAGTGGCGTGACGTTGTAGACATCAATAGTGATGAGTCACCCGTAAAATATGGCAATTTCAAATTTCCAGGCAATGTAAAAGTTAATGAGTATTTTAAAAACCACCCTGAGCATGTGATTGGCAATTTTGAAATGGACTCAGGTAGGTTCGGCCCAGAGCTAACCGTAAAATTCGATGGCAACCTTGATCAAAAATTAAGTGAAGTTATCAGCAAACTGCCAAAAAATATCTATACAAAATCGACTGATAAAACACCTGACCTTTCATTTAATAACGATGATGAATTACAACGTACTGCTGACAAAATCAGTTTTTCAGAGAATAGAAAACCTGGCGCTTACTTCATTAAAGATGATGAGCTATATGCTGTAAATGAACAGGGGCAGGGCGAAGCAATTCAGCTCAAAAAAGGTAAAGGTGAAGGACTCTACCAAAAGCAAATCAATATCATTAAAGACATTGTGCCAGTCAAAGAAGCCTTGCACGATGTTTTTGCCGCAAATTTAGATGACTCACTTGATTTAGAAAAGGCACAGTCACAGCTCGATAAAAGCTATGACAGTTTTGTTAAAACACATGGTGCCATTAATAAACACACCGTCACAAAAGCAGGCCGTAAGCGTAATCCAAACCTCGATGCGATTCTAGCTGACCCTGATGCTTACCGATTAGCATCTATTGAAAATTATGATGAGCAAACTAGCGAAGCTAAAAAGGGTACTGTTTTTACGCAGAAGGTTTTAAACATTCAAAGCCAGCCAAGTATTGATACTGCGGCTGATGCAATGGCCTATACCCTAAACCGTGATGGCAAACTCAATATTAAAAATATCTCAGAGGCAGCAAAACTAACGGAGAAAGAAACACTCCAAGAGCTTGGTGAATTGATTTACAAGAACCCTCAAAGTGAACAATGGCAAACTGCTGATAAATACCTATCAGGTAATGTTAGAAAAAAATTGGATGAAGCAAAGGCCATTGCCGACATTGATAAAAGCTATGCTCGAAATGTTGAGGCACTTGCAAAGGTTCAGCCAAAAGATTTACGACACGATGAAATAAGCTTGCGACTGGGTGCGCCTTGGATTCCAAAAGAAATGATCAGTCAATTTTCAAAGGATGTATTGCAAACACCTTTGAAAATTTCACATACACCAGAGGTCTCTCACTACGCCCTCGATGACACTTACCAACGATCAGAAAAAAAGGCTGGTGCATATTCAACGTCACGCAAAAGCACTAAAGAAATTTTAGATGCTGTACTCAACTCAAAGTCACTCAAAGTTTTTGACTCAGTAAACATTGGTGATGGTAAAACAAAGGCTGTTATCAATCCAAAGGCGACAGAAGCAGCTCAAGAGAAAGCTAGGAAAATGCGAGCATCATTTGAAAAATGGGCTTATCGTGATCCTGTTAGGCGTGAAACATTAGTTAAAAAATATAACTATGAGTACAACAATATTCAGGTGCGAAAATATGATGGTAGTCACCTGACATTCCCAGGTATGTCTTCTGCTTATCAGTTGAGACAACATCAAAAGGATGCTGCTTGGAGAACAATTCAGGAAGGTAATGCCTATATTGCACATGCCGTTGGCGCAGGTAAAACGCTCGAATCAATTGCTGCGGCTCAAGAAATGAAGCGTCTTGGCTTGGCTAAAAAGAATATGTTTGTGGTGCCTAACCACATGCTAAAACAGTTCAGTAAGGAATACCTTGAAGCCTATCCTGCGGCTGATATTTTGGTTGCAGATGAGGTTCAGTTTGATAAAAAAAGGCGTGAGCAGTTCTTAGGTAAAGTGAAATCTAAAGATTGGGATGCAGTCATTATCACCCATAGTGGTTTTGGTAAAATACCAGTATCACCAGAGTTTGAGGGTAAGCTGCTTCACAAAGAAGTGAAGCAATTTGAAAACCTATTAATAGAAACCAAGGGTGATTCACTCACAACTAAAATGCTCGCTCGACAGTTAGAGCGCGTTTACCAGAAGCAACACAAGCTCACTGAAAGAACAGCAAAGCAGGATCGGCAGGGGCTTCATTTTGAAGACCTTGGCATTGATAATGTTGTGGTTGATGAAGCCCAAGAATTCAGGAAAGTGTCATTTGCCACTAACCAAAGTGACATTAAGGGTATTGATCCCAATGGTTCAGCCAGGGCTTGGGATTTGTATGTTAAAACTCAGCACTTACAAGAGAAAAATAATGGCCGTGGTTTGCAACTACTCAGCGGTACGCCAGTAACAAACACAATGGGTGAAATGTATACCATCCAAAAATTCTTACAGCCTAAAGCTCTCAAAGAGAAACAGATTCAAAATTTTGACTCTTGGGCAGCGATGTTTGGCGATACTGTCAGCAATTTGGAAATGACACCAAGTGGTGATTACAAACCAGTAACCAGGTTTGCAAAGTTTCAAAACCTGCCAGAGCTAACACAAATGTTTCGTGAGGTTGCAGACGTTGTAACGTCAAGTGACCTTGGTAGCGTTGTTCAAAGACCTGATGTTAATGGTGGCAAAATGCGAATTATTGCAGCGCCTAAAACACAGTCACTCAGCAATTATCAAAGCACACTTGGCGATAGGCTAGAAGCTATTGAAAACCGTGACAGGCCACCTCAGAAGGGCGATGACATAGTGCCATCCGTCATTACTGATGGTCGTTTTGCTGCTGTTGATATGCGCTTTGTTGATCCAAAATTACCAGCCGACCCTAATTCAAAATTAAGCCTTCTGATTGATGAAGTGCATAAGACTTGGATAAAAACTCGGAACGATGAGTATGTGGATAAAGAGGGTAAAACTGAACCCGTCAAAGGCTCAGCCCAGATGGTGTTTAGTGACATTGGCACACCTGCGTCGATGAAGACCAGAGGGTTTTCAGCGTACAGTGCCATTAAAAAGGAATTGATTGATCGGGGCATACCTGCCAAAGAAATTGCGTTCATGCAAGACCACAAAAAATCAGAAGAGAAGCTCGATTTATTTTCAAAAATAAATTCAGGTGAGGTTTCAATTCTAATCGGTAGCAGTATCACAATGGGTACTGGCGTTAATGCTCAAAAGCGACTTTCAGCTTTACACCATTTAGATGCACCTTGGATACCAGCCGATGTAGAACAGCGCAACGGTAGGATCATTCGCCAGGGCAATCAAAACAAAAATGTTGATGTAGTTGCCTACGCAACAACAGGTTCGACTGACTCGACAATGTGGCAGTTACTTGAGACAAAGCAAAAGTTCATAGATCAAGCAATGGCGGGTGATACAAGCATTCGCACAATGGATGACTTGAACAGTAATGCCGACCAATTTGCAATGGCAAAAGCGATTAGTTCAGGCAATCCAGAAGTACTAAAAATGGCCGGTCTGGAGCAAGACATTAAGCGACTTGAGCGACTTAAAGGCGCACATACTGATGAGCAAAGACAGGTTGTTACTCAGCTAAAATCGCATGAAAAAAGCATTGATAGTTTTACCAAAAAATTAAGCTCGATGGATGAAGACATGAGCAATCGCAAAGACACCAAAGGCGATAATTTTGAGGCCACTATCAATGGTAAAAAATACGATAAACGAGCGGAAGCTGGCAAGGCTCTTATAGAACAAGTAAAGTCTGTAAAGGCCGGTGAACACAAGGATGTAGGTACACTTGGTGGTTTTAAAATAGAAGTTGATTCAGGGTTTTTAGAGCCTGAAATCACACTCAGTGGTAAGCGTGATTTAGTATCTTTTGATGTGAGTGATACAACCAGTGAAAAGGCTATCTGGCGCAGGCTTGAAGGTGCAATTACTGGTCTCGATAAAGAGTATAAACAAGTCAAAGATGACATTGATTATCACCAACGATCTATCAATCAGTTAAAGCCCCAGGCAGAAACTAAAAGTACATTTGAGTATGAGTCAGAGCTAACTGATAAAAAGCGCGAATTAACTGGCATTCAAAAATCAGTCATATCAGAACAAGAAGATAAAAAGACCACTGAAAAAGACCATGAGAGTAAGTTGCTACATGCTGTTAAAACTTTGAAGCCTAAAGATGCTGTTATCAAGCACCCAGAGCTTAACTCTTTATATCCTGTTTTGTCGCTGGCGAAGAAGCAAGCCAGGGAGCAAAATTTAGACCCTGATAAATCACAGAAAATGCTGGTATCGGTGATGGAAAAAAGCGTCAATCAATTGTCCAGGGGCAAGCCACTACCGAATGTTCAAGCACAACTGCAAGCAGACATTGGCAGATAAATAATAGCTATTGAATTAGCACCATGACCTCACATATAATACTCGCATATATATGAGTCAACGGTGCATAAAATGAGTGATTGGAACGTAGCAAAAACCTATTACGAAATGACAATACTTTCAGGTATTAGCAATATTGAAGCAACAAAACAGCTATGTGAAAGTGCAAATCTGAAATTTTCAGGAAGTTATGCTAATGAATGGACAGGACACAGCGAACCATTTAGAGCAATCCCACCTCTTGTAGTTTGTGAAATGCAGCAACGAGTAGCTGTATATGCAGCAAAGAAAGCTGGAATTAATACAACAGCAGAAAAGGCAATGCGTTTTGCAGAGTTACTATCACCTAAAACAAAAATCAAAAGAAAACAGTAGTTGATGGTATTATTATGTTTATGGACAACTATTGATCAATTCAATAGTCTAAGGCTTCAAACACTGCAAGGAGCTGCACATGAACCCTGAAATGGTCTTTATTTTTATTGCGATAATGAGTATATCTATTGCTGTGAACGCCTATAAAGGTGAGCAACGGACGTTTGCTAAGCTCTATTTTGGTATGATGGCCACAGGCATAGCATTTATCTACTTGCCAGTCAGCACATTCGTTGGTAGCTGGCTCATCACTATAGCTGTCGTTTTTGCTGCTATCATGCTCGTAGTTAGAGCTGTACATGATACTAAGCAAAGTGGTTTCTTTGGTTAGGTCTGAAAACCTCTTACCCTCCGTTGTAACGGGAAGTTATTCTATGACTTCCTCAGATTTATCACTCCACAACTAAGCCCAGCCATCGCCTACAAGCCACAGATAAGCTGTGTCATGGCCAATCAAAGCAGACAGCTCATCCAGACGCTCGATTGGCCAGCCATCGGGTAAACCAAACATCATTAAAAAATTGTCGCGCTGCTTAGACTGAGATTTTTCCAATCTCAGAAACACTTTTCTAGCTTGTTGGTTTGATTGACCAGGACAATTTTCATCACGAACATAAGGGTGTTTGGCTTCAATATCATCCATTTCAACTTGAATAGATAATATTTTTTTAAATATATATATAGCTTTTTTCATGGTTTTTAACCCAGTAGTAACATGCAGACTTTAAGGCCAGAGTAATAGCGTTTACTATGAAGTAATTTCATCGTAGAAGTATAAAAATCCGAAAACGAACCCGGCCAAACCACCAAAGCCAGATGCCATTGATTGAGAGAACAAAAACGCAACGGATACTAATTGAACTGCTAAAATTGAAATTTTCATTTTTTACACCTTGGTTTGATAAATAACATAGGTGTATTATACTCGCATATATGCGAGCATTCAACATATAGATACGCATATCTGCGATTAATTATATTGAATAAAAAGGGTATAGTTCATGCCTAATCGTTACTACTGGGGCAGGGCATGAGGGTATATAGAATTAAGACTGGATTGTTTTTGCTACTAACAGGTGGGCTAGGTGCATTGCTGTCTTATCAAGTAACGCTGGCATTTAGTATCAGCATCATCTCAATGATCGTCGGTGGTATCACACTGACATTTCTGCCAAAGCATTAAATCTACCAACATTTAGGAGGCGAAAAGTTACCTTTAAAGGGTGTTTTGCTGATTGGAAACATTACCACCATAGCTATATCCCAGTAGTACCAAGGTATTGAAGTATATAGACGCTATATTCAACATGATTATATTGACCTATATTTAGGGAGTGAAAAGTTACCCTTAAAAGGTGTTTTGCTGATTGGAAACATTACCACCATAGCTATATCCCAGTAGTACCAAGGTATTGAAGTATATAGACGCTATATTCAACATGATTATATTGACCTATATTTAGGGAGTGAAAAGTTACCCTTAAAAGGTGTTTTGCTGATTGGAAACATTACCACCATAGCTATATCCCAGTAGTACCAAGGGATTGAAGTATATAGGCGCTATATTCAACATGATTATATTGGCCTATATTTAGGGGGTGAAAAGTTACCCTTAAAGGGTGTTTTGCTGATTGGAAACATTACCACCATAGCTATATCCCAGTAGTACCAAGGGATTGAAATATATAGGCGCTATATTCAACATGATTATATTGGCCTATATTTAGGGGGTGAAAAGTTACCCTTAAAGGGTGTTTTGCTGATTGGAAACATTACCACCATAGCTATATCCCAGTAGTACCAAGGGATTAAAGTATATAGGTGCTATTTTTAGCGTAATAAAACTAGCCTGCATTTCAGGAGCGAAAAGTTACCTTTAAAGGTGGCTTTGCTGATTGGAAATATTACCACCATAGCTGTAGTCCAGTAATATTGGGGTATTGAACTAGACTGAGACTATTTTCAACATAACTAGACTTGTCTATATTTAGGGAGCGAAAAGTTACCTACTATAAAGGGTAACACTTCTATAAAAGTTACCCTAAGCAACTGTTTTAGTATAAAAACAGATAACAATGGAACTGTTTGTAGGTAGTTACCCTACCTCTAACCCTCCAATATAACTAGCATGATAAATATTGACAGCCAATAAAAACAAATCTAAGGTAACTAATAAAAAACAGTTACCTTAGATGGCAAATTATAATGAAAACAAACATTCAAAACATTCGTAATAGAGTTATCAAGCAAAGTAATGCGCTAACAGAGGCGGCATATTCACTGTCTCGTGATGGCAAACGAATCCTTTATTCATGTCTTCATAACAATAAGCCAAAGGCGAATGATTTTGGTATTGAATGTGTTTTTACAATTGACTTACAAGTTTTTAAAGACACATTCAAGTACACGACAAGAAAAGAAGCTGCACATGACATACGAGTAGCCTTAGATTCAATGAGTTCTAAATTTGTAAAATTTTATATTCCTGAAGAGGATTCTGCTGATGAAAAGGCTACAGAGAATATTCCTTGGTTAGGAAAGGCACGATCATCACCCAAACGAGGCATCTACGAGGTCGAATTAAACCCAAACTTGATGGAGTACCTTTTCGGTAGTGAAGGTAACTTCACATTATTTAGACTAGAAGAGGCAGGTGAGTTACAAAACCCGAAGGCAATACGGTTATATGAATTGCTTTGTAAATACAGGGATCAAAAAGAATATTTCCTTTATAGAGAAAGGGTTATGGAAAGGTTTCAGCTTCCTCCATCGTATGAAAAGCTAAGTCATTTTAGAAAAAAATTCTTAGATATTGCTATAGCTGAAATCAATAAGAAAACGAATATGACAATAGATGAGCCAAAAGAAACGAAGAAAGGGCGTAAAGTGATTGGTTTTCTACTGACATTTAAAGAAGAAGCCAAGAATAATAAACAGTAAAATTTAAGCTTCCTCTATTCGCGATGTAGGTAATTATGTAAGCATTTGCATAGCATTGGATTGATTTGATCTTAAAAGCCCTTTAAGCGGCCATGAGGACTGAATTGTGATAATTCAAGTGATTAGTCAAAGAAGTAAATCTATATCCCTGTTTTTTAACTAGGCACTTTTTGTTTTTTGATTAGGCATACCTAGAAATTCTCAAAAAAGCTAAAAATTGTAAAATTGAGTTTTAGAAAAAACTCTGTAGGCCTGTTATATCAACAGGTTTAGCGATACATAGAACTTATCCACATATCCACAGGCTCTTATTATAAATATGTATTGTTATAGTTTTATATTGTATACCTGATTTTCTGCGTGTAAGTATTTGTTTTATATGGGTAATTCCATACCTCAAGGTAACTTTTCGCTCCCAAATGGTAACTTTTCGCTCCCAAATGGTAACTTTTCGCTCCCGAACTATTTGAGCATAACTAGGAATATATTATTATTTAACTCCATAAGGTATATTTAACAACTTGTGGACAGCCCATTATTTAGAATTTTGTTTTTCCTCTGTGGAAAGCCCCAGCCCTATATTCAATAGTACACTACATTAATTAATAAAGTTAAATCGGCATACTATTGGGTGATGGTGCCTGGGTTAAATGGCCGGAAACAATCCAGCCATTTATGGTTATGGTGATATGTAATTACTCAGGATCACCATAGGTACGATGGCGACGACTGACATACCAATGTTAAATGCACCTGACAATTCTGTTAGGGCAATGACAGTCATGGCCGAAATAGATACGGCACCAGAGGTCACAATCACGATCTTGTGTTTAAAAGTAGTCATTTCAATGAGGCTCCATTGTGTGATATGTTGTTAAAAGAACAGAAGGGCTGTAACCCTCCTGAACTATTGCTACCTATTTAATCTTCTTCCCTACCATTACACCGACAATAGTCAGTATACTGGATAGCACATTTCCAAGGTCTCCACCTGTGAAAGAGTGCAATATCATACCTATGATCAGCACTACTCCCAAAATGAGTAGGGCAAGAAGTCTTAGCTCATCCAATAAAATCTCCTTTTTAGTAATGAATGAAGCCATATTATACCAAAAATAAGGCAATCCCTCAATGGAATAGTACACTACATTAAAAAGAAAAGTAATTAAATAATATCAACCAATGGGGTGATGGTATTCAGCAATACTAGTAATACAGCTACAATAAGCTATATAAATAATAAACAGAAATGCAGCTAAATAAAGCTATGTAAATATTCACAGGTCATCAAAAATAAAGTGTTGACATATAAATATAGCTATATATGGCTGTAAAAGTTATCCACAGAAATAAAGCTTGACAGGGCTGTAAATCAGGATGCTATAATATAGCTCTATAGGGCTGTGGATAACCTGTG
>Ga0233442_1000320_pt1 | contig 52230 bp, 62 predicted proteins | sample SI_123_September_3_FD_182789 | JGI IMG/M metagenome (GOLD analysis project Ga0233442, IMG submission 182789) | Seawater microbial communities from Saanich Inlet, British Columbia, Canada - SI_123_September2016_150_MG | ecosystem: Environmental > Aquatic > Marine > Inlet | place: Canada: British... | reverse complement strand
CTTAAGAAATTACAAAATCCAAAGAGTGTAAAAGTATTTATCATAGATGATACTGTCGAAGATAAAACAGGCAAAAAGATTGAAGGAAGTCGGGATAAGTTGTACTCCAATAAAGAGAAGCGATTCGAGAAAAGGTAAGGTTGCTTTCAAAGAAGCTATGCAGTAGATGAATATTATGTGTAAAGATTCCTCCAGCAACTAAAAGCATGGCTGTAGTTCCAATATATCCAAGTGCAACAATAATTACACTCATCATTTTTACAAGAAAAACTCCAACTTCTTTTTGTCCCCTCTTAACAAACCAAACACCGAGGTCATCTAGTCTCACTATGAGAGCAACAATTCCATATACCCCAACAGTTGCAGCAAACGCAACAAGAGATGTGATGATGATTTGCTCTGTTAAGCTTTTATCCATGACAGTACTCAAGGCAATCAATACAATTTCTATAGACAATACAAAATCCGTAACAACCGCATCTTTAATATTCTCTTTCTCTTGTACTAACACTTCTTCATCAGTAAGCTCGGCTTTATCCTTGCTATCTTCATTGTGGGGAAAAATGTATGCATGTACTTTCTCAAAGCCTTCGTAGCTCAAATAGACCCCACCAATTATTAAAATAGGAATAATTACACTAGGAAGAAATGCAGACAATAAGAATACTATAGGGAGAATAATTAATTTGTTTAAAAAAGAACCCTTAGTGATAGACCAAATTGCAGGAAGCTCTCTTGATGCACGAAAAGATGATGATTGCTCTGCCGTAACAGCAATATCATCACTTAGTATACTTGATGTGTGCTTCAAGGCAATTGTTGTGTCATCAGCAAGTATGCTTATCTTCTTAAGTATTGCGAAAAATCCAGTCATTTATTTAGTTCTCCAAATTGAGTTAATTTATTTACAAATGATAACAAAAAAACTAGCATTAATCCATTTTATGTTTTTCATGAAGTATGTACTCAAAATATAGTATTAAAATGCAAAAAAATATACCAATTACTACAATCAAAAATGCTGCTTGTAGTACTCACTATGTGAGAGGTTTCGGAGCTAGAATTATGAATAAAAAGCTTTCAAAATTGATTTCTACCAGAAGATTTAAGTCAAAATGTAAACGTAAATAAATAGCCGATACTGTTTAGTAGCAGTAAATAAATTAAATAAAGACTAAATTGTATTGATGTTTACTTTTGCTTAAGTTATAATAAACCACTTAAAAATAGGATTTATATATGTCGGAATTCTTACCACAAAATTTGCCTCTTAAAATTGACTTAGAAGACAAAGTTGTTTTAAAAAAAGTTATTAGTGCCAAAAGTGCATTAGCTGGATTAAATGGTATTGCTAAGATAATTCCAAACCAGGCTATCTTAATTAACTCCCTAGTCCTACAAGAAGCGAAAGACAGTAGTGCAATTGAAAACATCATTACGACCCATGACGAGATATACAAAGCTTCTGTTAATGAAACTGATATTTCTCATTCAGCAAAAGAAGTTCAGAGCTATCGTCAAGCATTATTAGTAGGGTATAATTTAGTATTAGAGCATAAACTATTATTAACTAGACATATCCTTGAGATTCAAAAAGAACTAGAACAAAATAATGCAGGAGTGAGAAAGCAGAGCGGGACTGTTCTTAAAAATCCTGTGACTAACGAAATACATCATACTCCTCCTCAAAATTATGCTGATATCCTTGAGTTGTTATCTAATTTAGATCAGTATATAAATGATGATTCTCTAGAAGATTATGATGTACTTGTAAAGATGGCGATTATTCATTATCAATTTGAAACGATACACCCATTTTATGATGGTAATGGGCGAACTGGAAGAATTATCAATATACTTTACCTTATTCAAAAAGAGCTATTAGACTCACCAATCCTTTATCTAAGTAAGTATATTGTTCAAAACAAAAGTGACTATTATAAATTACTTAAAAACATTCAAGTAAATAATGACTGGAAAAGTTTTATTATATATATGCTCGATGGTGTTGAGAAAACTTCACTAGAAACAATAGAGCTCATAAAAAACATGCAACAACTAATGGATATTACAAAGCTTGAACTAGAAATTAAATTGCCAAAGATTTATAGCAAAGATTTATTAGAGATTATTTTTTCGTACCCTTACACAAAAATAGAGTTTCTTGTAGATAGGTTAGGAATACATAGAGATACTGCTTCTAGGCATCTTAAATCACTAGGTAAGATTGGAATTTTAGATGAAAAAAGAATTGGTAAACACCTCTTTTTTATTAATACTAGACTCTTTGATTTATTAAAAGACGGTGTAAACAAATAGTGTAAAAAATGTAAAAGTACGACATGATATTTCTATATGTCGTAAAAAATGCAAAAGTACGACATGATATTTCTATATGTCGTAAAAAATGCAAAAGTACGACAATAAAGACACCTTGTAAATATTAAGAGACCATAACAAGAGCACTCAGATTATTGAGTGTTTTATTGAGAATAGCAACAATATTAAAGAATGAAAATTTAGATGAGTTTTTAAGTAATAAAATTCCGTTATGTAAAATCAATAGAAGCTTTATTAATGCTATTAAATTACTACCCTCCCATATAACTTCCACATTGCTGTATTCATACCCTCCTCAAGATAGGATTGTTCACTCATCTCACAGGGTTGAACTAAGTGGTCCATCTATGAGAAAAATCAAATCTAGCATCAAAACTGATGAATACTAAAAAATCATTCGGACGCTTTATGCTAAAATACCAGTACAGAAAATATCTCTTTTTAAACTGTCCGAACTGAAACGACATTGGTGTCCGGATACTCCGTTATATGCACCTGCAAAAAACGGAGCAAATCGGACACCTATGATACTTCAGTTCGGACACCCATGACGGTTTCATTCGGACAGTGATGACGGAAATGATTCGGACACTTTAGTTTAAAAACCGTCAACTTAAATCATTTACAATAGCAATACATGTAAAGCTATTACCATACTAAATTGTTAACCAAAACATAGTCAATTGTATAACTGACTATATAGTTTGATTATCAAAATACTCTGTTCAAACTCTAGAAATGAACTTTTAAAAAGAGTATTTAAAAAATCAAACTTTGCAAGATTTAGCTCTTGCATTGTTCTTTGAAATAATATTGTTGATAAACTGATGTCTATTTCTTAATTTCTTTGCTTTTTAAGTTATTCTTTATAAAAAGGCTTTTTGTTGGAATTACTATTTATGGCATATGTTATGAAGGTTCGTAAAGGGTATTATTATTCCTATAAGAATTTTATTATTGACATGCATGTATCTAATTAGATACAATATCAACATGTATATGATTAAACAAACTGAAATATTCTCTAAATGGCTACTCAAGTTAAAAGACACAAAAGCTAAAGTAACTATCTTAAGAAGACTTCAAAGAGTTCAAGAAGGTAATTTTGGAGATCATAAATCAATCTCTTCAGAAATTAGCGAACTTAGAATTACTATTGGACCAGGATATAGAGTTTATTACACCAAACGAAATGAAGAAATAGTAATTCTTCTTATTGCTGGAGATAAATCTACCCAAACAGAAGATATTTTAAAAGCTAAAAAAATGGCAGAGGAGTTAAAAGATGACTAAATTAACAACATTCGATGTATCTCAATATTTAGATTCTAAAGAGATGATAGCAGAGTATCTCACTCAAGTACTTCAAGATGGTGATATGAATGAAGTGCTTGAAGCTATTGGAAATATAGCAAAAGCTAAAGGAATGAGCCAAATAGCTAAAGATACAGGTCTAGGACGTGAAAGTCTATATAAAACATTCAGTTCTGATTCTAAACCTAGGTTTGAAACTATAATGAAAGTACTAGATAGCTTTGGTGTTAAACTTAAAGTTAGTGCATAATAAATTGACCCTTATTAGAAGAGCTTTTTAAATATAAGTAACTACACCCCTGTGAATGAATCTCCACTTTTTACAACTTTGCTAATCAAAGATTTAGAAAGTTTGAGATAAATTGCGATACTCGCTTGTGAGTATCCATCTAAATATGCATTCATTATAGCGATGTTTCTATCTTGTTTTGTAGAAATATTATAAAAGTGTTCTTCAAATTGTTTTGATTGAGAAATTTTTATACTATTGTTTACTTTAACAATTTTCTGTTTTTCTTTTGTTTTTATGTATTCTAACTCTTTATCTGTGATTGGTTCACCTAAAAACTCATTAAGAGTTTTAATATCGAAATCTTTTATTAAAATAGATTCTTCACAACAAGGATAAATACTTTTAGAATTAAAAATCCGATGGGCTAAAGTGTAAAAATATTGAGTCACTTTATCAGATAAAGTAGCTTCAAGAGGATTGTTTTCGATGTACCGAATAAGAGTATATAGATAATCCTCAGAAGTGATATATTTAGACTTGTATCTATCTTGCCAAAGATGTCCACTGCGTTTAGATTTCTTATTAAAATATTTTGCATAGTTAGCATTTATAGTACGCATGAGTACAGGTAAATTCTCTTTTGTAGTCTCTATAAGCAGATGATAATGATTATCCATCAAACAGTAATCATGTATAATGACTTTATTTAAAGTAGCACTTTTATTTAAAATCTGAGTTGAAAATATTACAACGATTTACACCACGATTGATAACATGATGATAACCAGCAATATCAACTCTTGATCTTGTAGGCATTAAAAATCCTTATTTCTTTTATTATGTCAATAGTTGAAAATTATATCATAAAAGTGGAGATTCATTCACAGGGGTGTAATTTGCAAAATTTAATAAATAAAGCTGTCGCAAATGGAGATTCGGAAACTGCACAAGCTTTACTTAAAATCCTAAATAGTAAAAAATAAAGATAAACAAGAATTGAAAGAACTATTTGATTTAAGTGAAACTGTCAATTATCATCCTGCATACGAAAATATAGCACTAGAAAAATCTTCACTAGCAATTGAAGCTAAAAGTTTTTTTCAAAAACTTTATAATAAGTATGTAGAGTTGAACTATGAAGAAAATAACTTTTTAGATGGTATTAAAAAACAGTGGCATCCAAGAGTTTGGGAATTATACTTTACTATTAAACTTATGGAATTAGGATTTGATATTAATTGCCCAAAAGGCAATGCCCCAGATGTTAAAATACAAAATGACAATCAAATTATTTGGATAGAATGTGCTACTTTGTCAAAAGGAAATGGTGCTGTAAAAGAATGTGATGATGACGTATTACATACATTTAATGATGAAGATTATATATTGAGAATTACTTCAACAATTACTTCAAAATATAAACAAATAGAGAACCATAGAGAATCTGGAGTTATTGGTAGTGAGGATATCGTCTTAATCGCTATGAATACTGGAGAGTTGGACTTAACAGAAATTGCTCAAATGGATTTTCCACTAATCCAAAAAGCTCTTTATGGAATTGGCTCTATGACATATAACTTTACGACAAAAGAAGTCAGTAATCAACATAGATTAAATGTAAAAAAGTCCAATAATGTAAAAATTAAAACAAATTATTTTGCTACAGATGAGTATGAGAATATTAGTGGGATTATTTTTTCGGACTGGAAATCAACAGAGATTTCAAAGAAACTAACAGAAGGTTTTGAATTAACTCATAATTTATATGCTAAAAATAAATTACGAGAAGGTTTTTTTAAAATAGGCTGTGAATATATGCCTTATATAAATGATAATTTAGGTGAATTCAAAAAATTAGCTTATTAAAAATTACAAGATAGTGAATATGCCAGTAGTCCTTAAAGGGACCGTTCTACAACCTGTAGGTTTTGGAGTAAATAAAAGAACAAAATATAACTTAAGACTAAAAATAAGGCACTATTTAAGACCCGTTATAAAAAGAAGATGTATGAAAATGTAGGCAGTGAAGGGAAAGTAGAAGGTTTGGCCCACGATAACAGTCAATGCTCCACAATTCTAAGATATATAACTCCACAGAGTTTATTAATATAAGCTATAATAGAAGAAATAATTTCAAAGGTTAACACTATGACTTTACATTTAAATGCATCAGAGAGTGTATCTCAAAAAATATTATCATTTTTAGAATCACTAACAAAACAAGGTGAATCTGTAGAAATCATTGATGACTCTATCTATAAATTTGAAAAGGATGGTATTACCCGAGGTTTAGAACAAGTTAAAAATGGTGAAGTTTACTCATCAGATGAGATTCTAGATGAACTCAATAAATAAATGAAAGTAAATTTTTCAAAAGACTCTAAAGAATTTATATTTAAAACAAAGAGTTTCATCTCAGAAGATAACCCTCAAAGAGCAAAACAGTATACTTTAAAACTTGTATCCCGTATTACAGATATGTTACAGTACCCTTTTATAGGTAAAATCAATGCTACATTTAATGATGAGAAGATTAGAGAAATTGTTCTAGACGGTACTAAAATAATTTACAAAATATACCCCAAAAGTGTTAGTATTTTAATGATGTAGAAATATATTGACATTAATGAATCAGAGATTAATACAGACTAATTTATCAGAAGTAATTTTATTATCATAAACCAGTAAAATCAGTTTTCTTATTTCTCAAATGATGAGTGTAAAAAAGTTACAAAACTGTAGGTTTTGGAGCATCTCTAAGTTTCAAGCCAAATTGTCGAACTATAATATAATGTTAATGACTATCGGCTACTGACACAAAATTAAGTAGCCTAAATAAATGTATCTAATTCCTAAAAGTTTTTGTAAAAAAAGCTATAGCTAGAGAATTAATTACAGTCGTCACTTTATAGTTAATACCATATAAAACTACTTTCCACTCTGTTTCTAAAGTAAAAGTAGATTAGTATTTTGATATAATACAAAAAACGAGGAGTGCCACATGAGTAATGCACAGATACTACAAGAAGCACTAAAGCTAAACCCTCAAGAACGTTATATAGTTGTAGAAAGCTTACTAAAGAGCTTAGATATACCAGATGAGAGTGTTGACACTATTTGGGCTAATGAAGCAGAAAAGAGACTTAACAACTATAGAGACAATAAAGTTCAGACTATTCCATTTGAGGATGTTTTCAATTAATGAAAATTGTGTTTTTACCAGAAGCAAAAGCTGAACTAGATGAAGCAGTTCAATACTATGAACTCCAAGCAAAAGGTTTAGGAGTTACATTTAAAAGTGTCGCTAAGTCAACGATAAAAAGAGTTGCTACCTTTCCAACAGCATGGACTACTATTAAACCAAATATACGAAGATGTATCATGCATAAGTTCCCATAAAATGTACTCTACTCCATAGAAGAAGACTGTATCTTAATCATAGCAATTGCACATCATCACAGATATCCAAATTATTGGACTGAACGAAAAAAGTAATAAGAAAAGTTTAAGTAAAACGGCTTCTATAATGAACACCAACTAAAGGTGCTAGTTGAGAAGCTTGGAAATCTTCTTTTCCATCCAAGACTAAATAGGTAATGATGTAAAGAATAGGTGCATAAATCATAAACATATCTGTAATAAAAGCCTATAGAGATTACGAAATCATTCCTTTTTGTCCAGAAGCACCTCATTTTTGAACACCTCGTGAACGCATTAATGTCATTAATATTAATGGTGAAAATAGAATTATCACCGACTCCACAAACAAAGATATAACACAACAACTTCACGATGAAATAGAATCCTTTTGTCTTAAACACCTCGATGTGGATGCAATAGTTCTAAAGTCTAAATCCCCAAGTTGCGTTTATAAAACAACGCCTATTTTAAATGAAAAAAGAGAGTTTTTAACTCTAGGTAATGGTATAGCCATAGAGATATTTAAAAAATACTTTAAAGATGTTGAAATATTCACTGAACTAAATTAATTCTTTTTTCATTAATTTAGACTTTATCACCTTTAGTGTAGTTCTTTTGGGTATAACTTGTTCTGACCATTGGTATAAAAAGAAAAAGAGAGTCTAAAAATCAATAAATTTAGTACATTTTAGCTATAATCGCGTAATTTTATATAAGAGATGCATTATGGACATTAGAGAAGAATATTTAAGATTTTTTGAATCAAAACAACACACGAGAGTAGCATCAGGACCATTAGTACCTGATGATGTAACATTACTTTTCAACAATGCCGGAATGGTACCTTTTAAGTCTATTTTCACAGGTGAAGTACCACGTCCCGCTAACCCCCGTGCCACTTCATGCCAAACCTGTATTCGTGCAGGTGGAAAACATAACGATCTTGAAAATGTAGGTCATACAGCACGTCATCATACTTTCTTTGAAATGATGGGTAATTTCTCTTTTGGAGACTACTTTAAAGAAGAAGCTATCTCTCATGCTTGGGAGTTCATTACTCAAATACTTAAACTTGATATCGATAAGCTTTGGGTAACGGTTCATGATTCTGATGATGAGGCGGAAGAGCTTTGGAAAAAACATATAAGTGCAGATAGAATCATGCGCTTAGGCGATGCTGACAACTACTGGTCAATGGGTGATACTGGACCATCTGGACCATGTTCAGAAATATTTTATGATCAAGGTGTAGAAAACTTTTCTGGTCCTGAAGATAGAATGGGTGGAGAAGGTGATAGATTTTTAGAAATCTGGAATCTTGTTTTCATGCAGTATGAAATCAAAGAAAAAGGTGGACCAAAACTTCCACTTGCAAAACCATCAATTGACACTGGTATGGGTCTTGAGCGTGTTATAGCTATAAAAGAAGGTCATCTTTCTAACTATGGTTCATCACTTTTCATGCCAATGATAGAACTTGTTGAAAAAATGATAGCTAAAAAGTATGAGTATGCTACAGGTGCATCTTATCGCGTTATAGCAGATCATATTAGAACAGCTGTTTTTCTTCTCTCTCAAGGAACAAACTTCTCAAATGAAGGTCGTGGTTACGTACTTCGTAGAATTCTTCGCCGTGCAGTTCGTCATGGTTACCTTCTAGGTTTTCGTGCTCCATTTATGTTTAAAATAGTTGATACTCTTGTAGAGATTATGGGTGGTGAGTATGAATACTTAGCACCAAAATCAAATGCAGTCAAAGAACAAATACAACTTGAAGAAGCAAGGTTTTTTAAGACTATTGAGTCTGGAATCGCTCTTTTTGAAGAAGAGTTGAAAAATACTAAAGACATTTTTTCTGGAGAGGTTGCATTTAAACTTTATGATACATTTGGTTTTCCACTTGATTTAACAGAGGACATGCTTAAAGAGAAAGAACTAGGTCTTGATTCAAAAAGATTTGATGAACTTATGTTAGCTCAGCGCACACTTGCAAAAGCTGCTTGGAAAGGCAGTGGAGACGATGCGGTTAACGGTGACTTTAAAGAGCTTTTAGAGAAGTTTGGAGAGAATACTTTTGTTGGTTATGACTTTACTGAGCATTCTGGAGAAGTTTTAGCACTTTTAGATGCAAGTTTTAAATCCACACAAACATTAGAAGCTAATGTAAAAGGTTGGGTACTTTTAGACATCACTCCTTTTTATGCTGAATCTGGTGGACAAACTGGTGACTGTGGCGAGTTGGAAGGTTTTGCTAAAGTTCTTGATACGAAGAAGTTTTTCGGACTTAACTTAGTTCAAGTAGAAGTTAGTAAAGGTCTAAGTGTTGGAACTGTTGTAGATTCTCATGTAGATATAAGTAGAAATGAAATCATAAAACATCACTCAGCTACACACCTTTTACATGCAGTCTTATCAGACGTACTTGGAGATCATATCTCTCAAGCGGGTTCACTTAACGAAGCGACTCGACTGCGTTTTGACTTTTCTCATCCAAAGCCTGTAAGTGCAGAGGAAGTTCAAGAAATAGAAAATAGAGTCAATAACTCCATCATGAGAGGTATCTCAACTAAAACAGAAGTTTTAGGGATAGACGATGCCAAAAAAAGTGGTGCTAAAAGCCAGTTTGGCGAAAAATATGGCGATGAAGTTCGTGTTGTAAGTTTTGCTGATGCATCTATAGAGTTTTGTGGTGGTGTTCATGTAAATAACACTGCTAACATAGGCTCATTCATCATCACTAAAGAGAGCGGTGTTTCTGCCGGTGTGAGAAGAATAGAAGCAGTTTGTGGTAATGCAGCTTACAAACACTTTTGTGAACAAAGAACTCTAGTAAAAGCAGTTGAGTCTGAAGTTAAGAACCTTGATATTCTTGCAGGTGTATCGCGTTTAAAGACTAACATCGTAGAACTCAAGTCTGAGTTAAAAGATGCAGAGAATTCTGTAAAGATAGAAGTTGTCGCATCAGAAGTAAATGGTGTTTCTGTAATAGTTGAAGAGTACCCAACTGGTGATATCAAAGAGAAGATAGACGCACTTAAAAATGACAATGAGAAACTCTGTGCTATGCTCTTTCAAGTAAAAGGAGATAAAGTTCTCATAGCTTGTGGTGTAAAAAATGCCAATGCAAAAGCTGGAGACTGGATTAAAAATATTGCTCCTATACTTGGTGGCGGTGGTGGCGGTCGGCCAGACTTCGCTCAAGCTGGTGGGAAACTTCCTGCTAAACTACCAGAAGCAAAAGTTGCTTCTTTAGAATTTATTACAAAGGCTCTTGCATAATGACTGAATTTTTCTTAGAATATAAAACATACATAGTTTTTTTACATGTAATCTCTGCTGTTGTTTGGGTTGGAGGGATGGTAGCACTTCGTTATGCCGCACATCCATCATTTATGGAGATAGAATCTCCAGGACAGCGTTTAGAGAGAGTTTCTCATGCACTCAAAAACCTTTTTATTATAGTCGCTCCTTTTATACTTATACTCGTTGTCACAGCTGTTTTAATGATTAAAGGCTATTCAATTTCTTCTACTGACTATAAAACTATTGGTTATGCTAAAGAAGGTATTTGGACTGTTATGTTCATTGCATATTTAGTGATGGTTTACAGAAGAAACAAAGCAGCAAAAGCTCTTGTGCAAGGTGACTTTGTAACAGCTAAAAATCAACTTGGTATGATCGGTCGTTTTATGGTTCCGCTAAATATCACACTTGGAACTATCGCTATATTTCTAGGTTCATATTTCTCTTCAGTTTTTTAAATGCTACGTCTAGCTTCTTCATCTCAAACACGACATATGCTTCTTACAAACGCAGGTGTCGCGTTCAAGCAAGAAAGCATTGATTATGATGAGGACAGCATCGTCGCGACCTCTCCTAAAAATTTTGTATATCAAGCTACACTTGGAAAGTATAATGCCAACATTACCGCTTTTGGCTATGAAGACATGCCCCTTTTAGTCGCCGATACCGTTGTCACAGCTCAAGGAAAAATACTGCGAAAAGCAAAATCCATTGATGATGCTCGTTATATTTTATCTACACAAAGTGGAAATATTACGAGTATTATTACCTGTATGATTTACCACTCTGTAGAGAAAAAGATTATAGATATCAGTCAAACAGACTATCTTTTTGATAAGTTTGATGAAGAAGACCTTGAAAATTACCTCAAAAATGGTGAATGGAAGGGTAAGGCTGGTGCTTGTATGGTTGAAGGATTTTGTAAATCTTACATCAAAGAAGTTAGAGGCTATGAAAGTACTGCTATGGGACTCAGTATAGAAGTCCTTCAAAGATTTATCTAATGTTTTATGAAAACGAGTTAAAAGCACTTAAAAAATCAGGTCGCTATAGAACTCGTGAAGTTATAAACTACTCCATTAAAGATTTCGCTTCTAATGATTACCTTGGCCTCGCTCACAACAAAGAACTTCACGAAAAAACATCCCAAGAACTTTCAAACTTAGAAGTTCATAGTGCGAAAGCATCTCTCCTTGTCAACGGATATCATCAAATTCATAAAGATTTTGAAGATGCACTTTGTAAGGCAAACAACTTTGAATCGGGCATAATTGTAGGAAGTGGTTTTAATGCAAATATTGCTTTAATCGAGGCCCTTGTACGTAAAGGAGACACTCTTTTTATGGATGAGCTTTATCATGCATCTGGTGTTTTAGCCTCAAATCTCAACAACATTGATGTAGTTTTTTTCAAACATAATGATATGGATGGGCTAAACTCACTTCTAAAAAACTCTCATGCTAAACGTAAAATAGTTGCGGTAGAAGGTATATATTCTATGGACGGTGATCTTTGTCCTAAGAAAGTCTTTAAGATTGCAGATGATTCAAATGCTATACTAATAGTTGATGAAGCTCATAGTAGTGGTGTAATTGGTGATAGCCTTATGGGTGTTTTTGATTACTATAACATTACTCCAAAAAAGAATCATATTAAGATGGGAACACTCGGTAAATCTTATGGTAGCTTTGGTGCTTTTATACTAGCGGATGAGCACATAGTTGAGTATCTACTTAATCGTGCAAAACCTATTGTATATGCAACTGCTCTCTCTTTATATGACACACTCTTAGCTCATAAGTCACTTGAATATATTTTAAACAATAAAGATACTTTAAATAAAGCAATTAAACGCAGACAATATATTATTAGTGAAATTCTCGGCATTCAAGTTAAAGGCCTCATAGTTCCTATTTTAATTGGAAGCAATCAAAAAGTCCTCGATATAAAAAATGAACTTTTTTCATTAGGTTTTGGAGTAGGTGCTATACGTCAACCAACCGTTAAAAGTGCAATTATTAGGCTTATTGCGAGAGTATCACAAAGTGAAGAGTCATTAAAAGACTTATGTAAACACTTAAGTAAGATGCAATAATGAAAATAGAAAAATTAGTAATCACACACAAGAATAACAACCTAGTAGATATTAATTTGAACATAGATACGTCTCTAGCTTTAGTCGGTGAAAGCGGCAGTGGTAAAAGCCTAACTTTAAAAGCTCTTCTGTCTATACTCCCCCAAGATATGTCTTGCGAACTCAAGATCAATTCTGATTTTGACTTAATAGCAGGAGAGAGTGTCGCGTTTATACCTCAAAACCCATTTACGGCACTCTCCCCTCTTACGAAGATAAAAAAACAGTTCTTTGTTAAAGAGTTATTGATAAAAGAATTATTTGATAAGGTTGATTTAGATTATGAACTTTTAGAAAGATTCCCACCTGAGCTTTCCGGTGGACAGTTACAACGTGTTCTTATAGCAATGGCTTTGAGTATAAGTCCAAAACTTTTACTTCTAGATGAACCAACAACAGCACTAGACCCACAGACAAGAGAGCTTATCCTACAGCTACTGGGCGACTTGCAAAAAAAAGAGCATTTTAAGATACTCTTTGTAACACATGATATAACTTCAGTAAAAGTACTTTGTCAAGATATAGCCGTTCTTAAAAATGGAAAAATAATTGAGAGTGGTAAAATGAGTGATATAATTAGCTCACCAAAACAAGAGTATACAAAAGTACTCATAGAATCAAATTTTGTTAATAGGGAATTTAGGAAATGATAAAAAGAACACTACTAACACTATTTATTATAGGTTTCATTTCTCCATTTGTTCTTGTTGCCTACTTCCTTCTCTTTTTTGACTATGATATCTCACCGTTAGAGAATTACAGACCATCTCTTACAAGTAGAATTTATGATAAACATGGTGAAAAAATAGCAAATATATTTCAAGGTGAACATAGATATTTTGCACCTTTTGAGACTATTCCACCTCGCATAATAGAAGCTCTTGTCGCAATAGAAGATACAACATTTTTTGAACATCCCGGAATAAATATTGACGCAATCTTTCGGGCTGTTATAAAAGTTATCCGCGCAGGTCGTGCGGTTGAGGGTGCAAGTACAATCACTCAACAACTTGTTAAAAATGTTCTTCTCACGAGAGATAAAAAATTATCTCGTAAAATAAAAGAAGCAATCTTTGCTATAAAAGTAGAACTCTCTCTTTCAAAAGAGCAAATATTAGAATGCTACCTCAATGAAATATACTATGGGCATGGATACTATGGTATAAGAACAGCTGCAGATGGATACTTTCATAAACACCTCAATGAACTCACACTTAAAGAGATGGCTATTTTAGTAGGTTTACCAAAAGCGCCCAGTACATATGCACCAACAAAAAACTATGAAATCTCAATGGGTAGAGCAAATAGAGTTATAAAAAGAATGCATGTTTTAGGTTGGATAGATGACATAACATACGACAATGCGATTGCCCAGAATCCTAAAGTTTTTAACACTACATTAACACAGAACAAAGCTCCCTTTATCGTAGATGAAGTAGCACGTAGATTTAGAGCTATTGGTATTGACAACTTTAAAAGTGGTGGTTATGAAATTTACACTTCAATAGATTTAAGACTACAGCAATTAGCAATAAAAGCCTTAGAATTTGCTTATAAAGCTTCTATAGGTCGAGTGGATAAGTACAAAGCAAAAGATTTAAAAAAACTTCAAAAAGATGAAAGCTTTGTACTTCAGGATGTAAATATCTCACAACTAAATGGTGCTTTAGTTTCAGTTGACTCAAGCAGTGGAGATATATTAGCTCTTGTTGGGAGTGTTGACTATAAAGTGAGCTCATTCAACCGTGCCACACAAGGTCGTCGTCAGCCAGGTTCTGCGTTTAAGCCTTTTATCTATCAAGTTGCTGTTGACTTAGGATTCTCAGGAGCTACACAACTTGTTGATATTGCCAAAACTTATGAGTATCAAAAGAATGGTGAAGATATGAAATGGCGTCCTAGAAACTATGAGAAAAATTATAAGGGCATAGTGAGTTTGCGAGAAGCTCTCATACACTCAAGAAACCTTGCAACAATTAACCTTGTAAACGATATAGGGCTAAAAACACTTATTAAAAGACTTAAGAAATATGATATTAAGCACATTCCTAAAGACCTCTCCATCTCACTTGGAACAATGTCAATGTCTCCGCTTGAGTTAGCCGAAAACTATACTTCATTTGCGAACAATGGAAAAAAAGTTAAACCACAGATGATATTAAGAATTGATCAAAGAAACAAGACTATCTATGAAAGAACAGAAGTGTCACATCAAATCACAGTTCCTACTCAGGCCTATATAATGACAACAATTTTAAGAGATGTTGTTCAACGCGGTACTGCTAGAAGAGCTCGAGTGAGAGGTTTAGAGTTAGCAGGTAAAACTGGAACAACTAATAACAATGTAGATGGTTGGTTAGCAGGGTATTCTCCAACTATGACAACTGTAGTTTGGTTTGGAAACGATAATAATACTCCAATGCATAATAGAGAGACTGGTGGACGAGTTGCTGGACCAGCTTTTTCTCATTTTTACAGAAGTGTACTTAAGTTATATCCACAGATTAAGCGTAAGTTTGATGTTCCTGAGGGAATTATTGAAGTAGAGTATGATGGGGAAAAAGAATACTTTAGTGATATATCTAAACCACCCAGGACAGAGGATAACTCTGACCCTGAAGCGGAACTTCTTTTTTAGTTAAATGTCCTATTAAGAGCACAGAACATTGCTTTAATAGATGCTGTTGCAATGTCGTTATCAACACCTACTCCAAAATGCATATTTCCTATATCGCTAAGAAGTTCAATATATGAAACTGCTTGGGCACAACTTTTGTCTCCACGAGAGTGTTCAGAGTAAGAGTTTATACTAAACTTATGTTTATAATCCTTGCTTAGTGCTTTTTTACAAGCGTCTATTGGACCATTTCCTTCGCCATTAGATATAACCTCTTTGCCATCGTAAAGATAAGTCAATGTACATTTAGAAACTTTCTTATCAGATGTAAATGTAAAATCAACTAAAGAAATATGCTCTTGAACTTCTAGATAAGTCTTTTTAAAAACGTCTAAAATTTCTTGATTTTCTAACTCTCGTCCCTTTGTTTCAGTCAATGTTTGTACAGCCTTGGCTATTTCAGGATGCATAGCCTTTGGTAGTTGGTATCCATAATTTTTTTCAAGTATATAAGCCACTCCACCTTTACCTGATTGAGAATTTATTCTAATAATACTCTCATAAGTACGGCCTACATCAGCCGGATCAATTGGAAGATATGGAACTTCCCAAAAAGAATCTTCTTTCTCTGCTTGATAACTCATACCTTTTTTTATTGCATCTTGATGTGAACCTGAAAAAGCCGTATATACAAGTTCTCCAACATATGGATGACGAACATGAGTATCTATCTCTGTACATCTCTCAACTACATCCAAGACTTCATCAACATTGCTAAAATCTAACTGCGAGTCAACACCTTGAGTTGTCATGTTTAGAGCTAGAGTAATGATGTCTACATTACCAGTTCTCTCACCATTACTCAAAAGTGTCCCCTCGACTCTATCTGCTCCTGCTAAAAGTGCAAGCTCAGTTGCTGCTACCGAAGTTCCTCTGTCATTATGCGTGTGAGTAGAGATAATTACGTTTTCACGGTTGTCTAAATTCTGAGCCATCCATTCTATCTGGTCGGCATAAATATTTGGTGTTGCCATTTCCACAGTTGCTGGAAGATTTATGATGACTTTACGAGTAGGACTGATACCCCAACAAGCCGTTACTGCATTTGATATTTCAGCTGCAAACTCTAACTCAGTTCCAGTAAAACTCTCCGGAGAATACTCTAAGCAAATTTGTCCATCGTGAGATTTTTCATGTTTTTTAACAAGCTTAACTCCAGCTAATGCAAGTGCTGTGATTTCTTCTTTTGTTTTTCCAAAAACTATTTTTCTTTGTGCAACGGAAGTTGAATTGTAAAGATGAACCGTAGCTTTTTTAACACCCTTAAGTGATTCAAATGTTTTTTCTATAAGGTGCTCACGAGCTTGAACAAGTACCTGAACCGTAACATCGTCTGGAATAAGATTATCATCAACAAGACGACGTAAGAAATCAAATTCTACAGCAGATGCGGAAGGAAATCCAACCTCTATTTCTTTAAATCCAAGTTTGAGTAAGAGTGCGAATAATTCAAGTTTTTTCTCCATTGACATAGGGTTAACAAGTGCTTGATTACCATCACGTAAATCTACACTACACCATATAGGAGCGGATGTTATTGTATTGTTTGGCCATTGGCGAGATGGCAACTTTATTTGGGGGTAAGCTCTATACTTACCTATTGAAATCTGATTCATTATGAATCCTTCACTTGATATTTTAAAATAACAGCACTCTTACATATTGTTACTATATTGCGATTATATCTAATTTGTAGTTATAAAGGTATTTGAAGAAGGAAGCAAGCTCCATTGTTGACATTTTTTACACTTAGTTTTCCACCAAGTTTTTCAGCGATTTGAGTACTCATATAAAGTCCTATTCCTGTACCTTTTCCATCTACTTTTGTTGTCACTTCTGGCTTAAAAACATGATTGATAACATTAAGAGGAATACCTCCAGCAGAATCTTCAAAATCAACACAATTATAAATGTCATTTTTATAAATATTAATAGTAATTGTTCTTTTTTGAATACTTTTTTCGTTAAAGGCATCTTTTGCATTGTTAATTATATTTAAGACAAGGTGCTTAAACTCATTTTCAATACCATGGATCAAGATTTCCTTTTCACAGTTTATATCTATAGTAATATAATTTTTCATAAACTCATCATTCACTAAAAGCATCACGGACTGTACACAACGCTTAAGACCAAAACTCTCTTTAGTCTCTTTTGGTCTAAAAAAATCTCTAAATTCTTGTAATGTTGTTATCATATGCTCAATCTGAACTTGAGTATCACAAGATAAACTATCAATATACTCTTGATCTACTAATGAATTACTAAAGTCCTCAACAAGCATATCAGACATCATTGAAAGAGCGTTTAAAGGTTGTTTCCATTGATGAGCAACTGCATCCATCATTTCACCCATAGCTGCCATCTTAGCTTGTTGTTCAAAGCGTTTATGATTTGCCTTAGAGAGATTTACTTCCTCTTGCATTCGTCTTTCTAAAACTTTATTTAACTCATCTAGTTCTTTTTCTCTAGCATCATAACGTTCTAGAAAAAGACCAAGTAACATATCAAAGTCTGCACGATACTTTGAATGTGCACTTTCTTTTACCGCTCTGAATAGTTCTTCAGTGTTTAGATGAGAGTACTCTCCCATAGGATTTTTACGAGATTTTATTTTAATTGGGACTTGGTTAGATGTACTTAGATTCATTATTATATATTATAACAAAAGATATCAATTAATTCAAAAGAAGAGGTAAAAGCGAGATAATTCTCGCTTTTATTAACACTGGTATGTAGTTTTAAACTCGTAAGCAGTTGGACGACCTTCATCTGGCCATACATCACGCTCAAATCTATAGTGCTGGTAAGCATTGATAAATTCTTCAGTAAATACTGGTTTTAAGAAATCATTATCACCGATAAGACCTTCTAGTGCAGAGCGTAATGTGTGTGGCATTTGAGGAATCTTTTTCTCACGGATTTCATCAAGAGAAAGTTCAAATAAATCTTCATCCATTGGACCAACAGGAACAGTAGCTTGTTTGATACCATCAAGACCAGCCATCATCATTACAGCAAATGCTAAGTAAGGACAAGCAGTAGAATCTGGGAATCTCATTTCAATACGTGTAGCCATTTCGCCAGCACCATAAGGGATACGACAAGCTGCAGAACGATTTTGAGAAGAGTAAGTTAAGATACTTGGAGCCTCATAACCTGGAATAAGTCTCTTGTAAGAGTTAGTTGTTGGGTTAGTAAACGCAGCAACAGCATGAGAATGCTTAAAAATACCACCTGCATAGTGAACAGCCATCTCTGAAAGATTTGCATAGTTACCTGGTGCATAGAAAAGGTTTTTACCATCTTTCCATAGTGATTGATGAACGTGCATACCGTTACCATTATCACCATAAAGTGGTTTAGGCATAAATGTAGCAGTTTTACCATTAAGGTGTGCAATCATTTTTACAACATACTTATACTTTTGAACATTATCAGCAGCACCGATAAGATCAGAGAAAACTATCCCTAGCTCATGTTGACCTTGTGCAACTTCGTGGTGACCAAGAACAACTTCAAGACCAACTTGCTCAAGAACTTGCATCATCTCAGCACGGATATCAACAGCAGAATCTGTTGGTGCAACTGGGAAGTAACCACCCTTAGTTCCTGGTCTGTGACCAGTGTTGTACATATCTGGGTATGGATTATTTGAATTCCATTCACCCTCTTCAGTATCAACTTTGTAACCAGCTTCATTGATGTTATCAACAAAAGTTACAGAGTCAAACATAAAAAATTCATTTTCAGGACCAAAGTATGCAGTATCTGCAATACCTATTTCATCAGCATGCTTAAGAGACTTCTTAGCAATTGAACGTGGACATCTTTCGTATGCTTGATCTTTGTAAATGTCATAAACGTCACAGATAACGATGATAGTTGGATCAGCAGTAAATGGATCCAGAAATGCAGTATCTACCTCAGGCTTTAGTAACATATCAGACTTATTAATTGGCTGCCATGCTTCGATAGAAGAACCATCAAACGGAAGACCATTCTCAAGTTGACCAGCGTTTACAGCACTCATCCTGTAACTAATATGGTGCCATGCACCTTTAATATCTGTAAATCTAAAATCTACAAATTGAACATCATTTTCTTCACAAAAAGTAAAAAACTCTTCTGTATTATTAACAAATTTACCCATTTATTTCTCCTGAAATTATAATTTAAAGTATTATAACTCATTAATCTGTAAGTCTCTATTTATTATTGATTAAAAAGTCATCAATTTATTTGATTGTTTCGTAAAGTTATATTCTAATCGAAACTTTGCCATCTAGATTAAATTCCATATCATCTATTAATCTGTTGTTTTTTATAGAGTTTCCACCATTAGGTATAGAATATTCAAATCATACTTCTGGTAATTGTCACTAAAAACTGGTTGAAATGACAATTGTTAGCATCCCATAGAAGTGCATTGTCTTTATATTAATACGTAGTTTTACTTTCATGAAAGTTAGCAATGCAGAATTGTATTTAACTACTGTTTTTAAGATGCTGTTTTATAGGATTAGGGTAGTTATTATCACTTTATATGTAATTTTATCTCTTTCTTAAGACAACAAAGAATATAATCATACTTCTAAATCAGCCGAAGTGATGGAATGGTATACATAGGGCACTCAAAATGCCCCGCCTCAAGGCTTAGGGGTTCAAATCCCCTCTTCGGTACCACACTCTTGAAGCTCTAATCCTTTTACATATATCGTATTTATAAGAAATAAATTAAAGTTATATAATTAAACTTAATCATATTTAAATAAAAATGGCAAAAGTTTTAAAGAAGAAAGTTGTTAAAGCAGTAACTAGAGCAAAAGCAGCAGCTAAAAAAGCTACAGAAAAATCAGCTCCAAAGAAAAGGTAATTCTTAAAACTTTATACTAAAGGTTGAACCTTCATTTTCTTTACTAGTTATCCCTAGCTTAAAGTGATGAAGATTTAGTATATTACTTACTATAAATAGCCCCAATCCAAGAGAATTATTCCAACTATTTTCATGAACACGATAAAACTTTTCAGTAATGTTTAAAAGATTTTTTTGAGATATACCTATTCCGCTATCTATAATTTTTAGACTCTCCTGCGTAAATTCTATATGCACCTCATCTTCTGAGTACTTAAAAGCATTCTCAACGAGATTTGTGATGACAACACTAAATAATGAAGCATCCACTTTAATAACTATATCTTTATCACCACTTATAATAACTTCTCTGTTGTTGTAACTGAGTCTAATGTTTTCTACTGAATCATTGATGAGTTCATAAAGATTAGTAGTCTTAAAGTGCATAGCTTGTTGCCCACTATCTAGTTTACTTGAGAGTCTCAGTGTGTCTATGAGCTCACTGAGTTTTATTCCATTGTTATAAATTTTACTCAAGAACTTCTTTCTTATGTTAGGATTGATATCCTCATCATCCATAAGTGTTTGAGAATATCCATTAATAACAGCAATTGGGTTTTTAAACTCATGACTAATCGCAGAGATTATGTCATCTTTTTGTTTATTGGAACTCTGTAGTTTATCTGTAAATTTACTTTTTTGCTTCTCTTTTTTAACAAGAATTTGTGAAACTTTTGTCAAAAGGGAAGTAATACTTTGAAATTCCAATGAAAGAGTGGATGTGATATATGTATTTTTATTCTTTTTTGTAAGAGAGCTCAAGAATGTAGCAATTTTCTGGAATTCTCTTTCTATACTAGTACTAATTTTATAAGTAATAATAAAGATAATAATAAAAAAAATAGCTAAAGTGAAAAGTATCTCAGCACCTAAAATATATATTTTTTCATTAATGCTTTCAAGTGCTTTTGAGACTCTAATGTAAAAAAACTTATCATCATATTTATACTTTTTTGCAACATATAAAAAATCTTTCTCTATACTATTTGAGTGTCTAATGATGGAACCATACTTATCTTTATCTGCTTCCATAATTTCTGCTCTATATTTATGGTTATCAAGTTTTGTTTTATCTTTATGGGACTCTGCAACAACTACTCCATCTAGAGAGATAATGGTCAAACGCAGACCTAAGTCATTTTTTATGTTTGTAGCTATCCTGTCTAAGTTAGGTTTATTCTTCAGATTAAGAGAAATTATTTTGATGTTATTGAGAAGTGCCTCTCGCGTTTGAGAGATATAAAAATCTTTTATCCAGAAGTAAATGAGGGAACCTAACACTATAAAAAGTATTCCAAGAACTAGGAGTATCTTTCTAAGTACAATCTCATGAAATTTTAGCAAAGTTTGTAACCCTCCCCACGAACTGCTTCTATGTAGTTTTTTTCACCCTTAGGGTCAATGCTCTCTTTAAGTCTCTTTATGGCTACATTTACAGTTTTTAGCTGTTTGTTTTCACTATTTTTCCAAACATTTTCAAGAAGGGTCTCTCGACTAAGAAGTATATTTTGATTTTTAAGAAACTCTAAAAGTAAGTCATGTTCTAGTGTGGTAAGTTTTACATCTTCTCCCTCAATACTAAATATTTTGTTGGAAGAATTATATGTAATGTCTTTATATTTTATAATTTTTTGTTTTTTTGATGTTCTTCTTATAAGAGATTTTACTCTTGCTTTAAGCTCATTAACATTAAATGGTTTTGTAATGTAGTCATCTCCGCCACTATCAAGCCCCTCGATTATATCTTCACTTGAATCTTTAGCACTTACATAAATCACTGGATGATTGTAACCCTCTTCTCGAATTTGTGAGATGAAAACACTCCCATCAATTCCAGGTAAGTTTCTATCCATCAGTATCGCAGAAATTTCTTCTTCATCCAGTATATCCCTTACATTTGATGTATCTACACAGGTTATAACATCGTAACCATCTTTGGAGAGTGTATACTCCATAAGGTCTAAAATATCTTCTGAGTCTTCTACAATTAGAATTGTTTGGTTAGTTAATTGCATTTTGAGTTCACTTCTTCAACGATTAATATTGTATTATTCATAAAAGTATTGTATCTAATTTACCTAGTTATGAAAATTACCACCAACTTTGGCATATACGAGAAGGTTTGCTATACTCATCGCACGTGAGGCAATTTTTGTACTTTTTCTTAAAGCTTTTAACATTTTATGGTACTTCTCAAAACTATTTGCATCATCTGCCTGAAGATAAAGATTACGTTCTACCATCTCATACAAGTCATCAGACTTACTCTCTTCGATTAGAATCTCATTATATATCTCTTGAATCTCTTCTTCATCTTCACAGCTAAGAGTATTAAGAGTAAGTTGTATTGCTTTTACTGTTGAGGACTGCATTGGAAGTGCATACTCTTTAATGGTAGCAACATCTACATCATTACAAACATCTGTAAAACCACGTATGAAACTTCTAGTACTTGAACAAGCTCGTGAGAGTTCATTTGTGATTTTAAGATAAGCTATAACCTGTCTAAGGTCTCTAGCTTCAGGTGTATAAAGAGCTAAAACTTTAATGATCGCATTATCTACTTCATCTGTTTTTGAAGCAATGTTCTTAATATTTGCTCTTGCATCAATAAATTTTTGTTCTTCACAATCATTTAAGGCTGAAAGTATAAGTTTATTAGCTTCTAATAAACCACTCCCTATTTTTATTAACTTCTCTTTTATTCCATCTACATTAGTTTTAAAATTTGGTAACATATTTTTTCCTTTATTTTGGGGTTTAGCCCTTATACACAAACTATTTAGTAGTTTGTTGCATTGGGTTTTAACCCTTATACACAAACTATTTAGTAGTTTGTTGCATTGGGTTTTAACCCTTATTAACCGAAACGGCCAGTGATATAATCTTCTGTTCTATTCTCTTTTGGATTTAAGAAAATATTTTCTGTTTTGTCATACTCGACTAAATCACCTAAATACATAAATGCGGTGTAGTCACTAATACGAGAAGCTTGTTGCATATTGTGTGTGACGATACAGATACTTATGTCTTTTTTTAGTTCTACTAAAAGTTCTTCAATAGCCCCTGTGCTTATTGGGTCAAGTGCTGAAGTAGGTTCATCAAAAAGAAGTACTTCTGGTTTTACGGCAACGGCTCGTGCTATACATAAACGCTGTTGCTGTCCACCTGAAAGACCCATTGCAGACTTTCCTAATCTGTCATGAACCTCTTTCCACAGTGCTCCATCCTTGAGTGCTTGTTCTACTCTATCAGCTAATTCTGTTTTGTTTTTAAGCCCTGAAATTTTAAGGCCGTAAGCGACATTATCAAAAGTACTCATTGGAAAGGGAGTAGGCTTTTGAAAAATCATCCCTACTCTTTGACGCAGTTCTATAAATTCATTTTCTTTTTTAATATCTAATATATTTTGCATACTTCCATTTACTTGATTAAGTAATTCTATCTTTCCATCATACTTATTGCCAGGGTATAAATCGTGAATACGGTTCATACTACGAAGAAGTGTAGACTTTCCACAACCACTTGGACCTATAAGAGCTGTGATCTTGTTTTTCTTAATAGGAAGTGTTATATCACGAAGAGATGGATGCTCCACCCCATGGTAAGTAAAAGAGAATTTTTTTATGTTCATAACTTGCATGGGAAGTTCCTTGTAGGTCTTAAATAATATTTATTTTATATGGAATTATAGAAAAGTTTGGTTACATAATGGTTACGAGAGAAAGGGAGATGTTTTTTGACTTAGTTTGTTAGCATTTAATGAGAACGGTTGTCGTGCATTCTTATGTTTTGTTGTATCTGAACTTCTATAACGGTTTATTCTTTTGAAATATATTTAAAATCCTAAATTTAATGCTTTAATTCAGTAAAATATTTTTATGTATTAAGAACTCAAGTGAAATTCGCTTGAGTTCTGTTATAATAATCCTAATATAAACAAAAAGGTAAATTATGACTGCACCTATAATTATGGCAAAAAGCATTATCGACTCACTTCCAACAGATACTTCTTATGATGAGATTATAAAAGAGCTTGCATTTGACAGAATGATAAAAAAGGGTTTAGAAGATTCTAAAAATGGTAAAACCATTTCAAGCAAAGAGATGGAACATAGAATCAAGCAATGGTAAATATTAATTGGACCGATGAAGCAAGTTTTTGGCTTAAAGATATTCATGACCTCATTGCACAAGATACTCAAAAATAGCCAAGAGAGTTGTAAACGAAATTTTTACTAAAACTCAAATCTTGTCTACATTCCCAAAAGTTGGCTATCCATATCAAAATGACACAAATAATGAAATTAGGATTTTACTTTATGGACACTATCGCATTGCATATTTTATTAAAGATGCAGAAACTATAGATATTTTAGGTGTATTTCATGGAGCACTAGCGATAGAAAGATATTTATAAGTTTAGATATAACAAGTACGAGGAGACCAATAATTTTCCCGCTAGAGTAAATTATTAGTCTCTTCGAGTTTGTTATGTTTTTTGTGTTACCTTAACTCTATATCTAGTGTAGAAACTTCATCTTTTGTTAATTGAGATATCGTTTGTTTGTATGTTTTTTCTATTTTCTCTGCTGGTATCCATTGTCCTCCAGAAAACTCACAACAGTAAAAAATTGGGGAACCTTTAGTTTCTTTTACTACGGGAGCAATATATCTATAGGCTTGCTTAATGTTTTTTTCTACTCCGTTTCCAGTTAAATATATATTAGCTAATTGATATTGTGCGATTCGAGCATCACTATTTTGACCAAAAAAACCTTGCTCTCCAATCGCACCAATAATATATCCATCTGCCCATTTAGTATCTGACTTTTGAGCCGCAGCAAGTTTATACCATTTTATCGCTTCTGGTATATTTTTTTCTACAGATACTCCAAGTTCGTACATAACACCTAGTCTTAATTGTGCCCACGGGTAACCAACAATAGCTTTTTTCTTTATGATTCCATGTGCAGATTGAGTATCTCCCTGATGCCAAGCAACATCAGCGGTTCGCTCTCCTATATTTGGGTTTGGTCCTGCACAACCACTAAATCCAATTATTAATATGCTCATAATATAGTATAAGCTTTTCATTTATATAATTTCCTTTTGAACGGTTGTCGTGAGCGATAATTTCACGCTAGGGAAATTATTAGTCTCCTCGTTTTTGTTATATCTTTCTCTTTTTCCAGTAGTTGGGTTTTCTTTGGAGTTGCATAATGGCTAAAATAATAATCTCTTCATCTCGTTTGTAGTAAATTACTCCGAAAGGAAAACGGTTTGTCAGACATCTTCGTATATCTCCATCTAGTTTTTGCCAAGCAGTTGGGAAAGCTAAAATTCTTTGGATTGTTTTTTGGACTTCATAAGCGAATTCTGAGCCAAGATTTGTTTTGCATTCTTCATAGTAGTCAACTGCAGCATTTAGTTCAAGTTCAGCATCTGGATGAAATAAGTATTTCATTTATGAATTTAATCTTTTAGCTATTTTTTGAAAAACTTCATCCCCATCAATAAGTGGTACACTGTTTGTTTCAATATCATTTTTTCTTCTGTTTACTTCTTTTATCCATAGTGAGTCTATTGAAGTGTTTAAAGGTGTGATACTAGCTAATATCTTATCAACAATTTTAGTTTTTAAATCTATTGGTAAAATATCTATTTCATCAAATAGTTGTTCTTGTTTTAAAGCTAACATATTAAACTCCAGTTTTAAATATAAACCATTTTATCAAAATGATTTATATTTTGTTATTAAATTTTAAGATTATTTTTCAAATACTAAAACAAACCTACTTGTTCCACTAATGTTACCAAGAAACTTCCAACCTTTTTTATACAGCTTTTGCATTGTAGTTTTACCACTATAATCACCGCTACAAGTCGTTTCAGATGTTGCACCAACCAAGTATGACATACAAGTTGTAACTTTTTTGCATGTGCTGAACTTGTTAATAAACCTAACATTGCTAATCCTAAAACTAATTTTTTCATAAAATCTCCGAACATTTAATTTACCAATTTACTTTCATAAATAGGCATATTCAAACTTCCAGATAATGTGGCTTTTTGGATATAACGTTTGTCGTGAGCAATAATTTTCCCGCTAGGGTAAATTATTGGTCTCCTCGTTTTTGTTATATCTATTTGTTTGTTGCAGCCTTAAAGTGGAGATTCACTCACAGGGGTGTTTCCTCATCTGGATGTGTAAGTTTTAAAAAGGTATGTGGAATAAAGTTAGGATCTTTCTTATCATATATTCCATTGTCCACCATAATATTCACCATTGCATTACTCATTTTTCTTCTCCTTGTAATTTTAATTCTAATTCTATAAAATCATCATCATTAAATAAACTGCTAAAAAATCCGGTTTGTTTCTCATTCTTTCTACTAAAACTCAAGTATATTGTTAAATCTTTATCACCATTTTTTTTTGATAATTCAAATTCATCAATGACAATTGTAATAATTTCGTTAATTATTTTATAGTTTTCTATCGAATTAACCATTACCTGAATTTTAGGTTCTGCTTGATTCATAAAGAATAGTTGTTTTTCCTGACAATCTCGTCTAATGTCCTTACATAAATTATATTTGATAAAAACTCTGTCAATTTCACTTGAAATATGACTAGCATAATTATCATATTTCAGTCCACCCCACCCGGCCATTAAGGTTGTACTTAATGCCAATAATATAAATAACATGATTAAGACCCTTTTATACAGTATCATCATGCCACCTCTCTAGCATCATAATGAGCACCATCAAACTTATAAAAAGCCTGCAGTGCAAATGCACCCTCATATCTATCTAGTATCTCTTTTTGGAAGTAGTTGTTGTAGTAATCTTTTTGAAAGTCTATGGTTACACTTGAAGAGGTTTTACTTATTACAGTTGTGCTTTGGAACTCTTTCATCTCTTTTTCGAAGTTAGTTTCTATAGCAGTTGCATTTGTGTTTCTACCAAAAAGTCTATCTATTATCCATACTTTTTTATCTAACTCACTTAGTCCTATATCTCCACTTATGTTAAACTTCTCTTTAACGCCATTTACATACTCAGTATAACCTGACCATATTTCTATAAACTCTGTAAAGCCACTACTCATACTCTCTACCCCTGTCACTAACTCTTGTGCTTTGGCTTTGAGGCTATCGTTTATGTTGTAGCTTATGAAGCTGTTTAGAAAGAGTCCGTATCCTCTTAGATTTGGTAGGGTTAGTGTATCTAGGTCTATGCTATAGTCTGGTATGGTTGTAGTGTCTATGGTTGTTAGGAGTGGATTGTATTCTAGGTTTATATCTGCTACTAGTTCTTTGTTACCTTCGCTATCAGTATATTTACTCGCTTCGGATAAAGTGGCTCCACCTAGTTCTATATCTGTTGTTAAGACATTATTGGCGTTTATACTTTTTATACCTTCTTCTTTAAGGCTTACTAATTCATCTGTTTGGCTCATACCATCACCGTTAGTGTCATGCCATATTTGAAGTCTGTTAAAGAGTTCATCTCTTCTGTCAATGACTCCATCATAGTTAGAGTCTATGAGTTGTTTAAGTTCATCAAATCCACTTGTTGTTAAGTTACCAAACACTTCATCTATGCCATCTATCTTACCATTCTCATTTTTATCGCAAGTAAGTATCCCATCATTAGCACCTATCCAGCTTACTTTCTCTTTTATACCATCGCCTGTTATGTCAAAGTATGTGTTTGAGTCTGCTAACGCTACAGTTGAGATAAAACCATCTTTATCTGTGTCTAGGACTAATGGGTCTCTTCTTGGTGGGGTTGGGTCTATTGGTGGGATGCCGTCGTCTGGGTTTGAGGTATCAGTTCCATCATCAGTATTTAAGTTGTTACCATCATTTGGGTCAAAATTGTTTGGGTCATTTGGATCTAGATAATCAAAAGAATCTAATCCTGGTAGAGCAGCTGTTGTTGGTGTTCCATTTAATAAATCATTCATAGTATTACTTAAATCAAAATCATTTTCTATTACCTTACCTAAACTTTTTCCACTTAATGAACTAGCCCATGTTGCAGATAAAGCAACAGCACTAAGTCCAACTGCTGCCCAACCAACTGGATTACTACCAACGACAATTATATAACCTGCTGTTAAGAGAGCATCAATTAATATATCTTGAGCAACATCACCAAAACCTTTAGCAATAGCCTCATCCCATTCTTTTTGACCTTCTGATGCTTGATACAAAGGAATTACTAAATTTAAACCATGTCCTGTAACCGTTAATTTATTTTGTGTAAATATCACATTATTTGGTTTAATCTTTCCACTTGTAATTGCTTGTGTATCAACTACTTCTTTTACAAACTGAGCAGTATCATAAGTCGCTTTACCATGTTGTAATATAATTTCTTGCATTTTATTTTCCTTCTTGTTTAACTAGTCTATAATTAATCTCTAAATCTTCAATATGTTTATTAAAATACTTAAATAAATATTCATCAAGTATCAAGTAATCCTTATGAGTGAATAAGTTTATATTTATTAACTCATGTTCTTTATTAAAAATAATGATATAATTAAAAATCATCAATTTGCTATTCTTCTTCAATACTACTTTATTCCATACCCAATAGCAGACCTTATACAAATACATCGTTAAATATATTGATTGAATAATTGGAACCACTATGATTAACAGTAAATGTACAGGATTAATTCTTTTAGGACTTTTACCAAAAAGAGGAAAAAAACTTTTTTTGATATGTAGTACATCAGAATGATTTATCTCACTTAATTCCATTGAAAATGGTATGTGAACAAATTTATCTGGATATAGGTATGTAAAATACTTTGGTTCTTTTTTTAAGTTTAAAAAACTTAAAAAAGCCATAACTGTTGATAGAACCCACAAAAAGATTGCAAAAATAAATCTTACATTTCTTTGACTTTCTTGTTTGACAATCTCAAATATTGAGATATTTTGATTCCAATCTATTATTCCTGCAAAGAAAAATGTGTAAGATATAATAATTGTAATTATTAACCAAAGCCCATTCCTATAACTATAAAATTATTATCTATTCTTTTATCTTCCATCATGCCACCTCTTTTTTATAATCTAAACTATTTGATATAAAGCTAATTAAAAAGACTTCCTGTCCTATGGCATTTAGAAAACTCAATGTATTTACAGTTGAAGCTATAAAATTCATTAATTTTCCTTGAATATTTTATTATTTTCCGGTACTTAGATTCTTCTTTAATTTGGTATCAAGGGATCATTGTCATCAGGATCATAAGTTCTAGAGTCTTTAGTATAGTAGCCATCATCATCACGATCTTCACCATAACTTATATATGCTGTAACATAACCACCTATACTTACTCCATCTGTTGCAAATACTTTTAAGTAGTATGTAACTGCGGTATCTGTTGTGTTTGTAAAAGTTTTTCCTACCGAACTTGTACCTGAGAACTGAAGTGTTGCATTTTCATCTTGAATTTCATAAGAGTATTGATTTTTCGCATTGAGTGTACCCATCCCACTATCTATAAGTCTACCAGCACTATACGGTGCAACAATGATTTTAAAAAAGTCAACATCACCTGCTTCACTTATTGTTCTCATTTGACTATGTACATCAGTTCTGTTTTGAAACTCGCCCATAGAACCATAAGTTCTTCTCTAACTACTTAAAAATTACAGAAGAACTCTTCTAAGCTATTAAAATCTAAATCTACTTTATCACTGTATTTTAGATAATTTTTATTTAATTTATTAATAGCTCTTTTACTAATAGAATAATTAGAGCTTTCATAAAAATCTATACAATCATTTTTTAAATCTATATCTTCAAAATAATAGATTTTATACTTACTAATCTCATTTTTTAGATAACTCAAGAATTTACTAGAGCTATCTAATTTTCTTAGATTTCTAAAAGTTTGAGGTAGCAAAGATATTTCTACTCTCGTAAGAGTCTTTTCTAGATTTTCTTTTAGAGATTTATCGTAAATAGTAGCTCTATCGTTTCTATTAGAATTATATTTTTCATTATCTATTTCTAATCTAAAATTACCTTTTTTAGTATCTTTAAAATCAAAGTCAGCAAGAGAGTTATAATTACTTCCTTTAGAGTTTTTATATAAAAATATGTTTTTAGCTTCTTGATTTATATCTATAGAATAATCTAACTTTTGAATAAAGTACTGTTCTTGATTTTGTCTAAGCTCTTGGAGTAATTTAATATAAAAATCTTTCTTAATACTATCTGCTATCGGTAGATGTCAGGCTAGTTGTCCAAATTAAGTACCTAAAAATTACCACCTTTGTCTAACTTGAATATATTTCAGTTGCTATCATATCTGTTGTATTATTAGCCTTTACTTTATTTGGATTTAAATGCACCTCTTTGATAAAATGCCAATTACGAGTATTACCACTCCATCTAAGAGAATTAGCTTCTTTAGCCTTCTCGTATACTAAATGTCTCTTCTTTAAAATCTCTTCATCTTGAAGTAAATGCCTTTGAATAGGTGTCACAAACCCAATACTACTATGTAGGTCTACTCAAGGTAGGCATAAAATGCCTAACCTTTGGACTGTAGTTAAAAAGGTAGCTTTAAGAACGGTTGAGAGTGGAGACACAGGGAATATAGATATATTCACCCTCCTTTGAAGATATGATTTCTAAAATAGAGAAACTAAACCCCATCAATACGAAGAACTTTAGTTTTTCCAACCATCAATTCTAAAGTCATTCTCATACGTTTAAATACAGACTCTTGTCTGTACTCTATGTTATGTTTTTTACATACTTCCTTAACAAGAGGTTGCATCTCTTGATAGAAACTTAAAGGCATATTTGGAAAGAGGTGATGCTCTATCTGGTAGTTTAAAAAACCATGCATAAAGTCTATAAAATCACTTCCAGTGTTATAGTTTACACTTCCCATAATCTGTCTTAAGTAGTACTCTCCCTGTGTTTTATGAGGAGTAGAAAACTGATAAATGTCTTCTGCTGAATGATTAGGCACAATGACTAAAAATGAATGTAAATTTGTCATAATCTCTGCTATCACTAAAAAAACAAAAGCACTTAAAACACTACTTAATCCAAATGGTAAAAACAGCAGTGGCAAAAAAACGAACTGAAAAAGTCCATAAGGAAGTAAGTAACTTTTCCATAACTCTTTTCCATTTTTAGTAAAAGGAGAAACCTCATACTTTAGTGTCGGTTCTTCTCCACGTGCCATTCTCTGTTTGTTTTCTAAAATTCTTAGAGTATTAGGTCCGTAATAAGCGATTTTCCAAATAATTGCAAATGCATATACAACTAAGTATTTTACAAATATTGGTACCTTCATATCATGTATCCATTTAACGTCTTTTTCTACGTTATCAGGATCGTCCATCTCGCCTAAATGGTAGTGGTGCATAATGTTATGTTCATATGCCCAAGCATCAGGTTTTATCCAGTCAAGCCAATCTATAAATCTTCTACTTCCAGAAGCAAAACCTTTTTTTGTATATCTAAAAGGGATATTCGGTACTTTGTCATAAGCACCATGTAAAATAGGATGTGTAATGTTTGCCCATCTAGAGAGGTTGCCAACTGAAACTAAAAAAGCTCCCCCTAAACCAAAGAGCCAAAAGTCGAACTGCTCTAAAACAATTCCATCAAAATTACCAGAACCAATGATAACCACTAATGCTATTATTAGTGAACCAACTATTGTTGAAGCACGGCCCCATCTTTCAAGTTTTAAAAGATGATCAAAGTCCTTTTTTTCAATCTTTATAACTTTTTTTATATCTTCAATATCGCGTTGTAATTGTTCTTGATCTATATCTCTATAGTCTGTATATTCAGCCAAATTATTTTTCCTAAATCATATTTAATTCTCGAAATTATATACAAATATTCTTAGAGTTAATACTATATAAATAGCATTTTGGATAGAATAGCCATAATTATAAACTATGGAGATTTTATGGACGCAGCCAAATACATTTGGATGAATGGAGAGTTTGTTGCTTGGAATGATGCCAAGGTACATGTCCTTTCACACACAATACACTATGGAAATGGTGTAATCGAAGGAACGAAAGCTTACAAAACTGCAAAAGGTTATGCAATCTTTCGTTTAAATGAGCACACTAAGAGATTAAAAGAGTCTGCAAAAATGACTCTAATCAATATTCCTTACACGGTTGAAGAGATGTGTCAAGCTCAAATTGACCTTGTAAAGAAAAATGAATTTACAGGGGACAATGTTTATCTTCGTCCTTTTGCATTTTTAGGTTATGGTGTTATGGGTGTTTACCATAAAGACGCTCCAGTAGAGACTGTAATGTCAGCTTGGGAATGGGGTGCTTATCTTGGTGAAGAAGGACTTCAAAAAGGTATCAAGCTTAAAATCGCTTCTATGACTCGAGCTGCTAATACTTCAAGTATGGGAAAAGCAAAAGCAACAGCTAACTATCTTAACTCACAAATGGCAAAGTATGAAGCTATTGACTGTGGTTATGATGAGGCTCTTCTTTTAGATGACCAAGGCTATGTAGCTGAAGCAAGTGGTGCATGTTTTTTCATGGTAAAAAATGGAGAACTTATTACACCTCCTAATGACAACTCACTAGAATCTATAACACAAAAAATGGTTATAGAAATGGCTGAGGACTTTGGTATAAAAGTAGTTCGTCGTCGTATAACTCGTGAAGAAGTTTATGTAGCAGATGAAGCATTCTTAACAGGAACAGCAGCAGAAATCACTCCAGTTGCACTAGTTGATGCAAGAGAAATAGGTTCTGGTTCTCGTGGCGAAATGACTGAGAAAATTCAGAGTACTTACTTTGACATTGTATTTGGTAGAAATGCCAAGTATGCGCACTATTTAACTTATATAGACGAACAGTAAAAATGGATGTGTGGCTTTAGCCTCACCCAATAGAAAATAAAATTAAAATTAAGGATAGAAAATGGCATCAGATATGAATGATTACTTTAACAAAAAAAAGAGCGAAGGTGGACCTAAAAAATCTTCTGGCGGTAATGGTGGCGGTCCAACAGGTCCTAAAATGCCAAATATAGACTTCAACATGGGTGGTAAATCTGGAATAGTTTACTTTATTATTGCTGTCGTAATTATGATGGTTTTAGCGAAACCTTTTACTATCATCGAAGAGGGTCAACGTGGTATTTTAAGTACAAATGGTAAGTACCAGGACCAAGCACTTCTACCAGGACTACACTTCATCGTACCTATTATTCAAAAGGTATATGTTGTAGATACAAAAGTTCGTATTATTAACTATGCTTCTCGTATTGAAGCAAATCATAGTAGTGCAGGTATTACTTCAAAACCAGCGATTACAGTACTAGACAGACGTGGACTTCCTGTTTCAATTGAACTTACTGTTCAGTATCGTCTTAACTCTCAATTTGCAGCACAAACTATATCTAACTGGGGATTCTCATGGGAAGACAAGATTATTAATCCTGTTGTTCGTGATGTTGTTCGTAATGTAGTTGGTAAGTATGATGCTGAATCATTACCACAAATGAGAAATAAAATTGCAACAGAAATCGATGATGCTGTAAGAAAAAGTGTAGTTGGACTTAAAAACTCACCAGCAGATTTACAGTCTGTTCAACTTCGTGAAATTGGTCTTCCTCAAAAAGTAAAAGAGCAGATAGAACGTGTTCAAGTTGCAAAACAAGAAGTTCAAAAAGCAGAACAAGATGTACAACGTGTAAAACAAGAAGCTCTTAAACGTGCTGCAGAAGCTGAAGGTATAGCACAAAAGAAAAGAATTGAAGCTCAAGGTATTGCAGACTCTGTAACTATTCAAGCAGATGCAAAAGCCAAAGCAAATATTCTTATTTCTAAGTCATTAACTACTAAACTTTTACAACTAGAGCAAATGAAAGTTCAAGGGAAGTTTAATGATGCACTTAGTGTAAACAGAGATGCTAAGATCTTCTTAACACCTGGTGGGTCAACTCCAAATATTTGGGTTGATACTAAAAATGCTAGACAAAGAACTACGGCTAAATAATGGTAGAGGAAGCTTTAAATAGAGTGGATTGGGAGAAGTCTGAACTTCTTCCCGTTATCGTTCAAGATTCTACAACGAATGAAGTTCTAATGATGGCTTATATGAATAAAGCAGCATTAGAACTTTCACTCTCTACAAAAATTGCACACTATTTTTCTCGTTCTAAACAACGTATATGGAAAAAAGGTGAAAGTAGTGGACACACACAGACTATACACTCTTTTAATATTGACTGCGATAGCGATACACTTCTCATAAAAGTCACTCAAGAAGGTGTAGCTTGTCATACAGGAAGAAAGTCTTGTTTTTTTACAGAACTAGAAAGTGGTGAGACTAATTCTCAAGTTGAAGTAGATACAACTGCTGCTTATGGCGTTATAGACACACTTTACCATACTATTCAAGAGCGTAAAAATGCAGATCCTGAGACTTCATGGACAGCAAAACTCATCCATAAAGGTGAGAACACTATTCTTAAAAAAGTAGTTGAAGAAGCTGGTGAATTTAGCTTTGCCTATAAAGACAACGATGAAGCAGAGATGATTTATGAAGCAGCTGACTTAACATACCATATATTAGTTGCCTTAGCTGTAAAAAATATCTCTCCAGATAGAGTTAAACAAGAGCTTTCTCGTAGATTTAACATGAGTGGTATAGCTGAGAAGAATGCAAGGAAAGATTAGTGAAGATAAATGTAAAAGAGTTTATCTCTGATCTTATAGTCTATGATTATATTCTTTTTACTAGTGTTTTTATTCTCTTTATCCTCTTTATCATTCTAGGCATAGTTCTTAGAAGAAAACCTCTTATAGCTGCTTTATGTATACTACTCGCGTTTACTATATTTGTAGTTGGTTCTACCTATGGCTATATTACAATGCACGATATACTCTTTCAAAATACTACTAAAATAACAAGTCAAAAGAGACTAAGCTTTACAGATGCAATAGTTCTAAAGGGCACCCTCTCAAATGATTCTCAAAGAAACTTTCAAAGCTGTAAAATAACTGCGAGTACCTATAAGGTAGGTGGAAATTCTCTTAAAAATTATCTCTACAAACTAAAGCCTTTTAAAAATATGTCGATAATGGAAGAAGATATTGCTATATCTCAAACAATCGCGTTTAAGATAATAATAGAACCTTTTACATATGAAAAAGATTATAATATCACTTTAGGAGCTGACTGTAAATGACTGAGCTAAATTATGTACATTACCTTGTATTTTTCGCTATTTTTATCATCTTTATTATAGGAATTGTTACTTCAACAAAGCAAAAAAGCAAAAAAAATATTTTTGCTATGATGTTTTCGATCACTTTGATAAGCATCATTTTGACAATATTTTCAGTGCTAGCAGTTGACAAGTATACAAAAGTAGTAAAACTTCATAAACTAAAAAACGAAAGACTCTTAAGTATAGAAAAAATAATTTACACAGGAACTGTAAGAAATGAGGGTAAGCACTCAATAGGTAAAGTTACATTTGAAATAAAACTTGTAAATAAAGGTCATGCTATTGGGAATGTAAAAGGTGTTGATTTTTATAAGACAAGTGGGTTTTTGGACTTCTTTAAAGGTGGCAATAGCCTAAAATTTAGGCCACAATCTATAACAAAAAAGTTCATAGTTGCAGAGGACTTAGCACCTGGCGAAGCTAAAGCCTTTAGGGTTTACTTTCCATATCCTCCATATTTTAGAAGTACTACACAATTTGCTAAGGTTTGGGGTCACTAAAAGTTAGTATTTTAAGCCTATCTTTTTAAACGCAGCATTAATATTTTTAATTTGTTTATTCTTGTCTCTACACCATTTAGGTGAAAGGAGTGAATCATCATCTATTCCTGCCGTAACTCTTTGTACACTTACATTTTCAGGCTTCATCTGTACTGATTTAAGCAGTGTATCAAGATATAACTCTTCGCTAATAGGTGTAAACTCTCCACGATTAAATTCATTTGCTAAGGCTGTTTTTTTCACTACATATAAAGGATGGTACTTAACAGAGTCTATACCCCACTCATAAGCGGCACGTGATGTTTCAAGCATCATCTCTTGCGTTTCACCACCAAGGCCAAATATAAGGTGTCCACATACATTCACACCAGCTTTTTTAGACTTTATAATCCACTCTTTAACATTTGCACTATCATGTCCACGGTTAATTCTTAAAAGTGTTTCATCATATACGGACTGTATACCAAACTCTAGCCATATCTCATTTGTTTTTGCTAACTCCGCTAGGTACTCTAAAGTCTCTTCTGTAATACTATCAGAACGAGTTCCTATACTTAAACCAACTACATTATCAAATGAAAGGGCTTTTTCATACAAAGCTTTTAGAGTATCAAAGGGAGCATAAGTATTTGTAAAAGATTGAAAATAAACAAGAAACTTTTCTGCTCCATATTCTTTTGCTTGGCGTTTACTAATAGCATCAAATTGGATTTCAAGTTGTTTAATTTGTTTATCTAAAAAAGGATTTTCTTTAGAGTCAAGGTTAAGGTGAAAACCTTTGAGTTCCTGAACTTCATCAGTACTCGCAGAAAATGAATCGTTTTCACAAAATGTACAACCACCTTTAGCAACTGTTCCATCAATATTAGGACAAGTAAAACCTGAGATATTAATACCAACTTTATAGACTTTACACGAAAACTTTTCTTTTAGGTAATTACCATAAGTGAATATCTGTTTCATTAGACTATGTACTTACCGGTAAAACAAGCTGTACAATAACTCTCTTCACCTTCCTTCGCATTAACACTTCTAAGAAGTGCTGGTTCATCAAGATATGCAAGAGAATCTGCTTCTATATAATCACAAATTTCTTGGTTAGTCATATTTGCCGCTATAAGCTTATCTTTACTTGGAGTGTCTACACCATAAAAACATGGATCAGTTGTTGGAGGAGAAGATACACGCATATGTACTTCACTTGCTCCCGCTTCTTTAAGCATACGAATAATACGACGAGATGTAGTACCACGAACGATTGAGTCATCTATAACAATGACACGCTTCCCTTTAATAATATCTGTCATAGGAGAAAGTTTCATCTTCACTTTTAGATCACGCATCTCTTGTGTTGGCTCTATAAAAGTACGACCAATGTAATGGTTACGCATTATTCCCATCTCATAAGGAATACCACTCTCTTGAGCATACCCAATAGCTGATGGAACACCACCATCTGGAACTGGTATAACAACATCTGCTTCAATAGGAAATACATGTGCAAGTTCTTTGCCCATATTTTTTCTTGTTTGGTAAACTGACTGACCAAAAACAATAGAGTCCGGGCGTGCAAAATACACATACTCAAAAATACAATGCTTTGGAGTTGATTCAAAAACTTTAATACTTGTAGGTTCTTTGCCTTCTTCAAATATTAGCAGCTCTCCAGGTTCAACATCTCGAATATATGTAGCACTCACAAGATCAAATGCACACGTTTCACTGGCAACTATGTAACCACCATTTGGTAGTTTTCCAAGACTTAAAGGACGAAATCCAAATCTATCACGCATTGCAAACATTTTCTTTCTACTTAAAAAAACAAGAGAAAATGCACCTTCAATTCTTTGAACAGCATCTATAATTCTATCTGTAAGTTTTTCTTTTTCGCTCTTTGCTATAAGGTGAATTAGGTTTTCAGTATCCATAAAAGTTTGAAAAATTGCACCTTTTTTAATAAGGGAATTTCTAACTTCTTCTGCATTTGTAAGATTACCATTGTGAACAATTGCCATTTCACCTAAGTCATATCTTGCAAATACGGGCTGTGCATCCAATATAGAGTCATCCCCGGCAGTTGAGTATCTCGTATGCCCAATTGCACTTGAACCACTAAGTGTTGCTAGTTTCTCTTCGTTAAAAACACGCATCACTAATCCACGGTCTTTAATAGTATGAAGTTTCTTTCCATCTGAAGAACTAATTCCCGCAGCTTCTTGACCACGATGCTGTAGTGCATGTAGCCCAAAGTAAGCTAACTTAGAAGCCTCTTGAGACCCAAAAATCCCAACAACAGCACACTTTTCATTTATATCTTCGCGCAAATTAAATCCTTGTAAACATGGTAGCTCTTCATGTAGTGAAATTATACTAGAATTAGATATAAGCAATCTTAGATGAAATTGGAACTCTAATTGCTTTATTTTACAAAATCGTCCATTTAAAAGGTAAGATATATGAATATTGTATTACGTAATAATCTCATTCTTATCACCACCGGGTTTGATTCATTGGATACTGAGTGGATGAAAGAATTTTTAAATCATCATTCACGCGGTATGCTCTTTTTACCAAAAGCCGTTTTAGTCTTTAGAAATGAAACTTTAGTTGAAGCAAGGGAAGAATTTTTAAGTCAGTTAAGTTTACATCATGCTGCTAAACATGACTTTAACCATGAGTTCTTTTTACGTTCAATGCTAAAATATGGAAATCAACCTATCAAGATAGAACTAGAAGAGCTTCTCGAACCCGAAGTTGTTAAAGTAAATCTATATGCTTATGATAAAGACACAGTACTCATCTCTTTAAACAAATCAAATTCTTGGGTATTGAACTATATGCGTTCACAACTTGAAGTATATATTGAACGAGGAACAGATCTTTCATTGGTTGTTGATGTTTCTGATTTAAAAGCGAAATCACGACTTGAACGTGCTCTCAATAAACGCCATATCTTACACTATCAAATTCAGTATACTTATGATAATCATTTTATGTCTAAACTTTATTCAGACTTTGCAAACTTTAGTTTTGGTGACTTGGTTAGTGAGGAGGAAAGAGAAGATAACACTCTCTTTTATACAGTTTTAGAATGCCCTATTGGAGCGAGTCAAGATGCCCTTAAAAAGTCATACAAAAAACTTACTAAAGTATACCATCCTGATAAAATAATTCATGAAGCACCACATATGGTAAAGCACTATACACAAAAGTTTCAACTTCTTCAAGAAGCATATACAGCCTTGCGAGTCGTTAGTTAATAAAGTTTTCTATTAACTGCTCTTTTGAACTACTCTTAACAAGTGCTTCAAAATCTTCACTTCCATAAAGAGCAAGATCAACTCCTCTCATTTGCATTAACTCATTTGAAAAGCCGCGTTTAGAAAAAAATACTATCTGAGTCGGTTCAATACCAAGTTTTTCACATTTTTCATGAAGCTTATGTAACTCTTTTTTATTTATATTATGGTTCTTCCATTTACACTCACCTACATATATGCTATCATCATCTGTAATAGTTAAAATATCTATTTCTATATTCGCATCCCAATAACTTCCTGAGCTGATAATTTGAGCTTCTCTTAAGTTGTAGTTAAGAAGTACTTCTGATAATTCTTCAAACACTAAACTAGTATAGCTATTTTGATGATTTTCAAAGTTTTCAAAAAGTTTAGAATACTCCCCTTTTTGTATATTTTTTATTTGAGGTGCGATAAAATAAAACCAAAAACGGACAAATGGGTGAGTAAATAAAACTTTATGTGAGATTCTATGTCGTGCATCTCGGCGTTTTAACTTAGTATTTGAATTTCTATCTCTATTATCACTCTCTCTTGAGTACTCCATTTGAATGAGTCCGCTATCTTGTAAGAAGTTAAGTGCGCCTCCTCCGTTGCCATTATTCAGTCCTGCACGGTTAAAAGCAGAAAATATTCTTCTGTCTCCAATAGCAAGAGCTTGAAGTAAACGCTTGTTTATAGGTTCATTGAGGGTAAGTTTTTCTATTTTTTCATTTAAAGTATCGAAGTTTTCTAAGATAAGGGTCTGTACTAATTCTGCTATAGGCTTAGAAGTATCAACATCCCATCCAAGGCCACCAAAAACAGAAAAATAGTCTATTTGGATTTCCATATCATCAGGATAATTTCTAAAGTAAAAAGACCGGAATTGGTGAAGGAGTTTTGAATTTGTCATATAATAATTGTAACATACTTTAACACAAACTTGATACTCAATTGAGTATCAAGAAGTAGTGATTTAGGGCCTATTAATGTAGGTCTTTCCATATCTCTCTTTTCCAAAGAAAAGCAAAAAGAGCGAATATAACGATATAAATCATTACATTTCTACCAATTTCTTCACGTTCATGGCGTTTTGTATCACCTGCATTTTTTAAGTACTCTACAACTTTGTCTGCTGTATCTGCTGTTACACCGACACGAGGCATTGATGTTCCCTCAAGTTGACTCTGAGGGTTTTCTATAAATGTGCTTATAAAGTGCTCTCCACGAGAACGAATATACATACTTAAATCTGGTGGTAGTTTCCCCATGTATACTTTAAGTGAGTCTTCATACTCTAAGACTTTAATCTCAGCAGCTAAAGTATCTTTTTTGTGTTTGAATTTCTCAGTTGTTCCGAGCTGTGTCCATTTTTCATACACAACAGAATGACATCTTCCACAAGTATTTTCGTATGCCATTTTTGGTGTTACTTTTTCTGGAGAGATAGCAATTTTTTGCATATAAGCAACTACATTTGCTATATCTTCATCAGAAGACACCATGTACTTAACACTAGCCATAGGGTGTTCATTTTCTACAGAAAATTTATGATCTACATTTGAAATCATTACAGGATCTTTAATGATACCTATAAGGTAGTTTTTAGTGTAATAAACACCAGCATTATCAAGTGAAGGAGGTATTGTTCCCATAACAATTCCAGCATCATTATGACAACCGCTACAAGTTGCAAAGATTGCTTCACCAGTAACTGCATCACCTTTTATTTTAGCGATTCTTGCTACATCTGAAAAAAAAGTTTGCTTCTTTTCTAGTCGAACTTTTTGTATTGCTATATCATTTTCTGAAGTGATTATTGCTGTCTTTAGTTTTTGTTTTTCATCTGCTGATGCATCTTTATATTCAAGTTCTTTCTCTAGTTTTGTCTTTTGAAGTCCACTTATAATATTTTCTACTTCTAAGATGTCATCACTTCCATCATACACAAAACCTTTACTCTCAACATCTTTATGTAAAATATGGTGAGCATACGGCTCAACTAAATAGTAAGTAGCTAGTGAGAAGAATACAACTACTGCTAATATTAATGGTTCTTTATTTTTCATCCCTAGCTCCTTATACTTTTTTTTCATATGATGTTATGATTGGGAGTGCTAACCACTGAACAATAAACAAGATTGCAGCCCAATAACCAATAGTGCTATATGGATCTTCTGGAGGAAGTTTTCCCATAGCTGTAAGTACTATCATATTTGTAAGCATTAACCAAAACCAAATCATAAATGCAGGTCCACGACGGTTAGCAGCAATAGCATTTGGACTTCTATCTAAAAATGGAAGTCCAAGAAAAATACCTTGTGCAAATGCAAATGCGATAAGCCCTATGTCTATAGAAAACGGACGCAAGATTTCATACGACCATAGGAAATACCACTCAGGGTAAATATGTGCTGGAGTTTTAAGTCCATCAGCAGGGTCAAAATTTACAGGATCCATGGCAAAACCATAGTTGTAAAAGACGAGATAGAAAAAGAACACTAAGTATATTCCTGCAACCATCATATCTTTTGACATAAAGTCATTTGCAAAACGGATAACCTTACTGCCTTTCTTGTCACCATCTAAGTACTTTTTACTTTCTGCATCAAAATCAATCTCTTCACCATCTTGGTTATTCACATGGGGAATTCTAAGAGCTGCGAAGTGAAGCCCTATTAGACCTAAAATAGCTAAAGGAATAAGAAGCACATGAAGCATAAAGAAACGAGATAAAAATGCTTGAGCTGGAACATAATCACCACGAATCCATTCAACAAGGCCGTCTGCATGTAAAGAACCACCTGAAAAAAGATTTGTAATAACCATGCCTGCCCAGTAAGACATCTGCCCCCATGGAAGAATATAGCCCGAGAATGCTTCAGCTGAAAATGCTACTAAAAGTAGCATTCCTGAGAGCCAAATCATCTCTCGGCCTTTTTTGTATGAACCATAGTATATCCCTGTAAACATATGTATGTATATAATAAGGAAGACTACAGAAGCAGCTACACCATGAATATGTCTCCATAACCAACCAAAGTCTACATCTCTCATAATCGTGTAGTTCACACTGTAAAATGCAGTATCAATATTCGGCTGATAGTACATTAAAAGAAAAATTCCTGAAACTAAAAGAAGTACGAAAGTAATAACAAGTACCATTCCCATTGCCCAAAGAAAGTTTATATTTTTAGGAATCCAATACTCTGAACCCATCACTTTTTCAACTTTTTCAATTGCTAAACGCTGGTTTATCCAATCTTTTATACTTGTTGCTTTTGTAAATTTTGCCATTTATTTTCCTCGTTTAAAGCGTAATGCCAGATTCTTTCATCTTAGTATACTCAGGTCCTACTTCACCTAAGACCAACTTATTTCCATCAACTTTAAAGGGGGGTATATCAAGTCCGCGAGGAGGTGGAACTTTTGCTACAGCGCCAGAAAAGTCAAACTGACCTCCATGACATGCACAAAGAAAATCTTTTTTATCGGTGTTATATGCGGGAATACAGCCTAAGTGAGTACATAATCCAATGGCTACCATATAATGACTTCCATCAACGATAACATCTCTCTCTTGTTGTACTGGAGTTTGAGAAGCAATCATCTCAGCACTTTTTTTAAGCACAAAAATTGGTTTACCTCTCCACTTCTCAGTGATAAGTTCATTTTCATTGTAAGCAGACATATCTAGAGTAGTAAACCCTGCTGCTTTTACACTTGGAAGGGGGTCCCAAGTTTTTTTCATTGCAAATAATGAAGCTACTGCCCCTACACCGGCAACAGCACCAAATGCTTTACCCATAAACCCTCTGCGACTACTGTCTCTCATTTTTTCTCACTTATATCATAGTATTTCCAGTCATTATAACTTAGAAATGTAAATTTTAGTGTCTTTATGAGTAAAATTTAAACAATCTACTTAGCATCTCTTTTAGCAATTTTAATATATATGTGAAGAATTTCTATAGCGGCAGGTGTGATACCGCTAATGTTCATAGCAGCTTGCAGTGTAGGGGGAGCAAAACTTTTAAGTTTTTCTTGAACCTCTTTACTTAAACCACTCACTTTAGTAAAGTCAAAACCTTCTGGTATCTTGATTTTAAGATACTTTTTCATGCGTTCTATCTCTTCACTCTGCTTATCAATATAACGAGCATACTTCCCTTCTACAAGAATCTCTTCTTTAATGTAGTCATCAAATTTTGCAAGTTCTGGCACAATTACAAGCATTTTAGCAACATCAAAAGTTTTACGAGCGATAAGCTGTTGTGCAGTTGAAACATCTCTTAAAGTCTGTTCATCTATTGATTCTAAAATTGCATTAAACTCTTTGTTTGGCGTAAATTTTGTATCTTCTAAAAGCTGTGCCCCATATTTTATCTCCTCATCTTTGAGTTTGACTCTTTCGTACTCCGCGTCGTCAATCAAACCGAGTTCATGTCCATACTTTGAAAGTCTCGTATCAGCACTTTCTTCACGAAGAAGAAGTCTGTACTCAGCACGAGACGTGAACATTCTGTATGGTTCATTAGTCCCTTTTGTTACAAGGTCATCGATTAAAACACCGATGTAAGCCTCATCACGTCCTAAAATTAGAGGATCTTTCCCTTGAAGTGAAAGACCCGCATTTATTCCCGCCATAATACCCTGTGCAGCTGCTTCTTCATAACCCGTAGTACCGTTAATCTGACCAGCACAATACAGACCCGCTATCTTTTTAGTCTCTAATGTATGTCTTAGTTCACGAGGGTCTACAAAATCATACTCTATTGCATAACCATAACGAACTATCTTCGCGTTTTCCATTCCTACAACTGACTTTATCATCTCGCGTTGTACTTCTGGAGGTAACGAAGTTGAGAGACCATTTATGTAACACTCAGTGTTATCCATGGTTTGTGGTTCTATAAAAAGGTGATGTCTATCTTTATCTGCAAACTTACTTATCTTATCTTCTATACTGGGGCAGTACCGTGGGGAATTCCCCTCTATTTGACCTGTAAAAAGTGGTGCTCTATAAAAGTTTGAAGAGATTATTTCATGTGTAAGAGGGTTTGTATAAGCGATATAACAAGGAAGCTGTTCTTTTGAAGCACGAAACTGTTCACGGTTTGTTCTAAAAGAAAAAGGAGAAGGAAGTTCATCTCCACCCTGCTCTTCCATAACAGAAAAATCAATAGTTGAACTATCTATACGGGCACAAGTTCCTGTCTTTAAACGTGCGAGATTTAGTCCAGCATCATTTTTAAGTGATGCACTTAAGCCCTCGCTTCTTTCCTCTCCATAACGTCCAGCTTTTTTCTGAATCTCTCCAACATGAATGATTCCATTTAAAAATGTTCCTGAAGTTATGATAACTTTTGATGCCATATAGTCATTTAAAAGGTCAGTTTTCACACCTTTTACAACCTCGTTTTCAATGATGAGTGATTCTATGGTTTCTTGTGCTAGTTCAAGGTTCTGGGTGTTTAAAATTACATTACGAGCAATAACTCTGTACTTATCCATATCTATTTGAGCACGAGAGCCTCGAACTGCTGGGCCCTTTGTCTGGTTAAGTATACGAAACTGTATACCAGCCTCATCAGTAATGAGTCCCATTTCCCCACCAAGCGCGTCAAGTTCACGGACTAAGTGTCCTTTTGCAAGACCACCAACAGCAGGATTACAGCTTGTTGCACCAACATTTTCAGCTAGCATAGAGACTAAAAGAGTTCTGTGACCCATTCTAGCACTTGCTAATGAAGCTTCAACCCCAGCATGACCACCACCTACTACTATTACATCATAATTCATAAAAAAATCCATTATATTATCTTAATACGAATTTTAGCATTTTTGAGTATCATTTGTATAATATAAACTAAATTAGTTAAGCTTTTTAAGATGAGTGGAGGAATAGATAATGATAAATAAGGCAAATACCGCATATGGTGCGAAAGATTATAAAACAGCTTTTGAACTTTTTACAATTTTAGCAGAGCAAGGTGATGCAAATGCACAAACTTCACTTGGTTTCATGTACCAAAACTCTCAAGGCTGTGAGAGAAATGAAGCAAGAACTTTAGAACTTTACACAAAAGCGGCAGAGGCAAACCAGCCCTATGCACTTTTTAATCTTGCAATTCTTTATGAAAACGGAATTGGTGGTGTTGAGCATAACCAATTTAAAGCACACGAGTTACATATGGCGGCAGCTGAACGCGAAGTGCCACCTGCACAGTATGAAGTAGGCCTGATGTTAGAACGGGGTCTTGGTTGTATGCAAAACTACTCAGAAGCAGCATTTTGGTATGAAGAAGCAGCTAAACGCGGTCATTTAGAAGCTTTTAATAACCTTGGTGTTTTATATAAAGAGGGTCATGGAGTAGAGAAAGACGAGGCCAAATCATTTATATGTTTCACCCGTGCGTCTAATGGTGGACTTGCTCAAGGTCACTATAACTTAGGACTACTTTATGACCAAGGAATTGGCTGTGAATCAGACAACGACAAAGCATTAGACTTATGTAGAAAAGCAGCTTACGCTGGGCATAAAAAAGCCAAAGAGATCATACAAGGTCTTCAAGAAGACGGAAAGATAGTTTTTTAACTATCCTTTCCTTTTAGTACCCTATTTTTTAGAGTTTAACCTTGACTGATACTCCTCTGGATGTTTACAAACTGGACAAACTTTTAAAGCTTTTTTTCCATAATGTACATGACCACAAATTTCACAAATCCATGCTTCTTCTTCATTTTCACTCACAAATTCAGTATCAGATGCTAATCTATGTAAAAGCATTTTAAACATATTCTCATGTTCTATTTCTACTTTTCCTATTCCATCAAATAATCTTGCCGCTTCTTTATAACCTTCTTCTTTAGCAATTCGAGCGAACTCGGGGTACATAGTAGTATTTTCATATGATTCACCATCTATTGCCATTTGAAGATTCTCTTGCGTATTTCCGAAATTATTTTCACTTTCATTAACCATTCTATTGTTAAGAGCTAGTTCCATTTTTGCATGTTGTTTTTCATTATTTGCAGCTCTTTGAAAATGTTCTGCAACATCTCTAAGACCTTCTTTTTGAGCTACTTTTGCAAAGTACTCATACTTGTTTCGTGCCTGTGATTCCCCTGCAAATGCTTTCATAAGATTTACTAAAGTCAAATTTTCTGTAATCATTTTCATTGCTTGTCCACAACAATGGAGTTCTCCACCACCTACACTTTGTACTTCAACTGTATTGCCACACTTATCACATTTGTACGATTCATATTGTCTCATATACTTCTCTTTAAGAAATAATCTCGATTTATAAGTATTATCCCACAATAAGCTTTAAAAAAAATTATGTTTTTATTGTGAAACTTGTGTAAATAATTAAGTTTATTTATATAAAATAAGAATAAACTTTCACATATAAATCATAAAGGAACTAGACCCTTGTTTACAGGACTAATCAGAGAAATCGCAAATGTTAAAAGCCTCGTTGGTTCTACTCTCAGTATTAGAGCTAAACATAAAGCAAAAATTGGTGACTCTATCGCTATTAATGGTGCTTGTTTAACAGTAGTAAAAGTTTCCAATGATGGTTTCTGTGTTGAACTATCCCCTGAAAGCCAAAAATATTTGGTTATGGAAAACTACAAAAATGAAGTTCATATAGAGCCTGCCATGATGATGGGAGATAGATTTGAAGGGCATATTGTTCAAGGTCATATTGATACTATCGGAACTATTAGTGAGATTAAAAACTTGGGTAATTCTTATGATATCTTTATCAAAGTAGAGCCTAAGCACATCGCATTTATAGTGCCAAAAGGTTCTATAACCATAGATGGTGTGAGTCTCACAGTCAACGATGTAAGTACCGATACATTTAGACTTACTGTCATTCCATACACTATGAGAGAAACACTTTTTAAAAATTATAAAAAAGGCACCAAAGTAAATATTGAGACAGATATGTTTGCTCGTTATGTCTCACATATAATTAGCCATCAGACAAAAACCGCTTCAATTAGCTGGGGTGAAGTTGATGCTATAAATGCCTCTTTTTAAACAGAAATATTGCATTTTGGCATACTTTAAACTACTAACATCAAAACTAACTATAATTACATCAACTGTATTATATTAGGATAAAAAATCAAACATAAAATACTCAAAGATATTTTCGGACATAATAATTTTCGCGACTTCCAAGAAGAGGGAGTTGACGCCATACTAAATAATCAAGACCTTCTTATGATACTCCCGACTGGTGGTGGAAAATCTCTTGTTTTTCAACTACCGACTATGATGATGGAAGGCATAACAATAGTCGTATCCCCTCTTATAGCTCTTATGCAAGATCAGGTTTCAGCACTTAAAGCACAAAATATAAACGCAGAGATGATAAGTTCAGCGCAAAGTTATGAAGAAGTAGATGACATCATGTATGCTGCGGTCAATGGTGACTTAAAGTTTCTCTACCTTTCTCCAGAACGCCTGAACAATGGAAGAACATTAGATTTTTTACATAACCTACACATCAATTTTTTTGTCATTGATGAAGCACACTGTATCTCACAATGGGGACATGAGTTTCGTGATGACTATAGAGCATTAGGAAGTCTCAAACATAACTTTCCATATACAACGATAGCCGCGTTTACAGCTACAAGTACCGATAATGTAACAGATGATATACTAAGAGAATTACAAGTAACTGACCCTGTTGTTTTAAAAGGGAAAATCTTTCGCAAGAACCTCTTTATCTCAGCCCAGAGACGTATAGCAAATGGTCAAGCACAACTCAAAAACTTTTTACTTAGACATGTAGACGAGTCAGGTATCATCTATGTAAGTTCTCGTAAAAAAACTGAAGAACTCTCTAGTTTTCTAAATCAAAGTGGCTATAAATCTCTTCCATACCATGCCGGGCTACCAGCACATGTTCGTGAGCAAAATTTTAAGATATTTGTTAATGACAAAGTAAACATCATGGTTGCTACCATCGCGTTTGGTATGGGCATAGACAAGAGTGACATACGTTTTGTTGTGCATATGTCTCTCCCAAAATCACAAGAAAACTACTACCAAGAGATAGGTAGAGCAGGACGTGATGGAGATGATAGTGAAGTACTTCTACTCTTTAATGCAGGGGATATTGTCATTCATAAAAGATTTTTAAATGACATCTCAAATGAAGACTATAAAGCTCATCTTGAAACAAAAATAGACCAAATTTATAAGTACTCAACAAGTGAAATATGTTTTCATAAACAGCTCGCAGAATACTTTGATGACACACTCGATGAATGCAGGGATAGATGTGACAACTGTTTAGAGTCCGATGATAAACGCACAGATATAACCAAAGAGTCTCAAATGATACTCTCTGCCATTTATAAAACAGACCAAGGCTTTGGTAAGAACTATGTCATTGATATACTCCGTGGATCAAGTGAGCATAAGCTTCTCGCTAATGGAGCAGATAAACTTTCCATGTACGGCATAGGAACCGAGTTAAGTAAAAAAGAATGGTTTATCATAGTAGAAAGATTAATCGAACTTAGAGTTCTTAACTTAGGGGACTTTAGTGTTTTAAAACTCACTGATGATGCTATAAATGTTTTAAAATCACTTAAACTCATCGATATAAAATCCTCGCGTTTACTCATAAATGTCACAGAGAAAAAAGTTAAACAAGATAAAGAGTTTGATTATGATGAAGAGATGTTTGAAGAACTTCGCAGTAAACGCAGTGAACTAGCTTCTGACATGGGTGTTCCCGCTTACATAATCTTTACTGATAAAACACTCAAACACCTCGCGAATGACAAGCCCATTGACAAAGATAGTATGCTAGAGGTCAATGGCATTGGTGAGAAAAAATTTACACAATTTGGTGAAGTATTTTTAGATGTTATAAATTCATGAAAAATTCTACTTTTTGGAGAGTGTAAAATAAACTGTGTAAACCTCAAAAAATAGATTTATTTGATATAGTCATCAAGTAAATTATTAACAAGGATTTACACATGAGTTTAATCAACCACGAAGAGCTAAAAAAACAGATACAATCTGGAGAATTAACATCTTTAGATGATATTACCAAAGAGTTCAAAAATATACTCAAAGAAGTAATACAGACTGCATCACAAGAAGAACTAACTTCACACCTCGGTTATGCTAAACACGAGGAATCCACCAATTCCAATGCTCGTAACGGATATAATGCAAAAACCATCAACTCTAAGTATGGTCAGTTTGATGTCTCTATCCCTAGAGATAGCAAGTAGATGCAATCTAAGTACTTCTCGTATCTGTCTCATATTTATTTTCCTCATCGTAACACCTTTGTAAAAATTCACAAAGAGTGTAATTGAATTTAGAAAATATCTCTTAGAAAATTCAGTTAATACTTAACCGAATATAAAATCGCGGACTCAAGCACAAAGTGGCTGGATAAACTCCGTCATTACTGGCCGGATATCAAGCGACATGGGTGGCCGGATAGAATCGCGATGGGTGGCCCGTTTGGTGCATTTTTTGCAAAAGAATAAGGCAGTGTAACAATCTCATCAGGAGTATCACTCTGTAAAAGTGTAATTCCCTCTCTTCCTATCTGTCCACCAACATTTTTATTACTCTTCTCTCGAAGAGATTGGTTCTTAGTGTTTCTCTTTTTTAAAGGTGCTATCTCACTTGATGGTGAGATACTAGAGTTACTGGAATTCTTTGGTGGTTTTTCTTGCACGAGGTTATCTTGAATATTTTCTATATACTTAAGAAGCTCTTCATGAGATAAATCTCTTAGTTCTTAATTGAAAATTGATATTTCAGGAGAGTTTTCTTCAATATTTATTCCTACTTTTTATGTAGTGAATTATAGCTAATAAGTCCTATAAATAGGCTTTTAATGAAGATTTATTGAGGTGAATATTAGAATTCTTTTTGGTATTTTAGAGGGTGATTAGTTACAACTTTTTACTTTCTTGCTTGATGAAAATATACCAGCTGACAATAATGGCAGTGAAAGAGTTAATAGAAATATCAAAGTAAAGTAAAAAGTATCTGGACAATTTAAATCAATTGATGGTGCAAAAAAATTATGCTAATTTAGTATCAGTTATTGATACTTCTCGTAAGCGCTGCTTAATTGAATTTGAATCACTCGTTTCCGTGATGTAGGGAAATTCTCTCTTTTAGAGAGGGTAATAAAGTTACAATTATTTTGATATAGAACAGGGAAGATGTGTATGAAATAGGCCGAAGCCTATGAAAAAGGCTAGTTTCCTTCGTGCTGTTCTTCATAACCACCAGTTACAGATGATTCCATATACTTGTCAAGAGTTAAGTCAATTGTATTAATAACAATCTTGTCAAGTGTTGATAAAAGTTCTTTAATTTCTTTGTTCTGAGTTACATTTTGATATTTCAAGAAAGTAATTGTAGTCTGAGCACCTTTTTTGATTACAGTTATCTTGATCGGACAAAGAGCCATCATATTAGGGTCTATATTTGAAACTTGATTTCCTACATATCCATTACATATTAACAAAGTTACGATTTTATCTAAGCCATTTTTATTAAATACATCGCCAAATTTTTTATCAAAACCTTTTTTTTTGAAACGTTCCACCAAATCAAATTCATAAATAATTCCCATATGATTTTTCTCGATCGATTTTTTAAGTTCTGGAAAATAAACAGAAAAAGGCTTAGTTATGGTCTTCGTATATATCTCATTTGCTTGAAGCAATGAGCCTAGTAGTAGTAATGAAAGAATGATAGTTTTCATTGGATTCCTTATTAATTTTTATTAATTATAGTGATATGTTCCTTATATAACTATAAAAGGTGTTCAAAAATTAGTAACTAATCAGCCTATGAAGCAAAAAAAAGAATTCTAATATTAACTTAGTAGAGGAGAGTTCACTTGGCCAAGAGATTACTTAAAAATATTCTTACTAATATTCTATCTAGGTAAATCCGATGAAAAATAAAATAAACCTTATATACCTTCTTGCTCAAATAAATCATCAATAAAATCATCACGATATAGGCAATTTCTTTTGATTTCAGCCATTGCCGTTTTACCTGTTGGTAGAACTTTTTTATCTTTTTTGGCATTTAAAAATATCTGATAAAGATTGATAGCAAAGCTTCTAGGAATTGCTAGTAAATTTTCATGGAAATAAAAAAAGATATTTTAGAGAAACTAAAAGAGTTAAAAAACAGTCAATGTAAAAAAGAGCGAGTTCATTCTCATGCATTATTACTTTTAAATAGTGGAAGGGGAATAAAAGAAGTAGCAGAAATTTTTGATGTGACTGAGTGTTCAATATATAACTGGATTATACTACCCCAAGAAAAACAAACAACATTTTCTAAATCATTATTCTAAAAGAGCTAAAATTACACTATTAAATGAGAGGGCAATGTGATGAGCAGAAAAAAACAGTTTATACAGCAGAGTATAGAACACGATTAGTTTTGGAAGTTTTAAAAGAAGAAAAAACACTAGCAGATATAGCAAGTGCAAATAAAATAACACCACTAAATCTGTAGAATTGGAAGAAGATATTTCTTGCGAATGCAGAGTTAGCGATATCAACAAATCCAATAGAGTCACTCAATAGGACCACTGCGTAACTATAACACTCCCTTTCCCTCTAATTTTACAAATATTTAAAAAAATCCACTTTCAAATATCATAAATTAACAGCTTATTTCATGGGTATTAAATAGATTTGGGTTCTTTGCTTCTCTTTTTATCATTGAGCAACACTCTTTCTTAAGTTCATCTGTTTAAATGCTATCAATCTTAGATTGGCAGCTATACAAGAGA
>Ga0233442_1000319_pt1 | contig 52345 bp, 52 predicted proteins | sample SI_123_September_3_FD_182789 | JGI IMG/M metagenome (GOLD analysis project Ga0233442, IMG submission 182789) | Seawater microbial communities from Saanich Inlet, British Columbia, Canada - SI_123_September2016_150_MG | ecosystem: Environmental > Aquatic > Marine > Inlet | place: Canada: British... | reverse complement strand
CGCCTTGCTTAAACTCTGTTTCGAGAGTGCTGAGGGTCTGAAAGTTTTGTTGAGCAGAGTGTTCCCCTGTAGTAAATAGGCAAGAAAATTCAGCAATTCTATCGGACAAGTCAGACCAGATGCCCAGGCGACGAGCTTCGACGACGAGCGGGTCAGACTGAAGAAACTCTTGCATTTGGGTGTTTTTGACCGCACCGCTTTTGTGGTTTTTGGGGTAGCAAGAATCTGGAGAAATACTTGGCATCGTTATTTCGCGGCATTTTTCGTCATTATTTTGATTCTCTGTTGAAAACTGAAAGGGTGAATATCCACAAAAAACTTCGCTAAAGAAACGGCCCGTAATAGGGCAGATGTATCCTTTTTTTGGCGCAAAGAGTATGCACTTATTTGGCAAGTTGAGTCGATGGCCTTCATAAGAGTCTTCCTTAGTAATTAGTTTTTGCTCGAGCAGTGTTTTCCAAGCAAGGTCGAGCCAAAATGCAATGCGTGTACGCCCGGCGTCCGACTGAATGTCAAGGCCGAGTGTTTTTGCCAGCATCCGCTGAAAGCGATTCTGGACAGTTGCGTTGGGGTTGTACCAGTAGGCTTGAAAATCATTTTCTTTTTCGTCTCCTGGAGCAAGCACGGACTGGATTTTGACAGGAGTATCAAGCCACCTCATGATGCGCCAATCTACTTGCAGTGCTCCTTTGCCACGGAATTGGAAATTAAGTAAAAGAATAAGGAGGTTTTTCCACTCTTCTGAAGATAGTGGCCATCCATTTGGCGCCTTGGATATGGCATTAATGTCTGGGTATCCGAGCGCAACTAAGCCAAGGGTCTCAAGCGAGTTGGCTCTTTTAGGGCGATTGATGAACTCTCTGTAAAGGCCGAGCTCGGCCCATTCTTTTTCATTTAGTCCGCCAAGCTCTTTGTGGAAGCGATGAATTCGTGGATACCAACTTCGAACAATAGGGTCATTTAATATTTGACGCTCAATCGATTGCCAAGAAAGACTATTGACGCTATCGTCGTCGTCAAGTGTTTGAAGTTGATCACTCAGCGTTTGAATTGTTCTCTCTAATATCCCTTTTGCTTGAGGGTTTGACTTAATATGATTGAGCAAATCGCTGACTTGCTTTTCTAAGTCTATTTTTGTTTCTAGATCTTTCGCCGTTAAAACCGGCTGGCTTTTCCATAACTTATGGGTGATAAGGGAGCGCATATGCGAGCGCGTGGCGTCGGCTTGCATGCCCGCAGCGAACCGAGCTGTGCCTTGCCGATTATCTGTGAAGGTAAGAAGTCGGCTTCCGCCAAGCAACCCGCTGCTGCCTGAATCGGTCGTAGGGATATGTCTAAGCAGTTCGGGAACAGACGCTCGAAGCAGAAAAGCGTTTGTGGGAGTAAAGCTCTTTAAGGTCGTGCGCAATTCAGAATGAATCCCGAGACAATGAGAACACCTTAATTTGTCCGGAGAGCCATTACCAATAACAACGGCTTGTGCGTCTTCAATATCAAGGTTGTCTGCAATCTTCCCTGTTCTTGGACAAAACTCTTCGGGTTGGCATGTGTGCCTGTTTTTCGGCCTTGATTGCAATAAAGCGATGTCAGGGAGTTTGCTCTCAACGCTTAGCACTGTGGGCATTAGCTTGTCTGCTGCACCCTCTTTTTTTGGCGGCACTCGTTCCGCAAGCAGGTATTCTTCTCCGCATTGCCTGCAAAAAAGAAGTTCAAAGACCTTTGATTCGCAAGTGGAGCAAGTCTCTCGTCGATGAAAATGCAACTTGCCGTATCTCCACTTTTGCGCCGCAAATGTATCGGGGCACAGGGCAGACGAACATGCCCAAATGCCTGGTAGCGTGCGTTGAAAAAAGTGAATGCGCAAGGGAAGGAAATATTCACCCTGATGGCTTTCGGCTTCCGCGAGTCGGTCGCAGAACTCGAGCGCTTCATGCGAATTCAGTTGTGCGTCAGGGGGAAGTGCTGCATTTAGAGCGTCTTTGACTTGATTAATGCTGCGCGGGGTTTGGGCAAGAGAAAGCCTGAGGTCAAGGCATGTCTTGCTCGCGCAAAACCTTTCATAATTTTTTTGTGGCATCGCAGCGGATATTTCGCTGAGCAGGGGCACCGCACCTGCCCCGTCGTTTGTGATTTTTGCGGGAAGTCTGCGCCCTGTAACGACCGTAATCTGTTCAATACTGGCCCCTGATAAATCAGCTAGGTATTTCCTTAACTTTTCAGTCGCTTGCTCATCGCCAATCGTTGCTGAGGTTGCGATAAAACGCACTTGATTTGGCCTAACGCCAAAAGCATGCATGACTCGTCGAAGTAAGAGTGAGATTTCAGCAGCATTTGAGCCAAGATATGTGTGGGCTTCGTCCAATACAATCCATTTCAGTTTGCCTTGAGACTTTTCCAAAATAGGTCGGTCTTTGTTCCTCAGCAAGAGGTATTCAAGCATGGTGGCGTTGGTAATCAACAATTGCGGCGGACTCTTCCAAAGTTGGGCTCGACTTATCGTTTGGAATGGTTTTTTGCGTTGATTCCTAATTGGCGCGTTGTGTGGCAAGTGCCGGTTGTAGAGGCAAAACTGAATGCCATGTTGCGTTAATCCAGAGGTCCAGGCCGCAAGGCGCTCTTCTTGGCTATGGATCAGGGCATTCAATGGATATAAGAACAGCGCCTGCACTCCTTCGCCTAAGTCTTGCTGCTTCGTTAGGTCGTCAAGAATGGGCACTAGGAAACTTTCGGTTTTTCCCGAGGCCGTACCTGTACTGATGATTACAGATTTGGGATCATGCTGTGAGAGAGCATCCCAAGCTATGTGTTGATGCTTGTAGGGGTGCCACTCTTTGCGGAAAGCATTGTGAGCGTATTGTTCTGGGGGTTGATTAAGAGCTTCGATTAAATCGGGGTGAAGCCCTTCGCCGTCTTTGTTCTTCCAATTTGAAACTGGAGTTGAGTGATTCTCCCATTCAAATAAAGCCTCTAGAACGGGTGCCGCCAGGAAGGAGTCGCCGTCACCGAATGTTTGGCCGAGCTGCTTCTTTAGATGAGAGGCTAAGGCCCGATTGCGGGGCGCGTATAGGCCTAGGCTGGCATCTACGCTTTGCTTGAGGATGCTGTCGGCGACATTGCCAAACAAATCACGATTGTTTTGAGAGCTCATATTCAATGTAGATTTGCGTGGCTGCCTTTAGGTAAGTGGCGTCAAAAGCTCGCGCACGAAGTAGGTGTATCTTACAGATGTTGGACATTGGGCTGACCTGCTTGTCGAGGGCGAATTCCATCATGACGATTGGGGCAGCTAAGATGGATTCGCGCCAATGGTCAGAGCCAGAGGCCATTATGGCAATGATGTTTAATGGGTCATGGCGGGGCTTGCTAAGCCGTTGAGGCCAAAATCGTTGGGCGTTGTTAGATTTAAAATCTACAGTTAATGAGGTGATCTCTCGCAAAAAATCAATGTGGCGTTTGGGGTTATTGACATGCCCCGGATTGGTTTGCTCGTTCATGGTTACTGCTTCACCGAATGTATCTTTAAGTTTTTTATAAACCCCCGCAACGAAGGATTCCGGGACTTCATTTTGTTCAAGAAGCCCGAGGGCATGTTTCCATGTGTTTCTTGAGACAAAGCTCCAGTCAAACGCGAGTTCTTGCATGGCTTCTTGCCAGCAATCAAACTCTGGCTCATGGCACATTCGGATTGCTGCCATTGCCATAGACTTTGGACTAGAGGTAAAAACTCTTAAAAGGTCAAAGGTGGTTGCTGGTAACTCGCGAGTGCTTTTTAGGAATGGAAGTGTATATTCCCATTCAGGGTGCAAGATGTCAGATTCAAGAATTGGCAGAAGCTCGCTTTGATAGCGTTTGGTGCGCAGGTCGACTTGATATTCGTTGAATATTTTTAGAAGAGCACTATCGAGCAATTCGGGCTCTAAGGAATCGACAAAATCATCTGAAGATGTCATCAAGGTGGGGCGGACCTCTTGAGACCAGCCAGCCCCCGCTGTGATGAGCCAAGGGCCCTTGTGGTGGCTTGTCGCGAATAGCCAAGCGCCATCTCGGCCTTTTTCTAATTCTGTCGGGGGGCTTGTTGGGCTCCAGGCCGGTCGGGCGAGAACATCAATCTTTTCATATTCTTTTGGTTTCGGTGAGAGTTGCAAATGTACTTCTTCGTTTACGGAGGAAATAGTGGTATCAAAAGAAAAAGAAAAACGCTTCAAGATGATTTTCGCAAGCTGTTGCTGCGTTTCGCCATGATTGGAGACGAATAGGGAAAGGGTCATTTGGCTATCAAGATCGGGGCAGGCCGCATTAAAGTAGGCTTCTGTTTGATTGGCGAAGTCGTCAAGGTCAAAGACTCTAATCTCTGAGCCTCTGGCTTCTTGCTCGTCGCCCCGAAGTAAGATGTACGAAAAACCGTGGCGGTTATTCTGGTAGCTGATTTTGATTGACGCATTGCATCTCGGTGTAGCAAAAACTTTTACTTTGCATGATTTAAGCTGGCGTATTGATACCCAATCATTAGCTGTCAGAACTTCGTGGTGTTGGTTAAGGAAATAGCAAGAAGAAAAGGGAGCCGCAACTTCAATCGTTGCATGGTTGCCGTTCGCAAAAGATAGCGTCAGGCCGATTGGGCTAAGCTTTTCTTTAGCTGAAGCTCTTATCACTTTTACAACCCAAGCATCGCCCACAGAATTGTAATCTGTTGTCTTAAAAAGAAAATCAGCGTTTGCTATTGGCGTTGCCTTTTCAAGTGAGTCACAGTAAAGGTTGATATGCCCGCAATCCGATTGAATCCGGCGATACTCGACCTCCAATCTTGGTAGTATGACAAGGTCTTCAGAGAAGAGAGTTTGCGAGTTTCGAAAAAGACGCAGCTTCCCCTCGCCCAGGCAGTAGTCTGGATTGAGTTCTTGCCACTGTGCGCCGGGCTCACTTCCCTTCCATTGCAAACCACTCGAGATTCTTTCTGAATCATCGCTGTCGCCCGCTGTGGCAAAAAGAGATGGTGCATGCATATAGCAGAGGCCGAAATTCGATTGAAACGGTGATAGCTCACCTTTCAGAGAAAAATTACGCAAGCTCGTTGTTTCTGCTTTTGGTGCGAAATTGTAGGTCGCGTCGCCGAGGCTTGCTTGCCCATCTGTGCTAAGTTCCCACAGAATGCGTGAATGTTCTGGGATCTGTGCAACTTTCTTCCAATGCCCTGATGTCGTTGCGTCTTCAGGAAGAGCGATATAGAGCACCGGAGCGTCGCCCTCTATGCTGCCCACAGTTAAGTATTGAAATGGTAAGTAGGGGTTGCTCCTTGAAAAAACCCAAGGCACCTTTTCAATGTTTGAAGCATCTCGCAACTCATAGCCTTTTCCGTTTGCTGTTAAAGACCAGCTTGCCAAGCAAGTTTGCGTGGGAATTGGTATTCGTTGAGTTCTTTCACCAAGTACATATTGCGTTTGTTGATAATCAAGTCGTGCTGATGGCAGGTCGATTCTTGCACCATTTGAAGAAGTTAAGCAAAGTCTCAGGCGCGAGTCAGTCGTGTCGTTTGACGCTATTAACGCTCTTGGTAAATGGATGAGCCGCTCGACCGTGGCAGACTCGCCATTTAAGTGAAGAGCGAGAATTAGTTTGGGCTTTCGCCCTTCTTTGTGCGTTTTCCGTGGGGCACGCAGGAGCCCTTCGATTAAAGTGATAGCGCCTGTTGCGCTTAAATTTAGTGGAAATGTTTGCCTCCAGCTGGGAGATAGAATGTCTAATTCTTTCGCATTTCCAATATCCGGGAACTCAGCGCGCAATTTCATTACTTGTTCGAGCAAGTTTTCTGCTAGCGCGCAGAAACTAGTATTGCGCCATTCCTTTGGCAAGTCCTGGGCGTAAGCCATGGTCAAGTCTTCCAGGCCAAGAGCGGGGTTCATCTCTTGGTGGGCAAGTACTTGCCGGAAATAATCTCGAATTGAGCCTTCTTTTTGCAAGAAGTAGGAAGGGAAGCCACCTTCTTTCATTAGGCTTCTCAGGTATTGGCGACGGCCGGCCTGACTTGTGGCGATATCCCTTCGCCACCAGCGCATTCCTTTTCGGACAATAGGGTAGAGCTCGTTTTGCAATTCAGGTGTCACCTGATTTAGAGCGTCAAAAATCAAGTTCCAAGTCCAGGATCCACCCGCATATTCTTTGACTAATAGTTCAGCAGAGAAAATGCAGAATAGCGAACTCATGCTAGGTCTCTTTGCGAGCAAAGATGAACGATGCTGAGTTAAGATCGCTTGGGATTTTTGGAACAGTTCGTGGGACATTCGATAGGCATATAGTGGGTGCCCGTCGAATCGATCTAGGGCCGCCTCGCTTAGTATTTGTTCGATAATCGATTGTGCTCTGTCTTCACTGTATGACATGTGTGTGTTGGTTCGGAGAAAGGATTGCGCTAGACCAATCTAGCTCGATTAATGAAGACCCTTAGCGAGCTTGTCTAGGACGAAAGTGTCAGTTTCAAAATGCCCAAAGACTCGGTAAGCGGCACCGTCTGCCCAAGCATCAAATTCATGAGTCGAGGGCGGTGTCGGGTTTCCTCGAAGTTTTTTGAAGTCGAGTGAACATAAATTCTTTTTGTCGTAAAGATATCTGTTCAATTGGTCAAGGCGGTTGTTCAAAATAAAAATGCGATCTTGCTCAATCCCGTTGATATCTCGCCGAAATTGCTTTCCATATCTGATTTTGTTTTCATTTGGGCTATCGAGTATTCGCTCATTGTATAAGGCTTTTTTGGCCTCATTCCAAATAAGGTCACCCCACGCAGAAAGAGTGCATTCTCTACCAGAAACGAGCAAGAGGGTGTCTGGGATGTCTGAAGGAATGGGATTTTTTGGCTGCAGGTCAATATTTCGAAAGAAATTGATATGTTTTTTAATACTGTTCGGTGTAGCAAGCTCGACGGGTAATCTTGGCATGGTTAATAGCACGGAAGATGATTCAAAAATATAAACACATTCATCGGCAAAAAAATGTGCGATGCTTTGCAGGAAGCCCTGAACAGGTTTAAAGCCTCCAGTTAAATTGAAAATAACTTTATGGCCGCTACCGGAATAACTAGGTAGCTCTTCATATAGTTTTTTGATCAGGTCTTTGAGTGAATTCTGAAAAAGTTCAACATCTTGAGTTTGCAAGTCGGTCTGTCTCTGAATATTGATTGCTTCAGTTGCGAGCTGGGTATTTATCCACCGAGAAAGGCCCTTTGCGACTTCATGGCCAAGCCAGGTGTCGCTGCAGAGAAGCATATGGATGTCTTGTCGATTCTTTGGAAATCCCGAGCAGAGTTTGTTTAGAGCATTCAGCTCTGCCGACATCTTGGTGGCTTCAAATCCGTCCGCCTCGCTTAATTTATGTTTACTATAATTAAGTAATCGCTCAAGCTCCTCTCTGTCTTTTTTAGGGATGTCGCCCTTGTCTTTGACATTAGTACACTTTCTGATGAGCTTTCGCTCTTCTTGATTGCGTGCTATATTCGTTAAAACGCTCGTGCCGCATAAGGTAAGGATAAATCGTTTTTCACGCATGGCTTATGCTCCCCCAAAGCCTGTTGAATTCTTTCCCAAAGTGATGCCTGCCATCTTGTGTTGGAAATACAAGCGGTAGAAGAAATAGCGTCAATGCGCAATAAATGGCGAGCGACAGAGGGCCCCTCAAGTTTTTTGTTGGTTGTGGTTGTCGGTTTTCATGATAATTGACGGTGGCTTCGTAGCCACCTATGGTTTAATCCTGCTGACATACTATATAGAATTTAGATTAGCTTGATTTTATTAGGTTGTTTAATCAACGCCGTCAGAACGGCAGGTTAGACCATGCCACTTTTCCCTGACCGCGCTCCACTCGATCCGGCGCACAAATATACATATATGTCTTCCAAGCCGTCATGATTGCAATTGCCCCAAGCCTGAATGCTGCACTTAAATCGAGATTTAGAACTATCACGGACATCGGCTCGATCATGCCGAAATCAGGATGAAAATGGGGCCGCTTACTTGCGCCAAAAGGGGTATCCCACCCTAAATCTCCCCGCTAAACTAAGCCCATGAACCTCTACAATCTCATGGCCGGCCTTGCCGCGGGCGACGCGCTTGGCGCGACATCTGAATTTCAACCTCTTCATGAAATCGCTTCAACCTATCTTAAGCACAAGGCATCTGGTTGGCCATTCACCGCGGTCGGCGGTGGCGCATTTGGTTTTAAGCCCGGCTATCCCACCGACGACGCCGAAATGGCGCGGGCCATCATCGATGCTTGGCTGGCAACAGCCGAAGAAAACGAATTCGACACCCCACACTTTGACGGTGAAAAAATCGCTCACAACTTTGTCGATTGGATGAACGGCAATCCGCCCGACATGGGCATGGCCACGCGCGCAACTTTGAGTGCCGTCCGTGATGGGGAAGTCTGGTGGAAGGGTGGTTATGCCTTCTGGAAATCCAATCGCCACGCTTGGAGTAATGGTAGTTTAATGCGCAATGGCATCGTTGCCGCGACGGGCGCAACCGATTTTGATGTTTTCCGCAACACCCTGCATCATGGCCTAATCACGCATTGGGCACCTTTGCCGGCGATTTGTTGTGCGGCACAAAATTGGCTGATTCGTAATTATAGAGAGTGGCTCAGCGGCGATTCGGGTGCGGAAATCCTTTCGCCTAGCTGGCTCGTGGCGTTCCGACGCGATTGGGATTTTTGGCTTGGCAGTGAAGAAGACTCCATTGTTCAGCACTGGCGCGATACAACCTTGGAAGATCATCCCGAAGCGTGGCAGGTTTTCGAAGCCGCCGATTTCAACCCCGACACCTTCCGGCCGTTTGCACATATCGAGCATATTGGTTTTGTTTTGACTACTTTTCAAATCGGCGTGTGGGCGATGCAATGGGCCGAGCGAGATTGCGCTTACCCGATCGAATTCCTTCCCGTAGGTTTTCCGACCGAGCCATTTGAGCGCACCGGCGCAGAAGTCATTAGTTGGGTCGCCATGATCGGCCGCGATTCTGACACCTATGGCGCGACTGCCGGGCCAATGGTCGCTGCGGTGAAAGAGCTGCGCCCTGAGTTAGTCGACCGACTTAAGGCCGTCGAAGATTTGCCGAGAGAAATGCCAGCCCCGCCGCCTAGCCGACGCAATTGAAGAAGGGCTAGTCGCAGCAATCGAATGCTAAATCGGTGCGAGCGAATTTGCCAAAGCTGTATGGAAAAAGACGGTGCGGTGTTTTAGGATGCGTGCAGCATGAAAAAAAACACCCTTCCCATCATTCTATTCCTCGCCGCATTTGCGGTTTTTATTTACAACAGTCAAGTGGGCGTCATTTCGCCGGGGTCTGAAATCGAAGTGGGCGAGAGGTTCAATATAAGTAGTGATTTCCGCGATTTCAGCGTTTCCGTCCCCGCCGGCGAGGCAGCGAGCGTCGGTACAACTATTGTCGAGTTTCCTGCAACCGGTGAGTTCCCCGCCCAAAGGTTCGCCCTCGAGCGCGACGGCACGGTCTTTGCGCCGTATCAGTTTTACGGTGAATCTGCTGGGCTCGTGTTGTTTACAAAGAGCGCTGGCTCGGGCAGTTATGGCTCATTGCAATATCTGAAATACACCGATTCGGGTGTCGAGCTTGCACTAATCCCTGAGCCAACGCTCGACCAACTTGAAGGCACCATGGGGCACGACAGGCTGTGGGCCGCCAGCGGTAATCTCATAAGGCGCTGGCCTGTTTATAAAGATGGCGATTCCAATAGCAGCCCTAACGGGGGCGAGCGCCGGATGCGATATAACTGGGCTAATGCTAGCTGGAAAGTCTTAGATGCGGAATTGAAAGACTAATCTTTCTTGTTAGCCTCATGCATCGTCTTAGTTAAACGGCCGCCGACTACTTTGTCAATACCGGCGACGATGAGAAGAGATGCGGCAAACACCGCAGTGAGAATTGTCAAAGGTGTTTCCATTAGAGAGCCTTTCCTGTGGTTTGTTTATGTAGGTATTTACTGAGACGCCCACCCGTTGCGCGGTCTGTAGCCGTTACAACAACGACTGCGGCGAGCGCGGCGAGGGCCAGGCGGTGTGCGATGGTGAGTGTGACTTCAATCATGATTCATTAAGCTCTTATGCCCATCTTCTTGATGCGTTTGGGTAATTCTTGGATGAGTTTCATTTTGTTATAGATTTCCTCAAAATGAGAGTAGCGATCGATATCGCCTTTCACTCTGAAATATGCAGCTAGCGTTTCGCAGAAATCTTCTTCAGTATCTGTTTGGGCGTAATCAGTAATGAAATCATCATCGTCGATTTCATATTCATAAGATTCTCCTTTCGCACCACCAAAAACGGTCTTCCACTCTTTCGGTGAAATCAACTCAGGGTTGTGCTCAAGCATGGCGTGCCCGAATTCGTGGCGGAGCGTTTCCCTGAGTGCTGGCTTGGGGCTCAAGCCAAGCACTCGCCCAAGTGTAAGGATGTTAACTTGAGGCATATGCACGGCTCCCGAGTAATAAAGCCCTTCCGCCATTATCCAGCTAGATGCTGGGATTAGGTAAACAGGCGTTTCCGCAAGACGCTTGGTATAGAGGCCGTGCTTGATGAATTCCTTTTCAACCGCATTTGTTGCGCGTTGAAGGCTGGGAAGAGTAACGGTATTGGATTGTTTTGTCATAATTAAACCTATATTTACCCCAGCAAACGAGAGCCCCTTGAGTTGATCTCCATTTATCTTGAAACTCATCCCAAGAAAACTCACAACGCGTAAAACGCCCCAATGCTGAGTCTCTCTCTTCCGCAACATCGTATGTGAGAGTATCGCTAATTAGCTCACTGCCGGTTAGATTGGCGAGGTGATTAAGAGATGAGGGCATGTATGACTCCGGCAACACATAGGCCGAAAGTTATATCATTTTGAGGCATTTTTGCGCACAGCGTTTGAAGTAAATGAATTATGACAAGCATTTCAGAAATCACTAGCCATCTCTCCGGCCTCAATGCCAACATCTCTGTGCAAGATGGGGGAATTGGCGTCTCTCTCTCTGGAGATGTCTATTATCCAATTCCTATGATGGGCGATCGGCATGATGTATCTTCCTTTGAAGCAGCCGCAAGGTTAGAGGAAGATGCAATCGTCGTAACTCAATTTGAACTTGAGCTTAGTTCCACCCTAAAGGCACTTGCATATGTCGCATATGGTGGTGACACAGCGCTCTTAGAAAGCCTCGCTGAAATGTACGAGTTGAAAATAGAGTGGGCAGACGACGAGCGTGGCGAATTGCCGGCGAGGTTGTCATAATCTTGGATAAACAAATGGACAAACAAATGGACAAACAAATAATAGAGTCAGCGGCAGAAGAGCTTCGGAAGAAATTAGAAGAGTCTGAAAAGCAGCAATTGAAAATTGCCTTGTTCGGGCAACCCGGCGCTGGGAAATCGAGTTTGATAAACAGCCTTGTTGGGTTTGAGGCCACGATAACGGGCGGCAAGACAGATACTACCGAGGAGGCTGAATTCCATGAATGGTCCGGCCAAAATGTTGTGCTGGTAGATCTGCCGGGGTACGGAACGAAGGGATTCCCCGCTAATGACTTTATGGAATCATTTGATATTGAAAGTTTTGATATGTTCTTGTGCGTTTTTGCTGGAAAGTTTCATGATGCTGATACAGAGTTCTTTCGAAAGTTGCATCGTGCAAAACGGGTCTGCTTGTTCGTCCGGAATAAATTGGATTCGATGTGGGAGCAAGGAAAAAGCCTCGGTGATCTAAAACGTTATGTTGAAGAAGATGCGGCTATTCAGGTTGCAAGCCAGGTAAAGGTCCATTTCGTGAGCTGTAAAACTGGCGAGGGCATGCCCGGCCTTTCCTTGGCGATAGCAGACAACTTAGATAAGGGGCATGCAGATAAGTGGGCAAGAGCTGCGAAGGCGAATTCCGTGGAGATGCTGAATCGTAAAACCGGTGCGTGCAAAACGAGAGTGCTCATTGCTGCTGGGCTGGCTGCCGCTAATGGCCTGAACCCCGTTCCTGGCGTGGACATAACCATTGATTATGCAATACTACTTAACCTCTTTTCGGAAATAAGAGGAGTCTTCGGGCTTGATGAAGCCAACGCTAAGGACTTGGCGTCCAAAATATCTCCTCAACAAATGAAACTATACAATACCCTATTAAAGTACGCCACAAAGCAAGGCGTGCCATTGCTGCTCAAGAAGTTTATGAAAAGAGAGGCTGCAAGGCGTGTCGGAAAATATGTTCCTCTGGTTGGTCAGGTAATTGCCGGGTCGGTCGGATTCGCCATTACTAGCTCAGCCGGTTTGAGTTATATGAAGGATTGCCACAGCATTGCCGAAGCGATTTTGGAGCATGAACTGCAACGCTAGATAGATGTTCACCCGTATCCTGCGCCGACTTTTTGGTAAGAAAACGCCGGCGGGTGAGAAGCCAATAGAGATCCAGCCCACTGTCTTGGAAAAGAATTTTATTGCACTGTACTCAAAGATTTCAGAGGAAAGAGAGAATGGCCAGAGGGTCATAGCGATTTTAGGGCAGCCAGGTGCCGGGAAATCTACGCTTCTGTCGGCCATTACAAAGTGGAGGTGTCGTCCGGAGCCGAAGATCGGTCAGGAAACGGACGCAACTGATTGGCATAAAGAAATGTTGCCTGATTACTTCTGTCGTTATGGCAATTATAGTTTTGTTGACATTCCCGGGTACGGAACGAAAAAGCACCCAGCTGATTCCTACAAAAAGCACTTCCCTTTTTTAGAGTTCGATCAAGTGTTGCTGGTTTTGTGCGGCAAATTACATGACACGGATATTGCGATAGGAAAAAAAATCATAGCAGCTTTTGGAACAGCTGAGCGCACAAAAATACTAGTCTTACGCAATCAAATAGAGGGTCTGAACCCTAATGAATTAAAGGAGCTGCGTCTTGATGTAAACAAGCATTTGAAGTTGCGCGAGCGAGATATACAGTTAGTCTTCACAAGTGGGAGAACGAAGAAGGGTATTAAGTATGTGGCTAAGTACTTGGGTATCAAGTATTAAATATTGAGCGTGGCTACCAATCAAAGGTATGTAGATCTTTAAGTAGCTCATCTACGGCATCTAATTTTTCCATCAATTTACTGTTCTTCTTAACACGGAAATCATAGCCAGCATATTTTATTCGCTTTTGCCAGGTAGCTCGATTGCAAAGGTAGGCTGCTAAAGTTTCGCAAAAGTCTTCTTCGCGGCATGTTCGCGCGTATCCATTGACAAAGTTGGGTAAACGATTCCAATTGACGGCTTTCTTGCTTGCCGCTACATATTCCTTTTGAACAGTGATGACTTTATTAATGAATGGGCTTAAGTAGTCGGTTATGTCAAAGTGGTCATGAATCGCATGGCCCAATTCGTGATAGATGTACTCCTTTAAATCTACAGATCGAGCGGGGTATGCGGGCACACTGATCCGATTCCGAATAAACCAGTAGGACTTTCCGTGATATTGGCCGTAGTCAGTTTCATCACCTTTGGGCTTTCGAACTACGATATTTTTAACACCTGACTTAAAGTCAAACTCCTTTTCTACTGCTCGAATGAGGCGAACGGCCGCATTGGCGGAGGAGTGAAGCTTTTTGCGTTCTATCTTTACGCGTTTGATCTTTTTTTTGATAGCCCCCATTTTTTGATCTGGTTACTTCGACTCTTCGAAATCAGCTATAGATAGATTGAAGCTGTCCAGAAGTTCTTGTTTATACTCTTCTCTATTAAGAGATTCTTCTATTGAAATCATACCTTTTGGCGTGCACCCCAAATTAGGCTCACTTGTATATTCGGCGAAGAATGTCTTCATAGTGCTCTTTCCACATCAGGTGGGCTTTGACCCCCAGAATGAACGCGCTGCAATCGATGTTCTTTATCTTAGAGTTCCTGCCAGGAATTGGAGAAATCCCGATAGGGTGACTTAGATTTGCATTAGCAATGCGATAGAGCTTCGACAAAACCCCATCGTGTTTCGAATAGCAATTATAGATATTTCCATTAATTGCCTTTGTCGCTATTTCCCAGCCCGCTGGGTCGTCTTTACCAACAGCGCCGCCGAGAAAGATCACATCGTTAATTTTGCTCTTGTCCTTACTGGAAAGAGCCTGCAACGCATAATAGATAACACGACATCCAAGGGAATGCCCCACTAGCGTGTAGCTCTTTTCCCTGCTCCGGCTAACCGCGTCAGCAAGAATAACGCCTATTTTTGCTGCTCTAAACATGGAAACATGCCAAGGATTCTTGGCAACACCAAACGCGGTAATCACTGGACCAAGCGGATTAAATTTTGTAGTGCTTTTTTTTGCAATACGGCGCAATAGCCGCTTTGCAACTTCTGTACCAATCCCCGCACCAAGCGTACGACCTAGCTCATATAGATCTTTGGAAGCCCATGTAACACCATAAAGAGTTTCTTCGGGAAAGCAGGGACGGTGACCTGTCATCCAATCATTGAATTCAACATCTTTCTGCTGAAGAAATCCATTAATGAAAACAGTCTTGGGGGTGCCACCGCGCCGTATATTCTGAATGCCAAAGTATTTGTCCTCTCCGACATATTTGTTTGTTAGCACCCCTCCGGCAACACCCCCTAATCCAGCTCCTGCTGCTGTGAGAATGACGGTTCCGCTCGCCACGGTTCCACCAATCGCCGCAAGTGATGCGCTAGTTAGCGCAGCTCCACTAAGCGTTGAAATGGCTGTGCCGGTACCAGCAGCGCCGAGAACTCCAAGTTTCCCGGCCACCGCGGCGACAGCCGGAGCAGTGCCAACAGAGGCTGCAGTTATTGCCAAGACACCTGCCGATGTGATGACGCCAGCCGTAATTGTCCCTACCTTTTTGAAGTTTGTATGTTGCGGTTTGAATGAGTCTGGATATTGGTCCAGCCGAGCAACTCTCTTGGTGAGCTCCTTGAAGTCAGAGACTGTGCCGTCATGTTGTGCGCAAAATTCATTCTTCCAATTATCGCCCAATGCCGATAGCCGGCGTTTACCTTTTTTCCCTACCTGTTTCTTCAACTGCGCTACTTGTTTATCAGTGAGCCGCCCCTTTGCCATATTCTTACACGCAGTGCACTCAACAACAAAACACTCGCAATTTCTGCAGACATATTCGTTTTTTGTGTGCCAATTGGTGTCATGCAAATCGTGCTTACCTTTCTGATAGCACCACGAGCAAAATGCCGTTACGGTATCACCCTTCCCTGCCTTCTTTGTCCGTTTGATGATTTTTTTGACCTGGGCCATGATTGCTTATGCTTTGGTTGATGGTGTTGAGTAAAGACTGATTATGTGTTTTGCGGCAACTTCAAAAACTTTCGCTTGCAGGGGCCGCAATAGCCCATTTTTTCCGAGCCAGAGTAGGTAGGTAAGTGGGCTATCGTATCGAACAAGTCGTGTAGGCCACCTTATTTTTTCTCGGTAATGCTTGGCGGAGGAGTGAAGCTTTTTGCGTTCTATCTTTACGCGGTTGATTTTTTTGATTGCCCTCATTTTTTTGATCTGGTTACTGAAGCGGCCTCGTTTACCGTACCACTTCAGGGTTTTGCATTGACTTACCTTTACCGGCGTTAACAAGTGCCTGACCTGGGCTTGCCAGCTCATCGTCGCTGGGTAGAGTATCTCGTAATGTCGGAATGCAGTATCTAAAAAGCGCCAAGAGTCCTTTAAGTGCTAGGAGGGGAAGAATGATGACAGAAAGGAGGAACTTCATGACAGTAACTAGCAGAATCTCTAACAAACTGGAAATTATATTCTTGGATTCGTCGAGAGTCTGTCTGATTAAATTAAATGTCGTGGTCGCTTTTTCCTTGGCTAGCCCAAGCCAGTGACGAGCATAGTCATCGACCGCAAAGAATCCATCAACCTCAATTTCGTTGGAGTTTTCCAATAAATTGTCTTGTCCAAGGTCGTTTTCAGTAAACGGTAACTGTGCAATAGCCGAGGCTTGCCGCTCCTCTAAACCCTTGGTTAAATAGTTAGAGCAAAGGGCTGTAATGGGTAGGAAGATCCTAGCACAGATTAATAGAACACATAGTTTCTTTAAAAAGGTGCTTGCTCGGAACTTGATACTTGTATCTTTCATCCAGAGCAATGGAATGAGCAAGAGCAATATAATGGAAATTAATGGCGGAAGTGTTGAGAGGGAGATGTCAAACAAAATTCGCATTGCGCCAAGTGAGGTGATTACAGCGACGAGCACGCTCGACAATCGCTCAGTCATGTCATCAATGGGGTCAAGAACCTGCCCAACTGGAATTGCAAATCCTACTCCAAGTGGGGAGGCTGAAAGTTCGCTTTCTTTCGCGATGGAAACGACACCGTTAATGACCCTGCAGGTCCCGTACGCCACAACAGACTGCTTAATACTATCTTCAAAGTAAGCTTCTGCTTGATTGTCTAATAGAGGGATGCGCGGATTAGTCGCTTGAAAAAGGGTAAAGGCGCATAGAGTCAAGCAAAGTGAAAGTCCCGCCTTGTTGCCCCACTTTGTTAAGAGAGCGATGAGCGGGGGCTCCTCCTTGGGAGTGCTTTTTCTAATTCGATAAGTATTTGCGACAACAAGAGCCAGCAAGAGGGCAATACCGCTAAGAAATAGGTATAGAGAATCTGTTGCCTCGCTCTCTTGGGGCATTTCCTTAACGGGCGTTTGGCTTGGAAGATGAATTTCAGCGGTGAATTCAGTGGACTCCGAATTGTTGAAGTCGTGTTGATAATCCATGTCGTTTTGGGCGGGCTCTCCAGTTTGCAATTGATTGTTGAGGCCTAAACCGCCAACGAGAGCTAAGCCGCCAATTGTGGCCTGCTTCTTGGTGATTCGTGGGATACTGCGCGGTATTGTCTTTGTAATAATTTGATGTACCTTGCTCGGCATCAGCGGTGAACTCCCGAGTCGTATCGGGCCATGTGTTTTCATCGTGAGCCTGCTCGTGTCGGCCAAGGTAGCCGGAAGCCCTTTTGAAGCCCTTTTAGGCAGGGTCAATTTTAGTGCTTTTTCCGTTGCATTACGAACAATCGGTGCGCCATTAGCGCTGATGCCAGGGGCATTGCTAGCGAGACGCTTAAGCAGAGCTGAAGTCATCCACTTTGTTTTGTTTCCTGTTTTGAGCGGTAAGCGAGTGAAAAAACTGGGTCCTTCGGCCTTAACGGAAGAGATCAACAAGGCTCTTGCGGCATCGTCTGCCGAGACCTCACCATATTTTACGAATAGAGTGGCCGCATTTTTCCTTGTGGCGGCTGGTAACTCGAGATAATTAGCGATTTGTTTTGATGTATAGCACTTGTCCATTCGGGCAGCGAATCCTGGGAAACTCCCCTCAAGGCTTACGAATTTTGCCCCATGCTTTTTAGCAATTGGGAATAGGATTTCAGCATTTTGCGTAAAGGGCCGAAGGCAACTGGGTGGTAGCTTTTGTGCAATTTTCACAAAGTCTGGGCCGAGTTTTTTGGTCTTGAGGAGGAACTCTAGCCCAGAGTGTGGCAAGAGTTCTTCAAGCACTTCTTTTCCAAATTTAGTGCCAAATTCTTCAAGAGCTTCAATGGCTGCCTTTTCACCCAGTTCCTTGGCAAAACCCTTGCCCGTAGATTTGGCGGATTGTCGCAACACTTGGGCAATGAACCCGCTCTGCGCATGAATTTGGCAATTCGCTGCTACGAGCAGAAATAATATGTAAAGTAGTCTTTGTGTGCTGCGATTCATTCTTGTCCGGCTAGGGTTTCATTAATGACTACTTGCACGCTAGATTGTGCAATTAAGGACTGCTTGGAAACCTCGAGGTCTAGCATCAGTTTCCCCTTATTTACAGATAGAAGTTGCAGCAATTTCCGAAGCTCTAACTGCGCCGCGCGAAGATTGTTTTCTGTATTGTCTTCGAGCTTGCTGCCAATGTTCAAGGCGCATAAGAGGGTCGAGCCTGCGACAGAAATAGCGATTCCGATTGGCCCGCCAATGCTCCCAAGTGCTGCTGCGCCTGGTATGCCGATCGCCCCAAGTGTCAGGAGTCCACCCTGGACGCTCACTGTCCAAATCGCTTCTCTCGCCAGAACATCAAGCGAAATGTCGGCCAGTGGCGCGGAGGCCGCTTCGAGTCCGAGGGCTGTAGTTTGATAGTGTTCTTTAGTTTGCATGAGTAATTCATCGACGGCGTCGACGGAATTCTCGACTATAACAGTGTCCTTTTCATATTCCGTCGCGCCAAGGTTCATTGCCAGTCCAGCAGTCGACGCCCGTAGTTCAAGAGCATATTCTTCGCCAAGTGTGGTTAGGTCTGCTCCCAAGTTTTTTGAAACTTCGTTCATGATTCTTTGGATTTCAATTTGGGCCTTTTCTTTTTTGCTTTGAAATCCCATTTTGCTTAAACCTTCGGCAAGCAAGGACTCTTCATTCGCGGCTCGTTCAGTAGCATTTGAGAATAAGCGTTCATACTTGTTGTTGATGAGCTCGTTCACTTTTAGCAGATAAGTCGAGTAGATGGCACTGCACTTGGTTGCTGCCGAAAAAAGTTCTCCCTGAATAGCAGTATTGCTTTTGGCAAATTGGCGCATTCTGGGAAGATAGTCACGATTAAGCAACTCAAGTGCGTGCGCAGCCTGGGCTTCGGCTGATTTTTCGGCCAAAGCCATTGTCTGCTCGATCATTTGCTGGACGTTCTCTTCGAGAGCATTCATTTTGGTATTTTGCTGGTCCTGGAGAATTTGTAATTGCATATTTGCGTCTTCTCTAAGTTGATCTTGAGACTGCTGCTCCCTAGCAACAAGCAGGTCAATCTTGGAGTTTAAGCCTATAATGCAATCATTTTGGATGGCGTCTGCTTGCTTGATGTAGTCGTCCAACAGGCTTCGAGTTAATAACTCTGATTGAATTAACTCACTCTCAAGTAAAGAGTGGTTCGCGCTTAGGTCTTTTGATATCTGAGCATGGTTGCCTTGCTTCATGTCGGAGAAGCTCTTTTCTAGGCTCATGGCAAGTTGTTTAACATGAGCGACTGCATAGACCATGAGAATGGCTACTGCTAGGATGACATAGATGCTGAGTTTGTTGTTTTTCATTGCTTTGGTTGGTTAGCTACTTTGCGCTTGATTTTTCTTGAAAGGATTGAGGCCGCGTATGTGTTTTGTCGCACTATTATTTGTCACAAATGATAGCGTCGAGATGTTGGAAACGCTTATGTGCTTCTTGTCAAAGCAGAGAACTAATTTCCTTCGACAAAAGTCTTGAGAGCCGTGCTTGTGCTGGCTCGGTTGTCTAACGCTAGTTTAGAAGAAGGATTTTATTTTCCCCAATACGCCACTTGGTATCAAATCTATCGCATTGAGAACAAATCTGATTTTCTCGAGCACTTTACCCTCACCCGGCCAACATTCTTGTATGACATCTTCGCCGACGTTTTTCATGACGTTATTGATCGTCATTGCTGCCACAACCAAATCGTCAGCGAAACCAATCGGGCCGATGACGTCTGGAATTAGGTCTAGGGGTGAAATAAAGTACCCGATTGCAAAGATGAGTTTAGCTTTATCTTTGTAGCCTACTTCTTCATGAATAATAAGTCGCGTTAATAGAAAGAAGAAATCAGGAACGAGCAGGATGTACTCCAGAATAGTTGATTTCTCCCCTTCTTTTGATTTGGCCCAATCGTGGACTTTCGTTCGAATCGTATTGTAGAAGTCCGAATGAGATTGATTGTTGTCTTGTGTTTCCATGGCTTTTGTTATGCATTCAGCAAAATACTGAACAATCCCTAGCTGCACGCCATATGCCAATTACTCTCTCAAAATTAGTCACCCACATTTGGAAGGCTTTCGTGAAACAAAAGCCCAAAGGCATTGAGAAAGAGGAAGGCGAGCCGGAGGCAGCGCAAGAAAGCGATCGCGTGGAAGATTAATCTGCAAAAGCCTTTTCCAATTCTTCAATCGTGCAGTCTCGTATCCTGGAATGAATGCCGACTACGGGCATTTCTAGGTACTGCCGCTGCATCTCTTTTAGGTGTTTCTCAACAAGGGGCAGTGTTTTCTCAATGTTCTGCCCTTTGGTCCAAATATCTGCGCCCAAGTTAAGTGCGCTGATGGCTGGCCCGGCAAGCCATGCCGCTAGTCGTGCGTTCTTTGCCAACCGTATGTATTTCCACCACTGTGATGGAGAATAGCTTGAATCTAAACTTATCGGAGAATCTGAGTCGGCCAGCACTGCCTTGAGTTCAGCGCTGAGCCCAGCGTCGGCTTGAAAGCCCTTGGCTAGGGCAAATTGCTCGGCCTTGACTTGGTCAAGCTTCAAGAGTATTTCGCTATTTGAGGTTGATTTATGCTCTTTTAGAAGGGCGATTGCGAACTTGATATTCTGCGAATGAAGTTGGATTGTGTAATCTGATATAAGGAGAATCCTTGAGTCAAGCAGGACATCAGAGTCCAAATCTTTTTCTAAGTCATGGCTAAAGTCTTCGAATCGTACTTCTTCATTGGAGGGGATGTCATTGTAGAAAAGGCGAGCGATGAAATTCTTGAATTCTATTGCATCAAGTCCTGATTGGTTGATGAACCCAAAATAGTCATCCAGGAAGCCATCTTCCATGGTGTTCATTCGTTCTTGCGTCCATTCGTCTAGCAGTTCGTTTGCAAAAGCTAGGCTGGTGTTCTCACTGCTTAATATCGCAGTCTCTAGTGCAGCTAATTCAATTGTGGCGCTCTGCGTATTCTCGTGTTGCGATGTACTTGAGCAAGAAATCAACACCAGCGCAGTGGCAATTACGGCTAAAGTATTTCCGAAAAGTCTATGGCTATGGAGTGAGGAAGTCATGGGGCTTTTGTGCAACCCCCATACCAACTACTCTCTCAAAACGACAATATCCCCAATCTCAAACACCCCTGACACCGTCGGCCCAAAAGTCGTAATCGCGACTTGATCTACCAGGGCTTGCTCTGCGTCAATCTTTGGGCCAACGGGGGCGCCATCAAAGAACACTTGCAACTCATCGCCGCGTCTCTCAATTCGATAGACATGCCAGCCGGGTGTGCTTTCTAGGTGCGTTTGCCCGTCGGGGAGATGAAGGCGAAACGCAATGTCGTGGAAAATCGCAAGCCCACCGAGCTTGATCCCTGAGCCGTAGTCACCCTTTTTTGACCATCGCAATTTTGCCTGAAAAACCCAATCAGCGGTTTCTGGAAAAGGATTGACCTTTGACATAAACCGGGGGCTCGTCCGACTGGCGCGGGTCAAATCGCCCTGTGCTTGAAGTAATCGCAAAACTCCATCGCCGTCCATCTCGACCAGCTTGCTGTCGCCTGAAAAAGTGAAATCGCGCAAAACAGTAACCCAGTTGGTGAAGTCGGCTTTTAACCCAGCCTCTTTAGGCAGGACGATTTTTGGGGTGATCTGTGTCATAAGCCCAGCCCATTTATTTAATAGCGCGTCGTGATGCATTTCGAGAGACAGCCCGCTAGGTAGGGTGTCTGCGGCCTGGGGCTTGCCCAACAAATGGATGGCGGCCGCATAATGAAATTGCGCTAAGGGGTCGTTGCTTTGACCCAAAGTCGCCGCCCAGTCGGGGTGCGGCGAGTTGCTTTGCGCTGTGCCGCCCTTGGCCTGGCAGAGTTGCATTTCGGCAAAAACTCGCGGCAGCAACAAATCATCTGACGCCATCAGGCCATGGGCGCGACTCAGCTCGCGAGTGGCCGCATCTAAGTCGCCATCGCGCCGATGCAAGACGGCGCGCCATAGCGCCCATTCGCCCAATTCGGTGTCGGGGCACTCGTCTTCATTTTTTTCGACATAAGTCCAGAGCCGATCACTAAACCCAAAGCCCAACCGCGCCAGGAACTCGAATCGCCGAATGAGGCCCGCCTTGGGGGCCAAACTGCGGGCAGCAGCCAAATCAGCCTGGGCCTTGAGATTGTCGTAAAACGAAAGCTCGACCCATGCGCGCCAGGCCAGCAGCCATGCATCATCGGGGTGCCGCGAAATCGAAGCATCAAGCGCAGGCATAACCCAAGCCAAGCCATACATATCTTTTTCAGGGCGATGCCAGTCAACATTGAGCTCTATCGTGGGGCTTGCCGCGCGCTCATACCAGGCCAGCAATGCTTTGCCCGTTTTGCCGTAGTCTTTGCTTGAAGCCATGCTCATAAGAGATTCGCGGGCTTCAGAAAAATTGAACATGGCCGCTTCCGAAAAAGATTTTTGCGTCAGCAAGTCTCCTGTTTCGCGCCAAGCCGCAGCGCGCTCAAGCAGGGGCGCGCAATCTGCGCGAAGAGTCGATTGGCTCGCCTGTTGAGCCCACATTTTGGGCAAGCCTACCCACGCGCCAATCGTAAGACCCGCCAGAGCTATCCCGCCAAGAAGTCGCCGCAAGCCACGCACCCGTGTTTCGGCTGACCGACGCATCCAGGCGCGGCGCGCACGAGCAATAGGGCGCTCATGCAGAGAAAGCGTTGCCTCGGCGTCGGTCAAAAGCAGATCGATATCGGCAATGAGCGATTCAGCCGACGAGTAGCGATCTTTTGGATTCCTTGCCAGCAAGACGGCCGCCATTTTGGCGACAGGTGCAGGAACCCAACTCGCAAACTTCCGCACATCAGGAGGGTCTTCGAGCAAAACCTGAGCGCGCACGGATTCAATAGTTTCGCCTGTGCGCGCAGCCCCGCCGGTCAACATCTCAAAAAAAATCAGCCCGAGGGCAAACAAATCACCGCTAGGCGAAAAGTCTCCACCCGCTATTTCAAGCTCAGGTGGCTTGTACCGCGGAGTGCCAAGGCGGTCGCCAGTTTGAGTGTTTTTAAGGTCGCCGAGTGGAAACTGTACATGCTTTGATAAGCCAAAATCGATGAGCACCGGCTCGTTGTCGCCGGGACGAAGCAAGATGTTGTTCGGCGTAATGTCGCGGTGGACTTTTCCCTCGCCATGGAAGACGGTCAGAGTTTTGCAAATTGAGCGCGTGATGCGCAGAGATTTTGCCAAACGCTCAGAATGCGAATAATCGCCCCAGCCCGATATAGCCTCTTTTAATGTAGGGCCATCAATTTTTTCCATCAGCAAATACGAGTCGCCGATTCCATCATTCCAGGCATAAACAAAAGGGACGCCACCAAAGTCTCTCAGTTTGAGAGACAGCCCCACGGTATTGAGGATTTCAAGTTTGAAGCGCTCGTCACTCACGACATCAGTTATGCGCCCATGGGGGATTCGCTTTTGCAGCAAAGGTATGCCCTCGGGGCCAATAACATCAAGTAATACACCCATGCCGCCGTGGGTATAAACCCCACCGACTTCATAGCATTTAGGTAATGGGCCATGATGTGGCACAAAAGTTGCTGGCAGTTTGGGTCTGGTTTGGCTCATATTCGTTGGGAAAAACCTCACGAGATGATAAATTAAATCACATGAAAATGAATCATAATAAATTAACTGTTTCAGAAGCCTATCGAGAGCAAAAAGTCACCTTTAATGACATAGGTGCGTCTGATTCGAAAACAAAAGCTGTCCTTAGTGATGCTTTTCGCCGCGCAGGTATTCAAGAAGACGGCAGGCGGATTTTTACGGTTTCGGGCGAGACCGGAACAGGGAAAAATATTTTGGCTCAGGCTATTCACAATAGGGCTCGACCCAACGGCGAATTTGTCTCGGTTGGCCCCAGTGACTTGCCTGGAGGTTTGTCTGAGGCATGCTTGTTCGGTCATGCCAAGGGTGCGTTTACGGGTGCTGATATTGCACGAAAGGGCTTTGTCGCGGAAGCCGAAGGCGGCACTCTTTATCTTGATGATATTCTTGAATATGGTGATTCGCTTCAAGCGAAGCTGTTGGCGCTTGTCGAGCATGGCGAATATCGTCGCGTTGGCGAGACAAATATGCATCGGGCTAAGGTGCTTGTCATCCTTGGTATTCAGGGCGACCCTGAATTAGCCATGGAATCAAAGCGCCTACGCAGTGATTTATATTACCGCTGCAATGGCAATTTTCATTTGCCTCCTCTTCGCGCGCGTGGTGCTGACAAACTTTCCTTGGCGAAAAGCTTTGCCTCGCAGCGTCTCAGAAAACTAGGTGTCCATTTCGAAGGTTTTACTCCCGAAGCAGAGTGTGCGATTGTGCAATCTAAATGGCCCGGGAATTTGCGTGAGTTGAAAAATACGATTCGCAATGCAGCAGAGTTAGCGGATTCTGGGCTCATTACTCTTGAGCAACTCAACATCATGCCGTGCGAAGAGCTTGCAACTGCACCCGCTGCGTTGCCTGACAAACGGCCTTCTGAGAATTTCGCTCCTGTGGGTCATTCACATTCGCAAGAAGAGCACTCGCATCTTAGCGGTAACTCACTTGCCGCAGCTTGCGCGCTAGAAGGCGAAGAGGCTGCCGCTCTAGCAGCAGGCCTTCCTACTTTTTCAATCGACAAATTGATTGAATATGCCATTATTCATGCGCTAGAGGCATCTTTTCAAAATCGCCGCCGTGCAGCAAAAATGCTAGGAATGAGTGAAGCCACTCTCTATCGCAAGCTTAAAAACATGGGGATCTTGAAAGGCGAATAGACAAGAACCCAGCTTTGGCATTGCTTATTTTGCAAGGCCCGACTCAACACTAATCGAGCCGTTTGATGTGTGCAAAGTCAATTGCCCCTCTCCTGCGGTAACATTTGAAACGGTTTTGCCATTTGATGTTGACAGGTCGGTCGTGCAAGAAATCGCACTGTGAGACCAAGCACGGATTTTGCCATTGCTCGTTTTGGCCGTTCCTTGACCCGCCCAATCTTCGGTAAAGAAGATTTCAATCCGACCATTTGATGTGTCGAGATCAAACTGAGGGCTTGCACCCCTTAACTCAATTCGGCCGTTGCTGGTGTCGGCGTAGATATTCGGGAAATCACCCGAAACCACAATTCGACCATTGCTAGAGTCGAGTCGAACGGCTAAAGACTCAGGCACTTTAATCGTGGCCGATGCACTTAAATTGTCATTGCTTGAGCAGTCGTACCAAAGTTCCATGATGCCGTCTTGCACCGTCGTGTTGATTTCAACACGGTGCATGTCGTCTAAGAGTGCCACGCTGTCACGGCCATTCAGGCTAACCAACGCATGAATTTCGACTTGATATACATCAAGAGATGGCTCAATCACGATTTTGCCATTGTGCGTTTTAAAGCTAAGAGTCGTCACGCCAGCGGGTATTTCGTGCGTAGAGTCAAACGCCCGCGTCTCGGTTGATGTATGAAAGAGTTGCAGCGAACAGGAGCTAGAAGCAAGTGCGACGCAAGCGAGAAGCAAAGAGGTGGAACGCATGAGACTGTTATTTAAGGTTTGGGTTTGTAATGGCGAAGGTTTCTACAGCAGTCGTCCATCCATGGCCACCATGATAAGCCCACTCAAAAACGGTGGCCAACGCCGCTTGGGTGACTTCCCGAAAAAAGGTTGGGTCTAGGGATGCCGGCTGATCGGTTGACTTGTGATAGTGCGGGTTGCGGAAGTTGGCTGTATCGCTCAAGAACGCCGCGCCAAAGCCGTTTTCCCAATAAAACCAGTGATCGCTTCGGTCGGCATCAGGAAGGATTCCGCCGATAAAGTGAAAACCTGTAATGTTTAACTCGGGCACATAAGTCGCAGCGCAAGCATCATATAAATCACAAAGCCCAGAGCCAGTCCAGTTGCCGAGCAAAATCACAAAATCGCCGGTGCTTGGCATGAGCGGCAACCAAGGTGCTGGGGAAGTTTGCGAATCATCGTCGCTGCTTGCATACCCAATCATGTCGAAGACCAACGCGCCATGTAGGTTTTCGCCAACTTTAAGTTGAGTGAGATGATGAATACTTCCATTTAGCCCAGTCTCTTCTTCTGCAACAAAAACAAAACGCACGGTGCGAGGCGCTGGGCCCGCGACGGCCATCAGTCGCGCAATTTCAATTAAGGCTGCAACACCGGTTGCGTTGTCGTCGGCCCCGGGCGCACCGGCAACTGAATCCCAGTGCGCGACCAGCTCTAGGGTTTCATTTGGTGTTTGATTGCCCGTGGCTTCCAAAACCAAATTGGCGACCCAAACGCGCTCGCCATTGCGACGGGTGTGCTCAAAACGCTCTCGCGTGATTGATGTTTCAGGCCAACCTTGCGCAACTAGGGTATCGGCAACCCAGGTCACTGCTTTTTGCGAAGCTATCGAGCCAGGTGCATCGGCGTCAGGCATCGGATGCCGTGGCCCGTTTTCGCAAAGTGTTTCAACGGATGTCATCAAACGCTCGGCGCTTACCATTTGCACATGTGCGGCAATGTCTTCGCGCAAAGGCGCCGAGGATTGGCAAGCGGCCAGCGTAGAGGCCGCCAACAAAAGGAAAACGCGAGTGTTAAGCATGCTGAGATTGTAGATAATGAGGCATGCCCGCGCCATCGGCATCGAGCGTACCGCCAAAGACCGTGGAGGCGCAGCCGTCTGTTTCTCAGCGCCGGCTTCCAGGTTTTCTTGTAGATGACCGAGCTGAAAAGTAAACATGCCACGAGCCACAATTGCCGCGATTTTTTTGCAGCCTCAATGCGATATGCGGTGCAGCTTTTGTGCTGCAGATGAAAACTATGATCGCATGACTCGCAAGCAAGCGGAGCAACTTGTCGATGAGCTTGCCGCAAAGAAGTATGAGTCGATTGTTTTAGGTGGGGGCGAGCCGATGCTTTGGCCGAATGGCACAATTGAGTTGGCGGCCTATGTGCAATCGCGCGGCATGATTGCACAAATCAATACAAATGGTCAGCGGCTTCCTGATGGTTTTGCGCAAGACAATCGCACCGACCGCTGGATTTTGCCCATCGAATCAAATGATGCGCAAACGCACAATTCGATGAGGCACACGCCGCCTCGCCATTATGAGTTGGTGCAATCGCGGCTTGATGATCTTCAGCAATCGCCAAAGACGAAAGTGACCTTAAGCACGGTTGTCTGCGCCGAAAACATCTCGCATCTACCTCAACTTGCTCATGAGATTCTGCAACGACGCGAGGCCGGTTTGCCCTTGCATACTTGGCACCTTTATCGCTTTATCGCGCAGGGCCGTGGCGGTGCGATCTCATCTGCCCGTCATGCCGTGACCGACCAAAATTATTTGACTTGTGCGCGAGAGGCTCAGGGCATCCTTGCGCGAGAAGGGGCAATTGCTTATTTGCGACCTGATATGAGCCAATCGACAACTGTTTCTTTTCACTGGTACGAGAAGGGGCGGCATATCCTAAACTGACGGAATGCCCTGGATGCAATCACTCTTCGGCCTGTTTGCCCTCGTGGGTTTAGCATGGCTTCTCTCTCTCAACCGCCGCGCTGTGAAATGGCGCCCAGTCGCCGTCGGCATGGCTTTGCAATGGGTCTTGGCTTTACTGGTTTTGAAAACAAGTTTCGGCCACGCCTTTTTTGATGGCGCGCAAGTCTTTTTTACAGGCTTAATTGATGCCGCTTACTCTGGCGCATCGAGTGTCGTCGGCCCCGCAGTTTTGGGTATCGGCGGCGGTGCTCCGCTTTTGGCCGCACTCGTTTTTGTGAGCGTGATTTTCTTTTCATCGCTGTTTGCGGTTTTGCATCACACGGGTGTCGTCCGCATTGTTGTCGGTGCGATGGCGCGTGCGATGGCGAAAACGATGGGGCTTTCGGGCGCCGAATCTACGAGTGCAGCGGCAAATATTTTTGTGGGTCAAACAGAAGCTCCTCTGCTAATTCGTCCCTATTTGCCAAAGATGACGACAAGCGAAATCGGTGCTGTAATGACGGTCGGTTTTGCCACGGTCGCGGGTACGGTTTTTGGCGTTTATGTCACCATGATGAAAGATGTCATGCCAGGTATTGCTGGGCATTTGCTCGCCGCCTCTGTCATGAGCGCACCCGCGGGTTTGGCGATTGCAAAAGTTGTTTTCCCTGAAACCGATAAGCCAGAGACTCTGGGCAAAGACATTGCGCAACCAAAATCTGAATACGCAAACTTGGTCGATGCGGCAGCCGGCGGCGCGGCTGACGGAGTGCGTTTAGCCCTTAATATTCTGGGTATGCTTATCGCATTTTTGGGTTTACTCCAACTCGCCAATATGGGCATTGGGTGGGCTGCAAGCCACATTGGCTCGGGTTTTGGTCACGCTGTAACACTGCAAGAGTTGCTCGGCTACCTCTTCGCGCCCATCGCTTGGCTGCTTGGCGTGCCTGCCGATGAAATGCTCCAAGTTGGTTCACTCTTAGGCACAAAAATAGCCGTCAACGAATATGTAGCCTTCCGCGATCTCATCGGGATGGCCACTCCAGATGCTGCGTCTGGTCTCAATGCATTAAGTGATCGCTCGATGATTATTGCGAGCTACGCACTTTGTGGTTTTGCCAATGTTGGCTCTATCGCAATTCAAATTGGTGGGCTTGGTGGCATTGCTCCGAAGCGTCGTGGCGAGTTTGCGCGGCTAGGCCTAAGAGCCATGTTGGCTGGTGCGATTGCTAGTTTTACAACAGCGGCGACAGCTTCGATTTTCTTGACATAAGAAAACGACAAACAATGAAAGAACAACAAAACATAAGTTGGCTTGCCGCAAGCCTCGCAGCCAAACTCGGCGAGGCTCCAGATGTCGCGGTCGTGCTCGGTTCGGGTTGGGCCGAGCGCGCCGATGGCTTGCTTGATGGCATCGAACGATTTGATTTAAACGATTTCGAGAATTGGCCTTTGCCGCGTGTCCAAGGTCACGCACCTGAGTTGCGGCTTGGTAAATTACAAGACACACGCGTTTTACTTTGCGGCGGTCGAGTGCATGCTTACGAGGGTTACACGGCAGCTGAAATCGTCCGCCCTGTGCGTGCGATGATTGAGTGGGGAGTTAAAAACTTCATTCTGCTTAATGCTGCGGGTTCAACGAGCGAAAGTTACCCGCCTGGCACTTTGATGGCCTTGGCTGACCATCTCAATATGGGGCTGCCTAATCCATTGACCGGCCCAAACACGCCAACGGGCCAGATCACATTTGTGGATTTGGTCGATCTCTACGACCCAACTTGGCGCGCCGCTCTCACAGCAACATGCACCGATGTCAAAACCGGCATTTACGCCGGGATGCTTGGTCCCAGTTACGAAACGCCCGCAGAGGTCGCCATGGTTGCTCAACTCGGCGGTCATGCGGTTGGCATGAGCACTATCCCTGAAGCGATTGCTGCCAAAGCCGCTGGCGCGCGAGTCTTGGCCATTTCCATGATGACCAACTTGGCCGCTGGCGTCGGCGGAAGTCGTCCGAATCACCAAGAGGTACTTGATACGGCTGCTGAACACGGAAAGCGCGCGTCGGAAGTTCTTAAGTGTGCAGTACTTGCGGCCGCGGCAGAATAAGTTAAAGAGAGTGGTAGACATCCGCCAAGGATGCCTTAACATTAAGCACTAAATCGGTGCTAAATACACCGTCAACTCAAATACTAACCCCACGCACACACATGTCCGTACTCGTCAACCAACCAGCCCCAGACTTCGCCGCGCAAGCCGTGATGGCCGATGGCTCGGTGCAAGAGGTCAAGCTTTCCGATTACCGCGGCAAGCATGTTGTCCTCTTCTTCTACCCAAAAGATTTCACTTTTGTCTGACCTTCTGAATTGATCGCTTTCGACCATCGCCTCGGCGAGTTCGAAAAGCGTGGCGCCCAAGTTTTGGGTGTCTCTATTGATGACGCTGAGTCACACATCAACTGGCGCAACACCGAGATCGCTAACGGCGGCATCGGCGCGCTTGGTTACCCCTTGCTTTGCGACGAGAGCCGCGAGATGACTAAGGCATACGACCTCCTTCACGAGGAAACGACTTTTGCGCTCCGTGGCACTTTCATCATCGATGCCGATGGTGTTGTGCAAAGTCAGACTGTCAACAATCTCGGCCTCGGTCGTGACATGGACGAAACCCTTCGCATGCTTGATGCCGTCATGCATGTTGGCACGGGCGCCGGTGTTGCACCAGCAGGTTGGGCGCCGGGCAAGCCTGACATGCAGCCTACCGCCGAAGGTGTCGCGTCATACTTGGCCGGCAACGCCGATAGTCTCTAAATTCAACTACTGAATCCGAGCCGCAACCATTGCCGAAAGGCTGGTGGTTGCGGCCCTTTTCATTTTTAGACTGGGTGATGGACAGAATGCGCAAATACCTACCCCAAGCGACATTTGCCGCGTATATAGACCCGTTGAATAGGATTGGGCCGAATAAGAGATAGACGAGCAAAAACTAGCCGCTCGGCCTACAATCCTCGCCCATGGCAACCCTGCTCACCCCGTTCACTCGCTTGAATCATTACCTCAAGCGCCACACCAATATGTATATGGTGTTGGTGGCTGTCGTAATTGGCTTAATTGGCGGCTATGGCGCGGTGGGTTTTCGCTTGCTGATTCAGTGGTTTAAGGGCGTTTTCTGGGCATTTGGCTCGACGCCGACCGACCATTCGCCTCTGCTTGAGCACATCACAACGCTTCCTTGGTATTGGGTCGTTGGCGCGCCCACGCTCGGCGGTCTTTTCGTTGGTTGGCTCGTCGGCACTTTTGCCGCAGAAGCCAAAGGCCACGGTGTGCCCGAGGTGATGGAAGCCGTTGCTTTGCGTAATGGCCGCATCCGCCCGCGCGTCGTTGGCATTAAAGCCCTCGCTTCTTCGGTTTGCATCGCGACCGGCGGTTCTGTTGGCCGAGAGGGCCCGATCGTGCAGATTGGTTCTGCGATTGGCTCGACACTCGGGCAGTTTCTCAATGTCGGCCCACGGCGCATGCGCACATTTGTGGGTTGCGGCGCTGCGGCTGGTGTTGCTGCGACTTTTAATGCACCTGTTGCAGGTGCGCTTTTCGCCCTTGAAATTATTCTTGGTGATTTTGGAGTTTCGCAATTCACCACAATCGTGGTGGCCTCGGTTACGGCGACGGTGGTTTCGCGCAGCTTTTTTGGCGACATCCCCGCTTTTGAAATTCCGACTTATTCGCTTGAGCACCCGACTGAGTTGATTGCTTATGTTGCGCTCGGTTTGCTCGCAGGATTGACGGCAATCGCTTTTGTGCGCACGCTCCATTTTTGCGAAGACGGTTTTGATGCCGCAAATATTCCGGCGTCCATCAAGGCGGGCATCGGTGGTTTGTTGGTCGGCGGGCTCGCGCTCGTTGCTCCTCAAGTTTTGGGCGTGGGCTATGAAGCCATGACAGCAGCGCTCACCGGCCCAGGCATGGCAATGATGATGCTGGGTTTACTTTTTGCAAAGCTAGTTGCGGTTTCAATTACTCTTGGCTCAGGTGGATCAGGTGGTGTTTTCGCGCCATCTTTATTTATGGGTGCGACACTCGGCGCTGCATTGGGCGCGGGCGTGGGGCATTTCTTCCCGGGCGCAGCTCCTCCTGGGGCTTACGCGTTGGTCGGCATGGGGGCAATGGTGGCTTCGACGACTCACGCGCCATTGACCGCGATTGTGATTTTGTTCGAGTTAACGACCGACTACAAAATCATTTTGCCGCTGATGATCGCGGCGATTACCGGCACGCTAGTGATGCGTCGTTTGCATCCAGACAGCATTTACACCATCAAGCTCAAGCGCCGCGGCGTTGACTTAAGCGGTGGCCGCGATTTGAATTTGCTGCGGCGCGTAACGGTCGAGCAAATCATGGCGACGGATGCCGTCCGTGTCGCCCCAAATGAGTGCCTTGGCGCAATCGTCAAGCGCGTTTTGTCGGGCAACGAAACTTGTCTTTATGTGGTCAATGATGCTGGGCAATTCATGGGTACGCTCAGTGTGCAAGCGCTCCGCCCGATGCTCGAAGATCTGGATGTCTTGCAAAATATGCTGACCGCCGAAGATGTGCTTGCGACCGATTGGCCCACGGCCAAGCCGACCGACCAGCTCGATCATGTGCTTGAAGTGCTCGACCGCGGCTTCCGCGATGAAATCCCCGTTGTTGGGGCCGATGGCCTGTTTCAGGGCTCGATTCGCATGGCCGATGTGCTTGCTCGTTATAAAAAAGAGTTGTTCAGCTATCGCATGGCCGGCGAGCTTGCCGATTCGATGCCAGTCGGTGACGATTCGGCGGGGCAGCACAAAGTCGGCAATTTCGTCATGGCCGAGGTCGAGGTGCCTCCTGCCTTGCTTGGCCGCTCACTCGCCGAAGTCGGTGTGCGTGAGGCTTACGGGGTCAACATTTTGCTCTGCCGCCCCGCTGATGGCAGTGAGCCTTCGCCGCCTATTTCGAGTTATGTGTTTGTTGATGGCGATAAGTTGGTCGTTTTTGGTGCGGCTGAAGATGTGAATCGTTTGCGGGGGTAGCTTCTCTTCAGCGACCCATTCGGGCTTACTCCCCCGAAACGCTAAACTAAAACCATGCGCATTTACACACGCGGTGGTGATTCCGGCGAGACCGGTCTATTTGGTGGCAAACGCGTGCCCAAGCACGACGCGCGGGTGCGCGCTTACGGCGATGTCGATGAGTTAAGCGCTGTTTTGGGTTGGTGCGCCGTGGCGGCAGATGGCGTCCAAAGCGCAGGCGAATGCATTGGCGAAACCGCGCCAACTTTGCGCGAGCAACTGCAACGCGAGCAGCAGCATTTGATGACGCTGGGTGCTTACTTGTCGACGCCGGCCGATGCCAAAGAATCGATTCTCGCGCATTTGCCTAATTGGCCGACGCAGGTGGTTGAAACCCTCGAGGCCGAAATCGACGCAATGGATGCTCAACTTGAGCCATTGACTGATTTCATTCTGCCCGGCGGTAATGAATTATCGGCGAGGCTACACATCGCTCGCACGGTTTGCCGCCGAGCCGAGCGCGAGGTTTGCGCGTTGGGTGCAACGGCTGCGGGTGATGCGCAGTTGAAGTATTTGAATCGGTTGAGTGACTGGCTATTTACCGCAGCCCGCGCAACCACTCCGGCAGCTTAGGCAACAGCCGCCCCTTCTTAAGCGCTTTATCCAACGCGCCAGACTCGATGATTTCGCTGGCTGCTCGCGCGCCTTCTTCGATTAGGCCATCGGCTTTGTAGAAATCGAATAAACCAACAGACCCGAGTTTGGGCTCAATCAGTAGGTCCGGCTGATCCGCTGCCAACTGAAATTTAGTAAGCCGGTGCTCTAAATGCGCAAGCGAATCACTCAAACTCGAAAGCAAGCGCGGCGAGCCAGATTGCTTGCGTGTGATTCGGCGGATGAGTGCATCTCGCGCATGATCGAAAAAGCTGCCTGACCCTTCGTCGCCGGCGCTTGGTACTGGTGGGTCAATGTCTCGTTCAGAAGCATCGTCAACAATGGTGTCTCCATCGGTCATTGGCCCTCGCATTGAGTTGACATTTACGGCCACGACCGGCAAATCGGCAATCAACTTGCGCGCGGCTGTAACCGGCACCGGGCAAGCCACGCCGCCATCAACCAACCAACGATTCTTCCTGCGCACAGGCGTAAACAGCCCAGGAATTGCAAAACTGGCCCGCATGGCATCGTTGGCGCGCCCTGTTGTGATGTGAACTTCAGAACCCGTTTCTAAATCGGCAGCCACCGCGCAATAGGGGATGTCAAATTCAGAAATATTCATCTCGCCGCCAAATCGCGCCAACATCTTTTCGAGCCGGTCGCCGCCGAGCAGACCCGCACCAATCAGCACGGGGTCGAGCATTTTGACCACCCCCTTCCATTCAAGCTCACGCATCCAAGCCTCATAGGCGTCGAGCTCACCCGCAGCATAAACCGCGCCAACGACCGACCCGATGCTCGTGCCAGAAACCGCCCGCACATTCACGCCCGCCTTTTCAAGCTCGCGGATGACCCCAATATGCGCAATCCCGCGGGCCGCGCCACCACCTAGGGCCAACACAATATCTCGACTTTTGCTCTTTGCCATTGCGTCTTAGGATAGCGAAAACATGCACTAGAATATGGGCAATGGTCTATGAACTTCCCTCCGACTTGCAGCCCGGCGAAAAGGTGCTCGTGAGCGCCTGCGCTTTGGGCGAGCGCACCCGCTATGACGGGCGCGGCAAGGCCGATTTAGAGTTAATTGCCGCGCTCAAGAAGCACAAATGCGAGGTCATCCCGGTTTGCCCAGAAATCGCGGGCGGGTTGCCGACCCCGCGGCCGCCAGCTGAGATAAAAGGCGGTGTGCCGCTTGATGTATTTCAGTCGAAGCAGGGCGTCCGTATTCGCACGGTGGTCGCGGCTCCGCACTACCCCAAGGGCTGGGATTTCACCAAAGAATTCTTGCGCGGCACCGAGGCCGTGATGCAAACCGCCCTCCAACATGGCGTGCGTTATGCGTTTTTCCAAGAGCGCTCGCCTTCATGCGGGGTCAAGCAAACTCATGCCGACGGCGAGCTCATCAACGCGCCTGGCCTGACAACGGTCGCTCTACAAGCAATGGGCGTTGAAGTGCTCGCGGCGGACGGCACGGCTCACTGATTTGTCTTAAAGGGCGTGATTTCCCAGCCGTGATTGGCTTCAAGCCAAATGTTATATTTCCCAGGAGGCAGAGTCCTTATTTGGACAGCGTTTTTAACAACTAGCCCGCTCGGGAATAAAGAAATCAATTTGCTGCTTGGTGTAAATGGAAATGTAGTTGGTATAAAGGCAACCCTTGAACCGTTTCGCCTGAATGCAAGAGGCCTAAAATATTGAGGTTATTGTCAGGCTTGGGCACTTGCGTTAGCCCGTGAACGGCATCTCGCTCGAAAATGCGAGTAGGCATGGAATCGTTCCAGCAACAGACCACCTTTAGGGCACTGCGATATTGTTCAGATGCTGATAGAGTTAATTCTGAGCCAGCCGTTTCGTTGAGGTTAATCGACAAGTGTTGGTTCTTGTCTGAAACAACTAAGGCAATCATGTAATCCAATGGCTGTTCTGATCGAAGCGAGACAAAGTAAGTGCCAGGTGGCAAATGCTCGAGTTTGAACTGACCAAAAGAATCTACCGATGCGATTGAATTTGATTTGGAATGAATGTCGATTGCGGCAACAGTTACCTGAGACTCTTGTTGATGCCGGTCGGTAAACACAATATCTCCGGAGATGCTCGCATAAGGCTTTAAATAGCACATTGGGTCAGAATCAACGGACCAAGGAAAGGAGGCTGGAAAGAAATTTTGATGGGAAATGAGAATATGCTCTTGCGTCGGATATGAAAAAGAGCCATTTGAATCAGCATGCGTCAACTGGCTCTTTTGCGCGCCTTCAACTTTTGCCTTTGATACCGGAGATAGACTTACAGCATCAATAATCTGACCCGTTTTGAAGTCACCTTTATGAGGGCTTTCTTGTGAAAAACTAAGCTGAATAGATTGTTTTTCACCTTGCATAGTTTCAAGGAGATAAATGACTTCGCCGAAGGGGTCGGCCGAAATATAAGATGTTTCAGCGGATCGAAAAACAACGCCTTCCGAAGGAAGCGAACGGAAGCGATTTCCGCCAAAAGGGTTTCCGTCCCATTTGTGCTTGAACATAGGAAGTAGCGGCTTTCCGTGAAGCAGCGGGGCCCACTCTAAGGAAAGTTCCGGAATACCTTCACCATTTTGGTCTATGATTCGTTCGAGTTGAAAACCAGTAATCGGAAAGTGCGATGAGTCAATCAGTCTCAACTTAACTTCCTTTTCAGCGAGGCAAGTTGTCTCCATCTTGGCAACGGAATACTGTTCATGGAAGGCAAACGCAATTGCACTGTTGGCTTTAGGTGAATAAAAAGAAAACCGGCCATCTTCGTCGGTGAAGTCGTCGTAGATATATTCTTCAGCGGGTTTTGTTATCCAGAAAACAACACGCGCATTTGGAACGGGCTTGTTGTTTTGATCCATAACTTGGCCAAAGAAATGGTGATCAGCCGCTTTACGCTCTGGTCGAGGAGTCACGGCACTCCCTAGTGGCTGAGCAAGGGGCTGAGCTGTTGAGTGTTTATTGGCATCACTCGAATCAACTCGATTCAAATCCGATGAGGAAGGAAGCAGCAGCCCTGCAATGAGCAGGGCTGCGAGGAAGAGAAGAAGTAGTGCTAAAGGCCAGCGCATCCGCAACTTGTAGCTTCGGTTTCACAGTTCCAGCAAAACTCAACTGGATCGCCATCCCTCTCTACCAGAGTGTATTCCGCTATCACCCCGATTGGGTCAAGGTTGGCTCCGGCGACGGGCACTTGATAGGTTGCTTTGACATAAAGTTCGATGCACTGGCCTTCTCCACCACTGGTTTGGGCTTCACCGTTGGTGCCACTGACAACCACGCGAGGCCCACAGTTGACGTTTATATTTGCCTGGTTTTGGCCACCTTGAACAGTGCCACCTCCGACAGGGTCATCGGGTGAAAAGAAGTCTTTTTCGTAGACATCAATGTCCCAAGTAGTACCCAAAACGGGTGCATTAGTAGGCCCGGGGAGATTAACGGTGTTGTTTCCTTGCGTTAAGGTGTATGTAGAAGATTGCAAAGCCCAAAGCTAAGTGGGTAGCAAAAAAAGAATGATGAGTAATGGTTTCATGAAACGAGCATAGCCGCAGGGGGGGGGCAACCGCGAGTTTATGCTACACATTCATGACCGACATCTACCAAGCTATCGTCGATGCTCGCCGCGCGGGTCGCCCCGCCGCGCTTTGCACGATATTGCTGACCCGTGGCTCGACGCCCGGCAAAGAGTCGATGAAAATGCTCGTTTTTGCCGACGGCACGCGGATTGGCACGGTCGGTGGCGGCTGTGTTGAGGCAGATGTCGCCGCGCTTGCGCTCGAGAGTTTGGCCGACGATCGTGCCCGCACAAAATCATTTTCCCTTAACCAAAAAGACCTCCCTGAGTCGGGCCTCATCTGTGGGGGCCAAATTACCGTTTTGACCGAACCTGTTGTTCCACCTGTACTTATACTTTTCGGCGGCGGGCATATCGGCGCCGCATCAGCCCGCGTGGCGTCTGAATCTGGCTTGCGCATTGTCGTTGCTGACGACCGCGCAGATTACGCAAACCCCACCGCTCACCCCACGGCAGACGAAACCTGGGCTGGCCCATGGGCTGAATCGGTCGCACGACTCGGCGACGCGGCTCATCACTACCTTGTCATCGCCACACGCGGGCATAACGACGACCTCGAGGTCTTGCGTGCCGTCCACCAGGCGGGCTGTTCGCCCAAATATATTGGGCTTTTAGGGTCACGGGCTAAGCGTTTGACTCTAGACAAGGTTCTCACTGACGAGGGCGTTTCCGCGGATTGGCTTGCTCAAATCAAGACCCCGATTGGGCTGGATATCGGCGCCTCCACCCCTGGCGAAATCGCCGTTTCACTCGTCGCTGAGCTCATCAACTTCCGCCGCAAGGGTACACTTGGCGGCTCGATTTAGCGCCTGGCCGCTGTGCCAGATGTCGCATCAGACTCAAAAAAATGCTTAGTCTCCTCGCAACCACCATCCTCTTGTCCATGCCTGCGGCTCTGCCGACAGATGAAATCATTTTGACCAACGGCAAAGTGCTTGAGGTCGACAAGATTAAAACCGAGACCTACGCCGAGGTTACTTACAAGAAAAACGGCCGCGAAGGCAGCAAGGCCTCTGATGAGATTGCCGAGTTGATTCACGATTTGAGCGCGTCTGTTCTTGATGATTACGCCAGCGCTCTCGAGACCATGGAGCTCGGCGAGTTTTCTGCCGCCGCTCGGCGCTTGACGGGCGTGCTCGAAGATAAGCGCGTTGTCGATAGCAGCCGCTATGCATGGGTTAAGCAACACGCCATGTTCAAAAAGGCGCAGTGCATTTCGGCGCTCGCTGATTACAAAGGCACCGTTTCTGCGATCGATGAGCTTTTGCTGGCCGTCCCTGGTAGTTATTACTATGCCCCCGCACTAATGCTTAAAGCTGAATCGCTCAAGGCCTCTGGCGACAATTCGGGAGCGGAAAAGATATTCAAGCAGTTGGGCGATGGTGTTGAGAGCAAGGGGTTGCCTGCTCGTTGGGGGCGTGAATCTGAGCTCGGTTTGTTGATTCTCGACAGGGCTTTGTCGGGCGATGCCAAGCAGCGCGCCTTGACCGGGCTGGCCGAAAAGAACGCTCGCGAATACCCAACTGTCGCAGCTCGCGCCCGAGTTGAGGTGGGCAATGCCATGATTGCGGCTAAAAATTACTCGGCTGCCAATGATTTCTTCCGCGCGATTGTTGATTCAGGTAGCGCTGACGCGGGCACTGAGGCTGCGGCATATGCAGGGCTTGGTGATTGCGCCTATCAACGCGGTTTGGCCAACGAAGACTTGATGGCCGCCAACCTCGACTATGAAGAGGCCGCACTTCGCCATCTTTATGTCGCCACCATGCATAAGAGCGCGACCCGCTTGGTGCCTCGTTCGCTTTATGTTGCGGCGGCTGCTCTAAATCGTATGGGGCGCAAAAAAGACGCCAAGTCGCTCGCGAGCCGGCTCAATAAGACTTACCCTCGCTCAACCTGGACGACGAAAGTCAAAAAAGAGCTCAACCTACGCTAAGGTTCTTGATGCGGCAATAGCCGCCTTTTAAACCGGAGTTTTCCACAGAAGCGTGGAAACTCCGGTTTTTCTTTTCCACATCACATCGTTTTTTAACGAAATGGGTTACTTCTTGCGGACGGAGCCGTCTGCATCAGTGAAATGGAAAATAAAGCGACCTCTGCGATTGCGCGGGCGACTCTTAATGAGTGGCTCACTGAGTTAACGGGCTATCTCGTTAGCAAGCTCGGCCATAGTCAACCGATTGACGACTTGGCTCAAGAGGCGGGTCTACGCCTCTACCGCGGTTTGGCGTCGGGCAAGGTCTACGGTGACCCCAAAGCTTATCTATTTCAGGTGGCGCGCAATTTGGCGGTTGATGTCGTCCGTGAAAACTTGCCCTATTCCATGGGGCTTGATGTGCAACAGATGGTCGTCTGCGAAGACTCACAACAGGCCGAAGAGCCCGCTTTAATCGTCGATGGTGAGCCCGTTTGGCTGTGCGATTTAGTTGAGTGGCTGCCCGAAGCTTTGGCGAAATTGTCACTGAATCATCGCCGAGCCATTGAGTTGCACTATGTCGAAGGCCGCTCCTGCCAAGAGATGGCCAACACCATTGGGGTTAGTGTTGATGCGGCAAAGGTGCGGCTTTGTCGGGGGCGGCGCGCGCTCGAAAAGGTGCTGAGTCAGCGGGTTTCCCGGCAAAGAAGTGCTGAGTTGGCGGGTGTCGCTAGAGGGGTTTCTTGATGTGGTGGGTGGCGCTGAGTTTCGCAATGTTGCAGCTTGGCCAACCTGAAATCGTAGTGGCCGCGGGCCAAGCTCGCGCCGAGGCGCAGGCAATCGATAAATCATTTGATGCCCAAGCACAGATGCAATTGGCCAAAGCCCGCCGTACTTCAATGAAGGGCGCCAAGGGTGCAGAGCGTGAAGCGGGCTATTGGGCCTCCGCCGTGGCTTATGCGGCCGTTGGGGTGCATTGGCCTGACGCGGGGTTGCTCTTGCTCATGGAGGCCGCCTACCGAGAGGGTGAATGCTGGCGAGTGCTCGGCGAGTCGGGCCGAGCGGTGGGGGCTTTTGCCGAGGTATGCAGTTTGGCGAGTGGTGGCGGCTTTGATGAAAATGGCCGCAAGCTAATCTCACCCGCTCGGGGTTTAAGCCGCAAAGAAACGAGTGAGCGTGGGGTTTGGCACGCACGGGCGTGGCTTGAGCGCGGCCATTGCGCGCGTCGCGGCGAGATTTGGTTGCGCGCTTTGACTTGTTACTCAAAGGCGCTTGCTGTGCGAGCTGCCCCTCTTCGTCAAAAAAATGACGCGCGTGAGTGGTTGGCTAAAACACACTTCAAAGTGGCAAATTGGCAAGAGGCCGTCGAGTTTTTCGGCGATTGGGCCGAGCACGCGGAAACACCCGCTGAAAAAGTTCGCGCTCGAGATGGCCAGGCGCGTGCATGGCTCGGTTTGGCAAGTAGCGCCGAAGCTGATGCCACCATCTCGGCTCATGGTTTAGCCCAAGCCCAACAATGCATGGTTTCGCTGCAAACTGAAATGGCCACACTCGTGCGTGATCCCGGAAAAGAAGGCGAATCCGTCCGTAAAGCACTGGCCAGAATGGTCACGCCTGGGCTGCTTGCCGAGCAGGCCGTTACAGCCGAGGTTTCAATTGCTAGCCTCGCTGAGGCTAAACCAGCCTCTAAAGCACGACCACAATCGCCGTAGCCAAGTCGTCGGTGTGGCTCATGCTTAGGCGCATGGCTGGCAGATTGGCGTCTTTTGAGCGTTGGGCTGCTTGGCCATGTAACTTAAGTTGCGGGGCCGATGCGCCGTCAGAGATGACCTCAAAATCAAGGAAGCCGACACCGCCTGTCCAGCCTGTGCCGAGGGCTTTCATGCCGGCTTCTTTTGCGGCAAACCGCGCGGCAAAATGCGGCCACGGGTTAGGGCGTCGGTTGCATTCGGTTTGCTCGGCAGAGGTAAAAACCTTGTCGAGGAAGGTCTGGCCACCACGCTCGATGGCGTTTTGCACGCGCAAGACCTCAGCAATATCGATGCCGATGCCGGGAGTGGTGGCTGGAAGAAGCGTGCTCATGCTGGTGATTGTAAACTTCTCGTGATGGTGCAAGCACTATGAGCCAAAATCTGATTCTTGACGGGTTAAATCCCGAGCAAAAGCGCGCGGTGGAATACACCGATGGGCCGATATTGATCCTTGCCGGTGCAGGCACGGGCAAAACACGCACAATTACTCGGCGAGTGGCTCACTTGGTGCGTGACTTGCGCGTGCCCGCCTCAAAGGTGCTAGCCATCACTTTTACGAATAAGGCTGCGCGCGAAATGCGCACGCGCATCGAAGAATGGGTGCCACATACCGGCATGTGGGTCGGCACTTTTCATGCTACTTGCGCTCGCATGTTGCGCATCGATGCCGACCGTATCGGCCGCACACGAGACTTCACCATTTTTGATGTCGATGACCGCCGACGATTGCTTCGCCAACTGATTAAAGATCAGAGCCTAGACCCAAAAGTCTTTCGCCCGCGTCGTTTTGAAAACATCATTTCTAACTGGAAGGGCCGTAGCTTGATGCCAATTGGCGCGAAAGCTGAGGCCGCGCTGATGGGCATGGAAGAAGAGCACGCCGCGACGGTCTATGAGCTTTACGAGGCCGAGCTCGCCAAACAAGATGCGCTCGATTTTGACGACTTGTTGCTCAAGGGCGTGCAGTTGTTGCAACTTGATTCTGATTCGACCCGCCGTTGGGTTGAAAAGTTTGAGCATATCTTGGTCGATGAGTACCAAGACACAAACGACCTCCAATATAAGTTTGTGAAGTTGCTCGCGCAGGGCACAAAGCATGTTGCTGTTTGCGGCGACCCCGATCAGTCGATTTATCGGTGGCGGGGGGCTGATATTAGTAACATCCTCGATTTTGAGCGAGACTTCCCGGGTGCTGAAATTGTGCGTCTTGAGCAAAATTATCGGTCCGTGGGCAATGTGCTTTTGGCCGCGCAGACCGTGATTAAAAACAATAGTTCGCGCAAAGAGAAAGACCTCATTACCAATCGTGAAGCCGGCGAAAAGTTGCTCCTTAGCGAAGGCGCCGACGAAGAAACGGAAGCCCGCCAAATGGTGCAGCAAGTTGAGCGATGGCTTGAGGGGGGCATCCGCATGAGCGAGGTGGCGATTTTTTACCGCACCAACGCTTGCTCGCGATCTCTTGAAGCCGCGCTGACTCGGATGCAGATTCCGTATCAAGTCGTTGGCGGTCAAGCGTTTTTTGAGCGTCGCGAGGTGAAAGATCTATTGGCTTTCTCGCGTTTGCTAGTCAATCCTAAAGACGATATGTCGTTTCAGCGCGCTGTCAATGTACCGCCCCGAGGCGTTGGCGAAACAACATTGCAGCGCTTGCGGGGGCGCGCCACTGGCATGGGCATCAGTTTGCTGGCTGCGATTATGCAGCCCGAAGTGCGCGACAGCATGCGTGGGCCGGCGAAAAAGGGCTTGGGCAAGTTCCTCTGGATTTTAGACAAAGGGCGAGAAGAACTAAAAAGTGCCGAGCGTACTTTGCAAGTGCTGTGCGATGTTACAGGCTATCGGCGATTTGCCGAGAGTCTCGACGGCGCCGAAGATGTCGACCGCGGCGAAAACTTAGATGAGCTCATCGCTTTCGCCGCAGAATATGACCACCGCGAAAATGGTGGCTTGCGGGGCTTCCTCGAAGAGATATCTCTCCTGGTTGACACCGATCGCTGGGCCGAACATGTCGAGCGTGTTTCGTTGATGACGGTTCATGCGGCAAAGGGGCTTGAGTTTGATTGCGTTGGCGTGGTCGGTCTCGAAGAGGGGCTGTTTCCGCATGTCCGCTCATTCGACGACCCCGAAGGCCTCGAAGAAGAGCGCCGACTTTTTTATGTAGCACTCACACGCGCGCGGCTGGAGCTGTGCTTGAGCCATTCACGCATGCGCTTCCGGACGGCATCCCCGGGGCCGCAGGCTTCGAGTCGCTTTTTAGATGAGCTGCCGAAAGAAGTCGTCATCGGTGGCGGCAAAAGTTATTCCTCAAGAGCCCACTCAACTTCGAGTGGATCAAGTGGCGGTTTTGCGAGCGGTTTCTTTAGCGATTCGACCGTCGAGTCTTGCCTGCCAAGCGCCCGAGGCGTTGAAGTTGACGCATCGGCTGGTTTTGAATCTAGCGCAGAAAGCGAATTCCAAGAGGGCGACTGGGTCGATCACCGAGTCTTCGGTAATGGCACCGTTCAGCGCATTTTGGGTGAGGGTGTAAACCAGCGCATCACGGTTTTGTTCGAAAATACCGACGAAGAGCGCACCTTGATGTTGGCGTATGCGATGCTTGAAAAGTTAGAGTAGTCGCATGAAACCCATCGACCGCCTGCACGCCGCGCTCTTGTCTTGGTTTGGCCTTGGCCTTGCACCGATTGCTTCGGGCACCTTTGGCACCCTTGGCGGGGTCGGCTTGGCGATTTTGTTTTTACAAGCGGCGCCCGCAAGTTGGTTTATGTGGCTTTGCCTAGCCACAGCACTTGTTTTGGGCGTTTACGGTGCAGCCACCGGCGACTGGAGTGAGCGGCATTGGGGGCGCAAAGACCCCGGCGAATTTGTACTTGACGAAGTGGTCGGCTATTTGATCGCCGTAGCTTGGGTCGCACCACTCGGCGGCCAGATTTTCGCAGCGCCTTACGGGCCTGTGGCGCATTTAACGATTGCGTTTTTTGTCTTTCGCTTTTTCGACATTCTCAAGCCGTGGCCATGCCGCCAACTTGAGCGCTTGCCCGGAGGATTAGGTATCGTGGTTGATGATGTCGCGGCCGGTGTCTGGTCTTGGTTAGTGATGGCCGCGCTCTACCACTTTTTTGCATGAGCCGACACGAGCACCATTCTGATTCAACCGGTTCTGCCGGCATGGGAATCGTCGCGCGCTTCACTTGGGCGCTGGCTCTCGTTTCGGGTTTGTTCGCCGCAGGGATGTCCTACGGTTTGATGCGCGGCGTTGATTCATTCAGCAACGAAGCCGTTGAGGCTGCACGCAAAGAGATGGCGTCCACTTCGGCTCGTGTTGAGGCTTCAGAGTTGGCGGCTGAGTTTTCAGGTCCGGTTAAGACTTATCGCGCAGGCAACAATATTTTGTCGGTGGGCGACATGCCCGTTGAGACGCAAACGGGTGTTGAAACTTTGCGTTTGTATCAGGTTAAATCGCAGCCTGTTGCGGCGACTGATTCTCCAGAGCGTACTTTGATTAATCTTTACACGCGCAAAGATTCGCGCAGTAACGCTAGTGATCAAATGCTCTTGCTGGTCGTGCTTGCGGCTTCGGCATTGGTTTTGGCCATCGTGATGATTGGCAGCTATACCGCAAAGCGATTGGTTGACCCTTTGCGTTCAATGATCGAAGACATCTTGGCGATTAGCCGTGGGCATTATCGCTCGGTGCGCGCACCCGGTGCTGTGGGCGAAATCGCGCTTCTGAGCCGTGCCGTGAATCGCATGGTTGACGGCCTCGTCGAGGGCCAAGAAACGCAAACCCAGCTCGAAGAACGCGAGCGCGAAGGCGATGTCTTGCGTGAGTTGCGCCGCAATTTGCAGCCTATGACGGTCGTGCCTCCCGAGGGTTACGGCATCGAGACTTTGTTAGTCCAAGCCGACGGCGCTGGTTCAAGTGATTTCGTTGATGCGATTTCTGACGAGCAAAATCGCCCATCACTTGTCGTCGGCGCAGGCGCAACAAGCGGGATGGCCGGCTCCCTCTTAATGGCTTTAACGCGCGCTTATTTGCGCAGTGCGGTGCTTGGCGGCGCTTGCCCCATCGAGGCTTGCGATAACGCAAATCGCAGTTTGAATCGCGACTTAGCGCGGGGGCTTTATTCCGCAGCAATGGTTGCACGACTTGAGCCATCTACGGGCGCCGTTGAGTTGGTGTCGGCTGGCCATCAAGTGCCAGCCGTGCGTTGGGCCGCCGCCGAAGGTGAGTTGCGCAAACTCCAACCCAACGGCATCGCACTCGGCTTTGATGACGGCCCGGTTTTCCGCAAATCGCTTGAGCTACTTAAGCTTGATTTACTTCCAGGTGATGCGCTATTCATGTGCAGCACTTCTGTGTTTGAGGCTTCATCGCCATCGGGCAAGACGCTCGGCGAAAGTGGGGTTTATCAGTTGGCAAAGATTGGCATCAATAATGGCCTCGGCGCCATGGAAGAAAAGCTGCGCGCATTCTTGGGCGGTGAGCCTGATGCCGATTTGGCTTTTGCATTAGTGCGCCGCGAGAGCCACAGCTCTTAGATAAAAATGAAACTTTCCGACTTCCAAAAAAAGATTGAAGCAATTTATTTTGAAAAGGATAAAGCGCGTGGTTTGCAGGGCACTTACATGTGGTTTGCCGAAGAGGTTGGCGAGTTGACTCGTGCTTTGCGGCGTGATGACGACCCTGAAAATTTAAAAGAAGAGTTCGCTGATGTGCTTGCGTGGCTCGCAACATTGGCAAGTATTAAGGGCATCGATTTAGATGAGTGCGTCGAACTGAAATATGGCAATGGCTGCCCTTATTGCTCAAAGACTCCTTGCGCATGCTAAACCGCCTTTTGTGGGTGCTTGCGCTGGCCGCAGGTTGGGCGAGCGAAAACTCAACCGCGCACGGCGTGGTCTACAACGATTTAAATCATGACGGCAAGCGGGGTGTGCATGAGCCGGGCTTGCGTGGCGTCCGCGTCTCTAATGGCGTTGATATCGTTAAGACTGACCGAGATGGTCGCTGGCAGTTACCCGTGCTTGATGCTCCGTGTGAGTTTTTTGTTCTTAAGCCAGAGGGCTGGATGGTGCCGCTGACTGACCAAAATGTGCCACAGTTTTTTTATGTGCATCGGCCGCTGGGGTCTCCGAATATGCGGTTTGCGGGTGTTGAGCCAACAGGCCCGCTTCCTGATTCGATCGACTTTCCGCTTGTCCCGCACGATGAGTCGGGGCCATTTCGCGCTTTGATGGTGGGTGACCCACAGCCGCGCGATTTGCAAGAGGTCGCTTGGTTGTCGCATGACATCGCCGAAAATTTTGCCGACTGGAGTGGCGCTTTTGCCGTCACGCTGGGTGATATTACTTTTGACAATCTAAGTCTCTTTGAGCCACTCAATCAAATGTGGGCTCAGGTCGGTGTTCCCTGGTGGCAGGTCATTGGCAACCATGATGTCAATCGCGATGTTAAAGATGACGCTTGGTCCGCTGAGAGTTACGCGCGCTTTTATGGGCCGACAACTTATTCGTTTGATTGGGGCTCGGCGCATTTTTTAGTTTTAGATAATGTGTTTTATCCAAAGCCTGAGCCTGGGAAAAACCTAGATGGTTATCAGGGCTTTCTGACAGAGCGGGTCTTGCAGTTTGCGAAAAACGATTTAGCCGCTGTGTCGAAAGATAAGTTGGTGGTTGTGTTAATGCACATCCCTTTTTACAACACTGGCAACGCTGGCGACTTTTACCGTTTGTTAGAGCCTTTTCCTTTTGCGTTGTCGGTCGCTGGGCATATGCATACTCACGAGAATCATTTTTTAGATCAAGACGACGGCTGGCGGGGGGCAGAGCCACATCATCATGTGGTTAATGTCACGGCATGCGGCTCATGGTTTACGGGTGCGCCCGATGAGCAGGGCATCCCGCACACGACTATGCGTGATGGCGCACCGAATGGAGTGAGTGTTTTTGAATTTGATGGCGTTGGTTACGGGATTGAGTTTGTACCTGCACGGCGTCCGGCGAGTCAGCAAATGACATTGCATCTCGCTGACTTTATTTTGCCCGAAGAGCTGCGGTCTGAGACTGGCGTGCGTTTCCATGCAAATGTTTTCAACGGAAGTGAGCGCTCGATCGTGCGCTGGCGTATTGACGATGGCGATTGGGCTTCGATGACAAAAGTTTTAGAGCCCGACCCTCTCTATGAAGAAACGCGTCTGCGTGAAAACTCGGTCTTGGGTAGCGAAAAACCATTTGCCTGGCGCAAACTTCCTAAAGCGGCCGATCGATGCACGCATCTTTGGGCGGCGACTTTATCCGCCGACCTTCCGATTGGGCGTCATGTCGTCACGGTCGAAGAGGTCGATATGTTCGGCAAGGTGCACCTCGCACAACGCGAGTTTTCGGTGCGCAAACCATTGCGTTAATTGCGGCAAAATAAAAAAACGCAGAGCCCCGGTGTCACCTGCCCCCTGGATGAATTTGAGGCAACACTAGTTCTCTGCGAATCTAACAGTAAGACGGCGGATTGGCCGTCAAGTTCCAAAGAATTTCGGTTATGCTTAAAATAACTCCGTTGGCCAAACGCCACGATTAACCCATGTCCAGTGCTGATCTAGAGATACGATGCCCATGTTGCGCCGAGCGCATCCGCATTGACCGCCTTTCGGGCGAGATTGTGGCCCATAGCAAAGACGAAAAGCCGATCGACTTCTCGGCCGAAGCCGAAAAGATGGAGGCCAAACTCAAGGGCAGTCAATCTGCCGCCGATGATTTTTTCGCCGCAGCCCTTGATAAAGAAAAGCAGCGTGGAGATGCGCTCGAAGATGCATTCTCGCGCGCCGCCGAAATCGCTGATGACAACGCAGACGGTGATTCGCCCGACAATGCTCTAGACGATAAGTGGCGATAGCCTCAATTTTAATGACTCCCGCTAATATATAACGATGACTCCCGCCGCTTCATACCGCGAAGATGTTGTAAACGCTTCCATTCATGGCTTCGGCTTTCTTGCAAGTCTTGCGGCCTTGCCGTGGCTATTGAGTCGCGCGTTATCGGTGGGCGACATTTGGTCGGCCGTTGGCGCAGCCGTTTTTGGTGTGGGTTTGGTTTTTCTTTTGCTTGCATCGACGACTTATCACTTTGCTAAAAACCCATCTCGAAAAGTGCGTTTGAGACTTGTCGATCACGCGATGATATTCATTTTTATCGCAATGGCCTATACGCCCTTTTGCCTCACGGCATTGCGAGAGACTTGGGCGGTTTGGTTGCTCCCCGCAGCGTGGGTTTGCGCGATTGCAGGTGTAATCTTTAAGCTGTTTGCCAAGAGCCGTTTCCATGTGGCAACGGTCCCGCTTTATTTAGCCATGGCCTGGATGGCCGTTGCGGCGATTCATCCGATGCAAACTTTTTTGCCGCCAGCGTCATTTTCTTTTTTATTGGCGGCCGGAGCATCTTTTACAATTGGTACCATTTTTTATGCACTTGATAAACGGGTTGGTTTTCATGCGGTTTGGCATGTTGCTGTGCTGGTGGGTTGCGGGTGCTTAACGGGCAGCGTTTTTTATGTTTTGCCGGCAGCGCTCTAACCGCTGCTACAACCGAGTCGGGGCATGAATCCGCCACTCGGCAATCGCGGCAAGTGCCTGATTCGCCGTCCAATCAATATTTAAAGGCGTAATCGTAATACTGCCAGCTAGATAAGCTTCGGTGTCAGACCCAACGGGCGCGTCTGCGCTGTCGGTGCCCAGCAAGATGCGGATGTCCTTAGCATCGCCGGTTTCGATTTCTGCCTCAGTGATGCCGCGCACTTTGAAATAGAGACCGCCCATTGGTTTTGCGACAACGGCAGTGTTTTCATCTAGCACACCGCCTGGCAAATTAATTGAATAAACCACGCGTGACTCCCCGTTGCCGGCGAGTAATTGTGCAGCCAACTGAGTCGCAACATTTGCGCACGCCGCATAATCGGTTTGTCGATGATCAGCAGAAACGGCAATCGATGGCACGCCTCGCAATGCACCCTCAACAGCCGCGCCGATGGTGCCAGAATAGTGAGCGACATCGCCGACATTGTTTCCGCGGTTAATCCCAGAAACGACTAGATCAAAGTCAGCCTTGCCTAATTTCAATAAGCCATAAGTCGTGCAATCTGAGGGCGTGCCATCAAGAGCCCACGACTCTGTTGCGAATGGGATTTCGCGTGCTGTCAATCGCATGGTCGTCGCAGCGGTTGTCACCGAATGGCTTGCGCCAGAGCGATTGCCGTCTGGTGCGCAAATATAAACATCGCCGAGCGTGGCGAGAGACTGAGCCAAAGCAGCGATGCCGGGCGTGTCGATACCATCGTCGTTGACGATTAAAATTTGAGGAGTATCTTGAAGCGCGTGAAGAGCAGTTGTGGTGGTCGTTTCGAATGCGCCAGCCCAAAGACCGCTAGGCGCGATTGCAGCGGTGGCAAGTGCCAGCGCGAAAAGGGGTAGTGTTAATTTTTTCATGATGCAGACCTTAGCGGCGCGAAATTCTGACGCAGAGATAAACTAATCGCGTGGAAGCACTCATCCCCATCGCATGCTGGACGGCCTTTTTTTCGGCTATGCATGTCTACGCTGTGCGCAAAGTCGATTCCGATTTTCATCGGGCGTTTAAGTTGTCGCGTGGCGTTGCGGCCATTTTGCTCACTGGCGTTGGCGTTTGGGCCTTGGCCGTTTCATTTAATCAAACGGGTGCCGATGGTGGCCCCGGCGGTTGGCACGCGGGTTTTCTTTTTCACCACGCGACAAACGATGTCTTGCGATTTGGCATGTATTTTGTCCTCGGCCATTTCACAAGCGACTTCCTCTGGATGCTTTGGGGTCGTCATAGTTATGGCTACGAGATGCGCGCTGATTTGGTGATTCACCACGGCATTGGTCTGCTCACTTACGGCATCGCGCTTTATCTAAATGTGGCTTATGCGATTTGCCTCATCACAATGGTGAGCGAGTTGATGCCCGTCACCACGGGGCTCTCCGCCTGGGAGCAACACGAGCACAACCCGCGCCTGGTCGGTTTCGCACGGAAAGCGCGCTTGCTCGTTTTGGTTTGGTGGCGCGGCCCGCTTTGGGGTTTTCTTGGCGCCGCTCTCATTCGCGCCATCTGGATGGGCGATGTCCCAAATGGCCTGCTGCCTATTTTCATCTTGGCTCTTGTTTGCATGATTGCTCTTCTTGGCCTAGATGAATTCTGGATTCGCAAATGCATGCCGCGCGGCGAACCCAAATCATGACTTCCCTCGAATCATCTCCCAGCCAATCTGATCCATGGCGCGATCGGCTCACACCCGAGCAGTTTTCCGTCTTGCGTCAATACGGCACAGAGCGGCCCTTTACAGGCGCTTACGACCACCATTTTGCTCAGGGCCTTTATCGCTGCGCTGCTTGCGGCTCTAAGCTGTTTCGCTCTGACGACAAATTCGATTCGGGCTGCGGATGGCCGGCCTTTGCTTTACCGCTCGAGCCAGGCGCCGTGATTGAGTTACAAGACACATCTTCGGGTATGACGCGCACGGAAGTCCGCTGTGCAAATTGCGAGGGCCATTTGGGCCATGTTTTTGACGACGGCCCCGCTGATCGTGGCGGTTTGCGTTATTGCATAAATTCGGTTGCACTTGATTTTGATCCGCACAATGCAGCCCGAGCAACTTTCGGTGGTGGCTGATTTTGGGGCATTGAAGCCCTCTTCCGTCAGTTAGACGGAGTTTTAGAAACACAGGTTGGCTACATGGGTGGCGAAACGCTAGCCGTTACATACGATAAAGTCTGCGCGGGTGCTACTGGGCATATCGAGATCGTTGATGTTGTTTTTGACCCGTCGCTCATCAGCTACAACGAGTTGCTCAGGGTGCTTTTCGACAACCACAACCCGACAACACCAAATCAGCAAGGCCCTGATCTTGGTGTGCAATATAGCTCGGCTATTTTCACTTACTCCGATGAGCAGGCAGCTCAGGCCCAGCAAATGCTTGTGGCGATCGATGAAAGCGAGCGTTGGCCCAACCCCACAGTTACGGTCGTCCGGCCGGCCGAAAAATTTTGGCGTGCCGAGGAATACCACCAGCAGTACTACAAAAAGCAACCCAGTCAATAGTATGCGTCTCGAACATTTCATTACTTGCTCACCTGGCGTTGAGCCTATCTTGCACGCTGAGGTCAAGGCTTTACGCTTGAGCAATGTTGAGCAGCAAGTCGGCGGCGTGCGCTTTATCGGTTCGATGCACGACGCTTGGCGCGCTAATCTCGAGTTGCGCACGGCGATTCGTGTTTTGCAGCGGCTTGATCGTTTCGCCGCACCCGATGCCGACGAGTTGTACAAACATGTGCTCGCGGTTGATTGGCGCAAGTATTTGCGCGAAGACGGTACCTTTTTTGTCGACGCGCAATGCCGCGAGTCAGAGCTCGATCATTCGCAATTTGTTGCACAACGCACTAAAGACGGGGTGGTCGATTTCTTCCGTAAAAAAACAGGCAAGCGGCCTTCTGTTGCGAAAGAAGACGCTGATTTGCGCATTCATGTTCATATTTGGAAAGACCGCGCAACCTTGTCGGTCGATACTTCCGGCAACTCATTGCACAAACGCGGCTGGCGTAAATACCAAGGTCTAGCGCCACTCTCCGAAACGCTCTCCGCTGCAATGGTGCTGCACTCTGGCTGGAATCGCCGCTCGCCAGTGGTCGATCCGTTTTGCGGTTCGGGCACTTTGCTTATTGAGGCTGCATTGCTTGCCGCGGATCACGCGCCGGGTCTGTTTCGTAGTTTTGGCTTTGAAAACTGGCCGATTCATGATCTTTACGCTTACGGTAAATTGCGTGAAGTCGTTGCCTCACGCATAAAAATGCCTCGCAAGTTGCAGCTCGTTGGTTGCGATATCGAGCATCGACATCTTGCGGGCATTCAGGCAAACGCCGAATCAGCTGGCGTCGCCGATCTAGTCCGCGTTGAGCAGGGTGACGCACTTGAGTTCCCCTGGAAGCGTGGCTGGAATGCGCAGATTCTGAGCAATTTGCCCTATGGTATGCGTGTCGGGGATTTGGCTCAAATCACCCAATTGCACCGCGACTTCGGCAAAAGCGCGCGTGATCAGTGCGCTGGTTATCGAGTGGCGCTGCTCGTCGGCAGTCGCCAATTAACCAACGCACTTGGCTTTAAGACTTGGGATGAAATCCCGATTCAAAACGGGCCTATCCCGTGCCGGTTGTTGACAACTGAGCTTTAGCTGCCAGAAGTAGCAAACGAGATTTCAAAGCCGTCCGCATTTGTGTCGCTATCTTCGAATGCCGTGAAGTACCACGACAAAATGTACAGGCCATCTATTGCGGGTTTGAGCAATACAGATGTTGCCGTTGGGTATTCAGCGGTCAAGCCGTTTTGCTCAGAATAAGAACCAATCGCTTGCACCACTTGGCCAAGGGTTGCGTCTGCTGCAAAAGTACGCGAAAGATCTTTTTGAAACTGTGCGCCTGATGGAAGAATTCCAGTGAGGATGAATTCCACAGCAATGGGTTGTGCTGTTGACTGTGCAAGTTGAAGGAGAATTTCGTGGTAGGCCAATTCAGATGGAAGTGACGCAGTCGCTGTGTTGCTGACTTTGCGGTGACCTTCGAAAACTTTCAAATGACCATCGTTGTCTTTCCACTTACCATTGACGAACTTTTCGACTTTGATATTTGAAACAGAAAACCCCGCTGGGAGTTGAATGTCTTCGGCGGTCAAATGACCATTTGAGTTGTTTGGCGGGGTGTATCGCGGGTTTTGCGTTTCAAGGTGCTGGAAGCCAGGGTTAGGCTCAAAACACTGATTTAGAGTGAGCGCAAGTGACATTGCGGCGCCTGCAGAAGTGTTTTGTGCAGCAACAAATTGTGTGACGGAATAGGACGGAGGGTTTGTACCGTCTGGCGCTTGGATCGTGACCGTGATTTGATGATCTTGGTCGACACGCCCTTGAGAACCGCATTCAACAGCGATAGTTAAAACTTCTGCGTCGGGCAAAGACTGCGTGTCGCTCATGGCGAAGAGAAGGGGTGCGACGATAAGAACCATCGCAGCGCCAGCAAGGGAAAGGTTGTTAAGTTTCATTGCAATTAGAAGTTTGAGTCACGCTGGGAGATGTATGGCGGCGCATGGTTGGGCCTGCTGCCATACATCTCCCAGCGTGACTCAAACTTCTAATTGCAATGAAACTTAACAACCTTTCCCTTGCTG
>Ga0233442_1000318_pt1 | contig 52427 bp, 53 predicted proteins | sample SI_123_September_3_FD_182789 | JGI IMG/M metagenome (GOLD analysis project Ga0233442, IMG submission 182789) | Seawater microbial communities from Saanich Inlet, British Columbia, Canada - SI_123_September2016_150_MG | ecosystem: Environmental > Aquatic > Marine > Inlet | place: Canada: British... | reverse complement strand
GGCGGCTATTGTCTGCCAAAAGACACTAAACAACTCAAAGCCAATTATGCAGATGTGCCTAATGCCTTAATCAGCGCTATTGTTGATGCTAACGCTATGCGTAAAGATTTTATCGCAGACTCTATCATCGCCAAACAACCGAAGGTTGTTGGCGTTCATAGACTGATCATGAAGACAGGCTCTGATAACTTTAGAGTATCAAGCATTCAAGGTGTCATGAAACGCATTAAAGCCAAAGGTATTGAAGTGGTTATTTATGAGCCGGTACTATCGGAACAAGGTGAGAATGAGTTCTTCCATTCAAAGATTATTGATAATTTAGAAGACTTTAAGAAAATCAGTGATGTGATTGTTGCCAATAGAATGGTGAATGAATTGCAAGATGTTAAAGCTAAGGTTTACACAAGAGATTTATTTAACTCAGATTGAGTTAAATAAACTAAACATAATGACTATTAGCCGGAATCCAGAAAGCTCTCTGTTATTGCGAACGAACAAAGTGACTGCGGCAATCTCATGAAAAGTGAGCTTGTACTAAGGTTGCCGCACTGTCGTTCGCAATAGCATATTCACCCTATACTTGCTTTAAAGGGTGGTAGCGTACTTATACGCTTAATAACTAAATTGGTTATTTATTGAATACAATGAAAAATAAAACCCTTACTTCTTCTATTTAGATGCCTGCTTTATATAAAATGCAAACTACTCCACCCATTACACAACTCTTGGGTCGTCTATGGCAACATATTAGTTCTCGTCGACGTACTCAACTAAGTCTTCTCTTAATTCTGATGGTGTTGGCATCATTCGCAGAAGTCTTAAGTATAGGAATGGTGCTACCATTTTTAGGTGTGCTCACGGCACCAGAGATTGTATTCGACCACCACTTTGCTCAGCCCTTTATTAATGGTTTTGGTCTTACTGAGCCAGGGCAGCTTCTAATGCCATTAACTATTTTATTCAGTTTTGCTGCTGTGGTTGCCGGTGCGATGCGCTTGCTATTACTTTGGGCAAGTACAAGACTTTCGTACGCGTGTGGAGCAGATCTGAGTATAAGTATATACCGTCGAACCCTTTACCAACCCTACGCAGTGCATGTTGCGAGAAACAGTAGTGAAGTTATCGCAGGTATATCTAATAAAGCAAATGCTATTATAGGCACGACGATTACACCAACTTTAAGTATAATTAGTTCGACCATCATGCTAACCACTATTTTGTTTTCTTTATTATATATTGACCCGATAATTGCAATAGCTGCAATTACTGGTTTTGGGTTGATCTATCTGATTATCATTCGCATCACACGCCAAAGACTTAAAGTTGATAGTCAAAGAATTTCTCGTGAGACCACTCAGATTATAAAAGCACTACAAGAGGGATTAGGTGGTATCAGAGATGTGTTGATCGATGGTACACAGGAGACATATTGTAATATTTATAGGAATGCTGACCTTCCGTTACGTCGTGCTCAGGGTAACAGTGCGTTTATTGGTTTAAGCCCTCGCTTTGGCATCGAAGCTCTTGGCATGGTACTCATTGCCTCTTTGGCTTATAATATTTCACAGCAACCGAGTGGCATTTCTACAGTGATTCCAGTATTGGGTGTAATAGCTCTCGCTGCCCAGCGGATACTACCCGCATTGCAACAAGGATATGCCGGCTGGACTTCCATGCGTACTGGACAGGCTTCCTTAAAAGATGCTCTGGATTTACTAGACCAAATACTTCCTGATTATGCAGGAAAACCTGATCCTGAACAGGTTCCGTTTAGCAATAAACTGACATTACAAAAGATTTCGTTTCGTTACTCTTCTGAGTCATCGTGGATACTCAGGGATATTGATTTGACAATACGCAAAGGGGGTTGTATTGGCTTTATAGGTATGACTGGTAGTGGAAAAAGTACTCTGCTTGACATTGTAATGGGTCTACTAAAACCTAATAAAGGAACTATTCTAATAGATGATCATGTTCTTTCATCTGAGAACAACCGTGCTTATCAAGCTCATATTGCACACGTGCCACAAGCTATATTTCTTACTGACACAAGTATTGAGGAAAATATTGCATTTGGTATACCCAAGGAGAAAATTGATCGAGAACGCGTCCGAGAGGCAGCCCGTCAGGCACAGCTTGCAGAGACTATCGAAACTTGGCCAAAACAATACATGACGTTGGTTGGTGAGCGCGGTGTGAGTTTATCCGGTGGTCAGCGCCAGCGTATCGGTATCGCCCGCGCACTTTACAAACAAGCAGATATAATAATTTTTGATGAAGCCACGAGCTCTCTTGACAACGAAACCGAGTTGGCAGTGATGCAGGCTATCGATAGTTTGGGTGATGACCTCACTATTCTTATCGTAGCCCATCGCCTCACCACGCTTAAAAATTGCACGCAGATCGTTGAATTAAATGATGGCCAAGTAAAGCGTATCGGTACCTACCAAGATATCGTTTCACTCGTATAAAACACCTGAACTAAGAAATGCATATTTTAACATGTTAGTGGCGATAGACAAATGCGACAAATTGATTGCTTATATTGAAAAACCTTAATTAGTAGTTGATGTCAAAAAAAACTTGTGAATCAATGCTTTCAGTACTTTTTTCGTAATGAGTGAAGTCTTGAATAGTATTTCTAGATAATACCAATTGGTAACTAAAAGTAGATGGAAGTATTTTTTACTTATATCTACCCTCATTTGGATGGTAAGTGTAATTCAAATGCTATTAATAAATTTAAGGAGTTTTTGAAAACTATATCATGAATGAAAATATTAAAAAAATATTTATAGACTCTATAAATGTAAAAAAGAATATTCTTGATAGTAATTATCTCGATATTTTAGAAGTTATGGGTAATGATATTTCTGATTCAATAATTAATAGTGGGAAACTAATGCTCTGCGGAAATGGTGGTTCAGCAGCTGATGCTCAGCATTTAGCGGCCGAAATGCTAGTACGCTTGCGACCAAAGAACAATCGAGAAGGAATAGCAGCTATTGCTTTAGCACAAGATATATCCACTATAACAGCATGTGGCAATGATTTTGGATTTGATACTTTATATGAACGTATGGTCACATCACTTGGCAAAAAAGAAGACTGTCTGATCGGAATCACAACATCAGGTAATTCGATAAATGTGATTAAAGCAATGCAGGCTGCTAAGGAAATGGGTATAAAAGTATTTGGATTCTTAGGAGCGGGTGGTGGAGATGCATTACAGTATTGTGATGAGGCATTTATTGTGCCCAGTGATAATACCGGTCGAATTCAGGAATCTCACATCACTGCTGGCCATGCTCTGATGGAATATATAGAAGATAAACTCCTAGAACTAGGATATTTACATCTTGATAGACATTCCTCAGAATGAATGTCTCACCTAAACAAAATATCAATATCAATATCAATGACATCGATGCCTTGGTTTTTGATTTTGATGGTGTACTCACCAACAATCTAGTGCATCTAGATCAGGATGGAAAGGAGTATGTGAGCTGTAGTCGAGGTGATGGGCTTGCATTTGATGTTCTTAGAAAATTGAACAAACCTGCATATATTCTTTCAACTGAAAAAAATCCTGTTGTGAGAGCACGTGCTGAAAAACTTAAAATGGATTAATAGGGCAGGAATTCATCAAGACAATTGTACAAAATAATGGTAATGCCATTATTGCAGATATTGACTTATTAAACGCCAGAAATGTTTAAAGGGATATGGAAGGGCGGTGTAAAACGGGTATTGTTGAATTAGATATTAATAGTAAAGAGTCTATACAAAGCGCAATTGGTTATTTAGATGAGAAATATCATAGAATTGATGCTTTAGTTAATAACGCCTATCCAAGAAATAAGAATTTTGGCAGGCATTTTTTTGAGGTTGAGTATGAAGATTTTTGTGAGAATACCAATCTTCATTTAGGTGGATATTTTTTAACATCTCAGCAGTTTTCGCAGTACTTTATACAGAAAAATAGCGGTAATATTATTAATATATCCTCTGTTTATGGAGTGATGACACTTAGATTTGAGATATATAAAGACACTGAAATGACCGTCCCTGTAGAGTATGCAGTTATTAAGTCTGCCTTAATACATCTGACAAAATATATGGCAAGGTATTGCCAGGGAAAAGGGGTTAGGATTAATACAATCAGTCCTGGTGGTATTTTGGATAGACAGGCTCAGCCATTCTTGGATAAGTATAAAAATAATTGCTCTGAAAAAGGTATGCTAGATAAACAAGACTTAAATTGAACTTTCCTATACCTATTGAGTGATATGAGTCGATATATTAATGGGCAAAATATTATTATTGATGATGGGTTTAGTTTGTAGCTTATAAAGGTAAAATAAAAAAAATGGACAAAATTCAATATATATTTAAACAATTAACTGTTAAAGGCGTAACAGATGACTATGTCTCATGGTTGAATAATCCTGAAGTGAATAAATTTTTGGAGGTTAGACATAAAAAGCAAACCCAAGAAACGGTGCGCGATTACATATGCTCATTTTATAGTCAAGAAGAGAAGTATATTTGGGGCATCTATCACAATGAAAAGATGATTGGAACAACGAATTTGATAGATGTTGACAGGGAAAGAAAAATCGCAGGAGTTGGTCTAATGATTGGCAATACTGACTATTGGGGGAGATTAGCCTCCGATAAGGCGTTTAATTTTGTGCTGAATTTTGCATTTAATGAGCTAGGGATGAATAGTGTACTTGCTGTTTGTGCGGATGAAAATATAGGTATCAATTTTACTGTAAAAAAAATGGGGTTTATAAGAGGGCCTGTTAAAAACCTTAGTCATAACACTCCAGCTCATCAATGGCAAATTACTAAAGAAAATTGGAGTTATTAAGGTGGTTGAATTTTTTAAAGATAGAGTAATAAAAACACCTGCCAGTTATGCAAAAACACTTCAAGAGGTTGAATCTATTAAAGGGCAGTTGATGCCTATCAATATCGCATTTTTATCTAGCTATACATCAGAAATATTAAGTCCATATGTATCGGTAGAATTAGCAAAAAAAGGATATTATTCTGATAATTATTTTGCCCCATTTAACCAATTTGAACAAGAGGTACTAAATCAAAATAGTGATCTATACAATAAGAATCCTGATGTTGTAGTTGTTCATAATATGATTGAGGACATGTATCCCGATTTGGTTATTAATTTTGCAAAATATAATGAGATAGAATTAGATTCCATTGCTCAGCAAGTAATAGAAAGGTATGAAACTATACTGGAATCATTAAGAACAAGGGTGAAGGCCGATATTGTTATTGTTAATTTTTCTATGATTAATGTCGATGAAGTGGGGTCTATTCACTCAGCCGTTAAACAACAAAAAAACCAATTCACCCAAAATATTAATAAAAAACTATTGTTATTGTGCAGCAAAACAAGTTCCTGCTATTCGATTGACTATATGGATATGGTTTGTAAAGTGGGCGTGAAAGAGTGGATAGATAGGAAGCTGTATTTCATGGCAAGAATCCCGTTTACAGGGCAAGGTCAAATAGAGTTTGGAAAGATGCTGGCAGAAACTATTAACAGCATTAAAAGCCAGCCATATAAGTGCCTAGTTTTGGATTTAGACAATACGATCTGGGGTGGTATCATTGGCGAAGATGGCATAAGTGGCATAAAAATTAGTGAATATTACCCAGGAAATGCGTTTAAACATTTTCAGCGTACTGTGCTTAATCTACGCAATCAAGGGGTATTGCTTGCAATTGCCAGTAAAAATAACTTTGACGATGTAATAGAAGTTTTTCAAAAGCATTCCGACTGTCTACTAAAAGAATCAGACTTTGCTGCTATGCAGATTAATTGGGATGATAAAGCAACAAATATCCAAAAGATCGCAAAAAAATTAAATATTGGATTGGATTCTGTTGTATTTTTTGATGACAATCCAGTGGAAAGGCAATGGGTGTCTGATAAATTACCCCAAGTAAAAGTTATTGATGTCCCAGAAGATGTGATTTTGTATGGCAAGACCTTACATGATAGTAACTGTTTTAATTTTCTGACTATAACTGAAGAGGATAAAAATAAGACGAAGATGATTCAGCAGAATCAACACAGAGCAGAGTTAAGTGAAAATTCAAAAGATATGGATAGTTTTTTAACAAGTTTAAATATGGTGGTTAGTGTTGGAGTTTCTGACAGTATGACTATTGATAGAATAGCGCAGTTGACAAACAAAACCAATCAATTTAATCTTACAACAAGGAGGTATTCCACCACGGAAATTAATGAATTTATTGAATTAGGTAATATTGTTTTATATCTTTCAGTAGAAGATTGTTTTGGTGAGTACGGTATATCAGGTGTGGCAATTATTAAGAAAAGTCAAAAATATGAGTGGCTAATAGACACTTTTTTGTTGAGCTGTAGGGTTATTGGTAAAAAGATAGAGAGTGCCTTTTTAAATGAGGTTATTGATATTTTAAAAAGTAAAAAAGCAAGTAAATTATACGGCCAATATATAGACAGCAAAAAAAATCACTTAACGAAAAATTTTTATAAAGACCATGATTTCTATTTATCAGACAAAAAAGATAGTATTTGGGAATATGATTTACAGAAAACACCCGAAGCAATAGATTTTATTAAAATAAGGAGAATATAAAATAGCATGTTAGCTTTCAATAACTTAAAACAAGTATTATCCGAAATTCTCGAGGTGGATATTAATGACATTAATGAAAATAGTAGCCCTGATAATATGGAAAAATGGGATTCTTTAACTCATATCAAACTAGTTATTGCTATAGAGTCTGAGTTTAATATAACCTTGACGCCAGAAGACACTATGGAAATGATGTCTGTTAAATTAATAAGTCTTATTTTAAAAGAGAAGCTAGAATAAAAAAATATGTATAAAATTGGCGACGAGTATAGTGAAAAATTCTTGATTACTGATTCTGTAGCTGAAAATTACAATTATTAAATAGCATGGTTGGCTATGTTAAGCCGAATCAATGGGTATTACTGGAGAGAATTGTTGAACGATGGATTTATCTAAAATAAAACTCATAGTATTGGATTTTGATGGCGTATTAACTAACAATAAAGTTCTTTTAAACGAGCATGGGGAAGAATTTGTTAGTTGCTCTAGGGGTGATGGAATTGCTTTTGACGCCCTAAGGAAATTACAAATTAAAACCATTATTCTATCAACTGAAAAGAACAAGGTGGTTAGTAGTAGGGCTAATAAATTACAAATTGATGCTATTCAAGGTGTGACCAACAAGAAAGAAATGTTGGTGGAACTTATTAAAGAAGATCAGTTAAGTAAAAATGAAGTGGTGTTTATTGGTAACGATATCAATGACATTAATGCTATGTTATTGTGTAAATTTACCTTTTGTCCAAGTGATTCACACAAACTGGTAAAGAAAATGGCTAAAATTGTTTTAGAGGCAAAAGGTGGCGATGAAATTATGCGCGAGGTTCTAGAGGGCCATTTCAAAATAGATCTTTATAAATTGCTGTACACTAAATAGGAGAGTTTTACAATGTCAATTATAATAATTGCAGAAATAGGAATTAATCATAACGGCGAAATGGATATTTGTAAAAAACTTATCGATGTTGCAAAAGATGCTGGTGCTGATTGTGTTAAATTTCAAAAACGAGATATTAAGCAAGTTTATACACAGGAGTTTTTAAATTCTTCAAGAAGAAGTCAATGGGGCACAACTCAAAGAGAGCAAAAATTAGGCTTGGAATTTAGTGCAGACGAATATCAAGAAATTGAGGACTATTGTAAGGAAAAAAATATTGAGTGGTTTGCAAGTGCTTGGGATATCAATTCACAAAAGTTTTTACAACAATTTGATTGTAAATATAACAAAATTGCTTCAGCAATGATTGTTTATGAAGATTTACTTAAAATGGTTGCAAAGGAAGGTAAACACACCTTTATTTCAACCGGTATGACTACCTATGATGATATCCAGAAAGCTGTAGATATATTTAGAGCTGCAGATTGTCCTTTCGAGTTAATGCATACGGTGTCAACTTATCCTATGAAAGATGAGGATGCTAATCTTAATATGATCAATACACTCAGAGATAAATACCAATGTAATGTCGGTTATAGTGGGCATGAAGTTGGGTTGGCTATTTCATATGCTGCTTCTGCTCTTGGCATAACATCTCTTGAAAGACATATTACTTTAGATCGCTCAATGTATGGTTCTGATCAGTCAGCATCAATTGAGGCGCCAGGGCTTAGACAATTAGTTGGTGCGGTTAGGAAAATAGATAAAGCAATGGGGAGTGGGGTAAAAAGAGTTATCGAAGCTGAATTACCAATAGCTAAAAAATTACGTGAGCACTTAGTGTAATTAATTAATAAATGTAAAATTAATCATCAATAATAAAGTTATTTATGTAGTAAGAGTTATGTTAGATATCACATTAAAACATCCTGAATTTATTCTTGAGCCCGTTTCTATGGAGGCTCTGGACGACTTCCATGAGTATTCTATGAAACCGGATTTGTACCAGTTTTTAGAATTTGAGCCATTTAAGACGCTCGAAGATACAAGAACATATCTTGAAAAATTGATAGCTAGATCAAATTCTGAATCTGCGCAATATTGGTTTATTCGATTATTAACAGAAAATAAAGTGATAGGCTCAATTGGTCTTAATGGTTTAGACCCTGCTCGCAAGACTGTTGAAATTGGATATGGTATTTCTCCTGACTATTGGGGGCAAGGTATATTTACAAAGGCTGGGCTTATACTAATAGACCATGTTTTCAACTCTCTCAGGTTACATAGAATATTTGCAAAAACAGCATCAGAAAATAGAGCATCTATACGTGGGCTTGAAAAGTTGGGTTTTAAAAAGGAAGGAATTATGCGCGATTATTATTGTTTTACGGATAAAAGTTGGCATAGCGCCACACTAATGTCACTTCTTTCTACAGACTGAGTTTACAGGTAAAGTTATGATTAATGCTTTTATCACAGTTCGTTCATCGTCCAGTCGATTACCTCAAAAATGTTTTCTTCCTTTTGGCGAAGTAAGCGTGCTCGGTCACATCATCAAACGTGTTCAATATTATGGATTAGAGCCTATTGTTTGTACTACATACGATCCAGAAGATGATCTGATTGTTGATACGGCTTCTCAACTAAATGTTAAATGCTTTCGAGGCTCGACAGTTAATAAATTATTGCGATGGCGTGACTGCTGTCGAGAGTTTAATATCTCAGCATTTCATTCTGTTGATGCCGATGATCCGTTTTTTTGTGGTGACGAAGTTAAACGCAGTTTTGCATTAATGGAGACAGGTTATGACATGGTAGAACCATCCTATTCTTCATCAAATGGAGGAGCCACCGTAGGTTACTCACTTAGTGCTGAGATTGTTGAAAAAGCATGTATAGGCTTAGATGAAAGTACAGATACTGAGATGATGTGGTATTTTATTGATAGGCTACCGAATATAAAAAAAACTAGACTTCAGGAAATGGAAATAGATCAACCCACAAAACTCCGACTGACGCTTGATTATGAAGAAGATTATTGGCTTCTTGAGTCGGTACGAAGAATAGTTGGCAATTTTGCGCCACGCCATGAAATTGACGATTTGTTTGTGCGTAATCCTGACTTATACAAGATTAACTGGTTTAGAAATGAAGAGTGGAAAAAAGCACAAACCGACAAAAATATCATTTAATAAATTTTTAAGGAATAATTTAATATGAGTGCGAATGTTAAGCATCCTTTTGGCAAATTTAATGGAAATGAAACTGAATATGTTTTACGTGCATTAGATAGTGAAACCCCTGAAAATAAAAATTTCCCTTGGGTACAGCGTTTTGAAGAGGCTTTTACTGAAAAAGTTGGATCGCGGTATGCTATTGCTGTGAACTCCGGTACATCAGGGCTTCATGCTGCTTTATTTGCCGCAGGAGTTGGCCCAGGTGATGAAGTTATTCAGCCAAGCACTACTGTTGTTATGGATGCATATGTAACGATGCATCTTGGTGCGACTCCTGTTTTTGTTGATATTGATCCTGATAGTTGGAATATCGATGCAAAAAAGATAGAAGATAAAATTACGGATAAAACAAAAGCTATTATTGTAGTTTCACTTTATGGTTTACCTGTTGATATAGAACCTGTCATGAAGATAGCAAAAGAACATAACCTGGTAGTAATTGATGATTCAGCTGAAACCTTGATGTGTAGATACAAAGATCAAATAGCAGGTACACATGCTCATTTTGGTGTATATAGTTTTGAAAAATCAAAACATATGACATCAGGAAGTGAGGGTGGAATGATTGTAACTTCTGAACATGATTTAGCTGTTAAAGCGAGAAAATTTGCTGGCATAGGTTATAAGGGACTTACGGCTGAGGCAGGAAGAACAAGTCTTGCATCATCCGTTTATCAGGATCCTGATTATGAAAGATTTGATACGATTGGTTTTAATTATCGTATGAATGCAATTACTGCAGCAGTTGGTTTAGCTCAGCTTGAAAGAATTGAGAGTTTGGTAGAGAGACGTAAAGTTATTGGAAGAATGTTTTTAGATGCTGTTTCTAATTGCGAGTGGATAAAAACTCAAGAAGTCCCTTCTCATTCTGAACATGGATATTTTACCTTTGGTATGTTGTATCTTGGCTCTGAAGTTAAAGGACTGGGTTGGAAAGACTTCTATAATAAATATAATGAGAAGGGTGGAGATGGTTTTTATGCCTGTTGGAAAAACCCATATTTAGAACCGTCACTTAAAGGTATGGAAATGAGAGGACAGACTTTTGAACTAGGTCTTTGCCCTGTTGCTGAAGATTATCAGACAAAAATAATGGCCTTTAAAACTAACTATCGAGACCTCAGTGAAGCTCGGCATCAGATTAATTTACTGTCAGATCTAATTGATGAAATTGGCCGTTGATAGGAGTTTTAGTATGAATAATAGAGTTCGTTTTGGAATGGTTCAAGGTCGATTGATTCAATCGCCTCCGGATCAACTGCAATGGTTTCCTCAAAAAAACTGGGATACTGAGTTTTATTTGGCCTCGGCCTTAGGTATAGATTATATAGAGTTAATAGCGGAGAGAATTCACAATCCCATTAACCCAATATGGACAGATGATGGTGCAAGTCAAATTAAGGCGCTTGCTGAAAGTAATGGACTTTCTTTACATGCTTTCTGTAATGATTACATCATAGATAATAACTTAGTTAATGACGTAGTCCTTGAACAAAATTTTCGGTTATTAGAACGAGGAGCGCTTTTGGGGTGTGAGAAATATATTTTGCCGCTTTTTGAAAGTTCTGAATTAACAATGGAAAATGTTAACGAGTATATTGAACCTCTAAGAAAAATTGCAGATAAAGCACATCATTTTGGAATTACAGTATGTTTAGAAACAATTTTAAATGGTAGTGAGTTGATTGAGATTTTAGATTTAATTAATCATCCTGCCATCACTGTAGTATTTGATACAGGAAATCGCATAGCATTTGGACATGACTTAGCCGCTGATATACGTTTATTGGGTAACCGTATTTCGCATATTCACATTAAAGATAAGAATATAGAAAATCAAAATGTAATTCTGGGTACTGGATTGGTTAATTTTAAAGATGTATTTGAGGCTTTGAATGATATTAAATACGAAGGACCGTATACCTTTGAAACCCAGAGAGGAAAAAATCCGTCTCGAACAGCAGCATATAATATAGCGTTGGTGAACTATTTTTATGCTGAAGGTTTTAATCTGTGAGTTTTTCTAAGGTACTCTTTATTGGTTTAGGGGGGGCAGGTCAACGCCATCTTCGAATATTGAAGCAGATGCTACCATCAGATACAGTTTTTATGGCCTATCGCCGTACACGCGAAACACCACTTCTCCGTGCAGATTTTAGTGTCGACAATCAAAATACGATCGAATCAGCATATGATCTGCAGGTATTTGATAGTCTCGATTTAGCATTTTTTAATCGTCCGGACTTAACCGTTATTTCTACACCTACCTCTTGTCATCGTGAACCAATGATGATGGCAATGAAATCAGGTAGCGGGGTATTAGTAGAAAAACCATGGGCAGAAAACTTACAAGATTTCCAGGAATTTCGAGATGGAATGATTAATAAAAATCTACCCTTTCAAATTTCATTTCAACGACGATTTCATAAGTTAATATCCGAAGCAAATGATTTAATTAAGTCAGGAGCTATAGGGAAACCAGTCGCCGCTACGTTTACCGTTTATTCGTATGTCCCTTCATGGCATGCTTATGAAGACTGGCAAAATCTTTATGCTGTTCGTGCTGATTTGGGCGGAGGGGTTCTTTTAACAGAAATTCATGAAATAGATCTTGCTTATTGGTTTTTTGGTTTGCCTGATTCAGTCTTTTGTTCAGGAGGTAATCGCGGTGTTAATAAGCTTGATGTTGAAGATACTATTCAGATGACATTACTTTATAAAAGTTTTTCTATACAGATTACATTATGCTTTATGCATAAAAAGCCATCTCGTAGTTTTCACATTGCGGGCACTGAAGGTGATATTAAATGGGATGACAAAGAAAATGTTTTAACTGTTAACTCATTTAACGGAACTTCTACAGAACACACTGATATGGATTTTTCTAATGATGATATGTTTATTTCACAAGCTGAAAAAATCATAAAAAATTGGAAGAGTGAAGACACAAAAAATTCATTGAGTGCGGCATATTCCTCACTTGCTATTGTTGATGCAGCAAAACTGTCTATGAAAAGTGGTAATGTAGAAGATATTGTTTCTCTACCCTATTAATTATGTTGGATAACATGAAAAAAAATCATTTAAATAAGTTTGATATGACTGGAAAAACAGCTTTGATTACTGGGGCTGCTGGACTTCTGGGAATCGAACATGCGGCCGCACTTTTGGAATGTGGTGCATCTGTTGTGTTAACTGATATATATGATGAAGGCTTAATTAAGGCTAGAGACGTATTACTAGATGGTGAAAATTCATCAAGAATAATATGTAAAGTCATGGATGTTTCAAAACTAGACTCTATTCAGTCCGTTTCAAAAGAACTAACAAGTGCTAATGCTCGTATTGATATTTTAGTGAATAATGCTGCTATTGATCCAAAAGTAAAAGATGGTGAAAGTATCCTGGAAACATCACGCCTTGAAAACTTACCTCTTGAGCAATGGGAGCTTCAAATTGGAGTAGGTTTAACCGGAGCCTTTCTCTGTAGTCAGGTTTTTGGTACAGCGATGGCAAAAGATAATAAGGGCGGGGTGATTTTAAATATTTCTTCGGATCTTTCAGTATTTTCACCTGATCAGCGTCTTTACCGTAAAGAGGGGTTGCCTGAAGATAAACAACCGGTTAAACCTGTAACATATTCTGTGATTAAGGCAGGTTTAATTGGATTAACACGTTACTTGGCAACTTATTGGTCTGAGCAGGGTGTTCGCGCTAATGCATTATCTCCTGGAGGTGTATTTAATGGCCAGAATGATGAGTTTGTACAAAAATTGATATCATTAATTCCTCTCGGCCGTATGGCAAACCATGATGAATATCGTTCTGCAGTTCAATTTCTTTGCTCAGATGCTTCTGCTTATCTTAATGGTCAGAACATCGTAATGGATGGTGGTAGAGTCGTATGGTGATAAGGATATATCAATTTGTTAAATATCTCTCATATCATTTTTTTAAATACTGTTTTGTATGTTAGTTTAAAGGATAATCTTTTTAAGATAAGACTAGAGTTACTGAATTTACTTTGTAATCGAATTACATATAAGAAATTAATTTCCGTCTTTAATTTAGTGCATTACAATAAAAAATAGTTAGTTATGAGGTGAGTGATATATATTATTCTCCTTTCGTACAGTTTTATTCTAGAGATTTAAGAATGACATTAGTTAATAATAATAAAGTAAAAATAAAATCGAATTTATCGTTGCCCCAACTATGTGAGTTAACGGTGAATCAGATAGAAAATTTTTGGCCTGACAATGATCCGCTTGATATAGATAGTGTATTGGAAGTAGGTATAGAAGCATATAAAAACTAGAGCACTGTCTATCATATGTGATGAATAAATATTATAACAATGGAGTAAGTGTCAACTTTAGTCACACAAACGGTGATCAATATGCAGTTTGGCTCTATTATTTGTCAAGGGAGATGTTCATCAATAAATTGCCAAAAGCTTGGTGTGAAAAAGTATATTTGCTTAATAAGGCACTGCATGGATGTGATATATTTTATGAGGTAATGCTGCCTTCTGTATTTGTATTAGTACACCCATTAGGAACAGTTTTGGGAAGGGCAAAATATGATGATTACTTAATTGTATATCAGAAATGTAGTATTGGTAGTAATCACAATATATATCCAAAGCTAGGTCAATATTTAACCTTAAGACCAGGTGCAGGCATATATGGTGATAGTACAGTTGAAAATAATGTAAGTGTTGCAGCAGAAAGTTATATTATTGATAAGGATATTCAAACCAATAAATGTTATATCGGTACTCCAAATGCGTTCGTATTGAAACCCCAGGCTGAAGTGAATAAAATATGGCGAATATAATATGACAACGCTGTTGCTTCTAGAGAAAAATAGAATACAGAACTTTCTTCCAAATAAGAATAAGGTAAATTTTTATGATAATAGGGGGAGGGTCGACTACAGTGCCGGTGACTTTAGATCTGGTGACAATAGAGCTTCTTTTTTTGAAAATCAGTATTTTAAAGAATCAAAAAAGTGGTTAAGCAGTAAATTAAATTATATAAGCGGTCTTTGTGGAAAGGAAGGCAACCGAAACTTTATCGGGCTAAGTTGGCAAAACCACGCAAGAAAAGTTTACCACTCTTTCGATTTTGCAGAGAAAATAAAAAACAATTTAGATTTGCATGAAACTGTAGAAATTTGGCCAGAATATTTTCCGTATAGCGTTTATAAATTCCTGCTAAATAAAGAGGCTTTGCCAAAAGGGATTGAAATAAATAGATGGGCTAAAATATACATGATAGCAAGAGAAGTAGGAGAGTGGCTTTATTGTACGTCTTTTGTTTTACTCTATTCTGAAGTAATACTAATAAAATTGTTGTTTGCTAGAGGTGGCATTAAGCGTGCTTGTGATGTTGCAGTCAATATTGAAGGTGGTAAATCAAAAATCATCAGGTCACCACAGGAACTATTAAAAAAAACAATAGCCCACCGACACGGAAGTATTGTTTTCATAAATAATGGTAAGATAGTAGATGATGTAATCAAAGAAAAAAACTATAAATATGCGGATAAGATTATTCGTAACCTTGATCATTCTGCTATTCAAACATTCTATGATTACCTTACAAATGACTACATTAAAAATTTACGATGGAAGTTCTGGTCATTAATCCATATTTTTTTGAGTCCTCTTCACAGTAGAGCGATTCTGAAATCTGTAGTAAATTATGCCTATTGGACTGCATTGCACAGAAATTTGAAGCCTAAAGTTGTATTGAGTTTTATGGTCAGAGAAAATTTAATTGCATCATATTTACATGATCGTTATGAATGTAAATCAATGTTTGTTTACTTTTCAACAACACCGAACTGCATTGTTGGTGCATATGATGCTAATTTTGCATCATGTTACGACTACGCACATATTAGGTCTAGTTATATATACAGTAGCCCGATTTCAAATGCCTGGCTACGTACACAAGAACTTGATGTAGATGAGTTTGTTGATGATGCACCAATTTACTCAGGTTTAATACGATTAATTAAGAGAACCAAACAGAATATCTTGCAAAGAATAGAAATTGATACAAGTAAACTAGTAATTACTTTTTTTGATGCATCTGTAGGTTATGGCGGTGTTGTAACTGAGTTACAGTATCTGACATTTATCAATGCTATTGATGAGGTAAGTGAAAGGTTTCCTGAAGCTACTGTGATTTTTAAAAGTAAATATCCACTATCATATCTTGAGCGGTCACTCGGAGATAGCTGTGTAAGTAAGCTTGATGCAATTCGATTGAAGAATAAGGTTCTTTTTGCCGAAAATCTCAACCTTACAGGGCATATGGTGATCGGGATTTCTGATATTGTTATATCATTGCCCATGTCTTCTATTATTTACGAGGCTTTGACAGCTGATACACGCGTAATTGTTTATAATGACTTTGAAGATGGCACTTTTACAAACGAAACATACGAGTCATTTAATAACTATTGTGCTCTTAAAACAATAGAAGAATTAGTACAAAAAGTTGGAAGTAACATTAAAAATTTAAAAAATAATGTTGTTCACCGTAAAATAAATTCTCCTCAACGATTGTCAACCTTTCCTCACATTAAAATGTGTAAACTTATAGATCGTATTATGCTGGATAGTTACTCGGTTGATGAAAATCAATTAGGTTTTATGAATAGCGAAGAATAATGGTTAATTGATGTGGGGTTGCTATGAGTGGTAAATTTTATATATATATTTTATATCCCTGTAGCATGGTATCTGTTTTCTTCATCGTCTTGAGCAGACGCTGGCGCGCATAATCAGTACGGGTATTCAGACTTGTTGATGTCTCTGCGAATGAAACCATCAAATTAGTATCTAAGCAACTGAAATTAATAAAATGTTTTTTGATATATAAAATGATTTCCAAGATTATAACCGGGGCCAAAAAATTCATGCATGGATCGAGTAAATTCAGAAGTCCGCTTAAAGTCATACAGCTGCCTATTAAGTTAGTCATGGGAATGATCTCAAGATTTGTTCCGAAAAAAAGAGGATTAATTATATTTTGCTCTGATAGGTATAACGAAAACTCTAGATACTTGTTTGAATATATGGCAACGCATAAAATTGAAGATGTATACTGGATAGCATATGATAAAAAGATTATATCTTACTTAGAAAGTAAACAGCTTCCATGCTTAGGAGTTTGGTACAAACAAATATGGGCTCTTATGCGCGCAGATGTTGTTGTGTCCTCTGGAAATACGTTTTGGGATCGCTACGGTGCCGTAACTAAACCGACTATTCGGTATTGCCTAATGCATGGTTGTGGCCCTAAGGTTACTGAGTATTATGGTGATTTTGATGTGTCAATTCGTGTGCTAAATCAAATAAATAAATTTGATTTTGTTAACTTTCCAAGTGACTTTTCCGCTGAGGTAGTTGGTAAATGCATTTTTAAACTCCCGGCGAATAAAATAGTAATCAATGGATATCCAAGGCATGATCAGCTTTTCAGTTCCGATGAAAAAGATTATTTACGGGTGAGAGATGAACTTCGTTCCGAGTGTGATATTAACTTTGAATTTGAAACAGATGCTCAGATTATTCTCTATGCGCCAACCTTCCGGAAATATGATCGGAATTATTCTTTTCCTATAGCTAAACTCTTAGGTTACGATGCGGAAAGTTTTGGACATTTTTTGAAGAGTAATAAGATATATTTATTTTATACTAAACATCCTCAAACTAATGTTGGAATAAAGAACGAACTACCTTCATGTTCGAACTTCGTGCCCATCTCATATGACGATAATAAACTATTTGACATATCGTATTTTATGATAGCTTTCGATTGTTTAATTAATGATTACTCGACTACTGGAGTAGATTTTTCAATTCTGAAGCGCCCTCAGATATTTGTTTTACCTGATTTTGAAAACTTTAAGAGACATGATGCATTTGTAGAAGACTACATGGCGGCTATTAATCAGCAAGAGATCAATACATATGACGAGCTAATTAGTAAGCTAATGTCCATTAAGACTGCGAATCAATACACCATGCAGCATCCAATCGGTTTTAATAAATACTGGGATATAGGGTTGTCACAGTCATGTGAGAAAAACGCTGTATTTTTAAGTGATTTATGTCAGGATTAATTAATTTTTTTATTTATTTAATATAGGAGATAACAGTGGGAAATTATGATGCAACATATTGGGATCGATATTATGGCGAGCAAACTGGTCATTTTTCGACACCAGCACCTAGTCAATTTGCAGCCTTTGTATTGGATGAGGTTAGCAAGAACTCTTTAATTATCGATGCGGGGTGCGGGAATGGTCGTGATGCTATTTTTTTTGCAAAATTCGGACACAAAGTAATTGGTATTGATGCCTCACAGATTGCAATTGATGTGTGTAAAAAGGCAAGTAAAGCATTTGAGGTAGAAGCAAAATTCATGTGTGAGGATGTAGGATTTGATGAATTTATTGGTAAAATTGTAAATGATAGCTCATATGCTTCGTCTACTGATGTTTTGGTTTATGCGAGATTTTTTTTACATGCAATTACTGAGTTACAGGAAGAAGGTTTCCTTAAGGCAATAAGCACTCTCTCCAACAATAAAAAAGTATTGGTTGCACTTGAGTTCCGTACTGCCATGGATCAAACTTTGCCAAAAGTAACAGACGAACACTATCGACGTTTTATCGATCCAACGAGTGTGATATCAAGATTTCAAAAAGCAGGCTTTGATGTCGAATATTTTGTTGAAGGTTTTGGATTCGCTAAGCACCGATCTGATGATGCTCATGTAGCTCGTTTATTACTTAAGACTGGCGGTTAATCGTCATGATGATAATTGTAACTTGATATGAAAATACTTGTCACTGGAGCTGATGGATTTATTGGTTCGCACCTTACTGAGGCGTTAGTACGTGCAGGATATGATGTTAAAGCTTTTGTACTTTACAATTCCTTTAATTCATGGGGTTGGCTTGACCATTGTCAACATGATGTAAAAGGAAAATTTGATGTGTTTGCTGGTGATATTCGTGATCCTCATGGTGTGAAGGAAGCAATGAAAGGCTGTGATGCAGTGCTTCATCTTGCTGCTCTGATTGCCATACCATTTTCTTACCATTCACCAGACACTTATGTCGATACTAATATCAAGGGTACGTTAAACGTGCTACAAGCAGCACGAGAACTCAATGTTAAAAGGGTGATTCATACTTCGACTAGTGAAGTTTATGGTACAGCCCGCTTTGTTCCGATTACTGAAGAGCATCCATTGCAGGGACAATCGCCATACTCAGCAACTAAGATTGCAGCAGATCAATTGGCTTATTCTTTTTATGCATCATTTGATTTACCTGTGGTGATTGTAAGACCTTTTAACACTTATGGCCCACGCCAGTCTGCTCGTGCAGTGATACCAACAATCATTACACAAATTGCAAATGGCAAAAAGAAGATTAAACTTGGCGCTGCGTCCCCAACACGTGATTTCAATTTTGTACAAGATACAGTAGCAGGGTTCATCTCTGCACTTAATTCTGAGCAAGGCTTAGGTGAGGTAGTTAACTTTGGAAGTAATTTTGAAATTTCCATTGGTGATACAGCACAGCTTATTGCTGAAGCGATGAACACAGAAATTGAAATTATTACTGATGAAGCTCGTCTTCGCCCTGAGAAATCTGAGGTTGAAAGATTGTGGGCAGAAAATAACAAAGCTAAACAACTCTTTGGATGGGAGCCAAATTATGCTGGACGTAATGGTTTCAAACGAGGTTTGGCTGAAACTGCTAAATGGTTGTCTCAGCCTGAGAATCTAAGAAGTTATAAGTCAGATGTTTATAATCTGTGAATACTGTGGATATTTTAACTAACTTACCTGAAGAAGTTGTTGAAGCTATACGTAATGTAGTAGGAAATGAAACAGCAGCATTAAACGAACCGAGCTTTAACGGAAATGAATGGCTATATCTAAAAGAATGTTTAGATTCGACATTTGTTTCTTCCGTTGGAAAGTTTGTTGATAAATTTGAAACTGAATTAGCAAGTTTTACTGGGGCTAAACGAGCCGTTGCCGTTGTAAATGGTACAGCTGCTTTACAAATTGCTTTAAAACTTGCGGGTGTCAAAGAAAAAGACGAAGTATTGATTCCAGCATTAACCTTTGTTGCTACTGCTAATGCTGTAGTTTATTGCGGTGCAACTCCACATTTTATAGATAGTGAGTCGCATACCCTCGGTGTAGATGCTGCAAAATTACGTGAATATCTTATTATTAATACAGAACAAAGAGCGGGGCAATGCATAAACCGAGGTACTGAAAAAGTTATTCGTGCACTAGTTCCCATGCACACATTTGGTCACCCAGTTGATCTAGACGGTATAATGGCTGTGGCTAACGATTTCAACATTATGTTAGTTGAAGATGCGGCTGAGTCCCTTGGCAGCTATTATCAAGGTCAACACACAGGCACTTTTGGAATTATGGGAACGTTGAGTTTTAACGGCAACAAAACCATTACTACTGGTGGTGGTGGTGCAATTCTAACAAATAATATTGAACTTGCGCGCCATGCAAAGCATTTAACTACAACGGCAAAGATTCCACACGCATGGGAATACCGCCATGATGAAGTAGGTTTTAACTACCGTATGCCTAATTTGAATGCAGCTTTGGGTTGTGCACAGTTGGAACAATTACCTGATATGCTTGTTTCTAAAAGAGAGTTATTTAAGAGATATAAAAATACATTTAGTAATGTTGGTGGTCTAAATCTGGTATCGGAACCAGAGCACTGTAATAGCAATTATTGGCTACAGACACTGCTATTGAATAATGAGAGTTCTAGCCAACGCGATGCAATATTGAAAGCTACGAATGATGCGGGTTATATGACCCGACCAGCATGGATACTTATAAATGAGTTAAATCCTTATAAGGAATGTCCGCGTATGGATTTGACCTGTGCATTGTCACTTGTAAGTCGATTAATAAATATCCCAAGTAGTGCGAATCTGATTAATAACACCTTATGAATAAACCAGAAATAATCATAATTGGTGCTGGAGGACATGCACGTGCATGTATTGATGTCATTGAACAACATGGTAAATTTAAAATTGCTGGACTAGTAGGTAAATCGGATGAAATGCATTTACATTATTTTGGTCATGACGTTATCGCGACTGATAAGGACATGCAAAAATTAGTTAAAGAATATAAATATGCTTTTATAGCTATAGGACAGATTAACTCTCCAAATAATAGGACTCAGCATTATCAGCAATTGATCGAAATGGGATTTCAATTACCAACCATTATTTCCCCATCTGCTATCGTATCTCGTTATGCAACTATTGGATCTGGAACAATTATTATGAATGGATGCATACTCAATGCTGGAGTAAAGGTAGGACTTAACTCAATTATCAATACTAGCGCATTACTTGAGCATGATGTGAAAGTTGGAGATCATTGTCATGTTTCTACTGGAACAATTTTAAATGGTGATGTAACAATTGGTTCGGAAAGTTTTATTGGAAGTGGGAGTGTCATAAAACAAGGAGTATCTATTGGAAAAAATACTTTGATAGGTATGGGACTTTCAGTTCGGCATGATCAGCCAGATAACTCTAGGTTTGTAGGTAAAATTAAAGTATGACAATAAATAGAACACTTATTATTGCTGAGGCAGGTGTAAACCATAATGGAAATATTGAGTTAGCTAAGCAATTAATTGATGCAGCTGCGGAGGCTGGAGCTGATCTTGTAAAGTTCCAAACATTTAACGCTAAGCGACAAGTTACGAGTTTTGCAAAAAAAGCTGAATATCAGAAGATGACTACAAATAGCGAAGAGTCACAGTACGAAATGTTACGTAAGTTAGAATTAAGTACTGAAATGCATTATGATCTAATTAATCATTGTTCTTCTTGTAATATAGGTTTTTTTTCTACGGGCTTTGATATTGATAGCATCAATTTTCTTGTAAATCTCGGGCAAGATAACTTTAAAATTCCATCCGGTGAGATCACCAATTTACCTTACTTACGCCATATCGGTCAGCTTGGTAAGTTAGTTATTTTATCCACTGGAATGGCTACAATGGATGAAATCAAATCAGCCATTGATGTGCTTGAACAGTCAGGTACTCATCGAAGTAAAATTACAGTACTTCATTGCACTACTGAATATCCCACGCCAATGGCCGATGTTAATTTAAAAGCGATGCAGGGTATTCATTCAGCCTTTGACGTTAAGATAGGATATTCTGATCATACCTCTGGTATTGAGGTGGCAATTGCTGCAGTTGCTCTGGGTGCTTCTGTTATTGAGAAACACTTCACTATAGATCGTAACCTGCCTGGACCTGATCACAAAGCTAGTTTAGAACCAGAAGAACTTAAGTCCATGGTTTTGGCGATTCGCAATATTGAAGTTGCACTTGGAGATGGGATTAAACGTGTAACCAATAGTGAAGCTAAAAATATACCGATTGCACGTAAATCATTAGTGGCATACCAAACTATTAAAAAGGGTGAGAAATTTAGTGAGAAGAACATAACAACAAAACGTCCTGGTACTGGTATCTCTCCAATGTTATGGGATGACGTCATTGGGGAAACGGCTACACGCGATTTTTCTATTGATGAGTTGATCTCATTATGAAAAAGATCTGTGTTGTTACGGGCACTAGAGCTGATTATGGATTATTGCGTTGGGTATTAGAAGGTATTCAGCAGTCAACTGAACTCGAGTTAAATTTAATCGCTACCGGAATGCATCTTTCACCAGAGTTTGGCATGACTTATCGTGATATAGAAGCTGACGGGTTTAAGATCGATTATAAAATTGAGGTGCTATTAAGCTCTGATACCTCGGTGGGCATAAGCAAATCTATGGGGCTTGGAATGATTGGTTTTGCTGATGCATTTGCTGAACTAAAACCAGATTTGATTTTAGTGCTTGGTGATCGTTATGAGATTTTTGCTGCAGCCTCTGCCGCGATGATAGCACGCATACCAATTGCCCACCTACATGGTGGAGAAGCTACCGAAGGTGCCTTTGATGAAGCTATTCGCCATTCCATAACTAAGATGTCTCATTTACATTTTGTTGCAGCTGAGGAATATCGTCAACGCGTTATTCAGCTAGGAGAAGATCCTGGGCGTGTCTTTCTGGTTGGTGGATTGGGAATTGATAATATTCGTAAATTGAAATTGCTTGATAGAGATAAGCTTGAAGTTGCACTGGATTTTAAACTGGGAAAAAAAAATCTTTTGATCACCTTTCACCCCGTGACCTTGGAGCAAGGTACTGCTGCAGCGCAGATGGGTGAGCTACTCGCAGCATTGGATACCCTTAAAGATACCCATCTAATATTTACTATGCCTAATGCCGATACTGATGGTCGTGAGCTAATTGATATGATTCAAGATTTTGTTGCGCAGCGCACTTCTTACAGCTGTGCATATACCTCGCTAGGTCAGTTACGTTATCTGTCAACAATCGCACAGGTTGATGCTGTTGTTGGAAATTCTTCGAGTGGCTTGATCGAGGTTCCAAGTTTTAATAAGGCGACGATTAATATTGGTGATCGCCAGCTTGGTAGATTAAAAAGTGACAGCGTAATCGATTGCAAGCCAACCAGGCAAAGTATCACAATTGCTCTTAATCAAGTTAATACTAATGAGTTTCAAGCAACCTTGAAGCATGTTTGTAACCCCTATGGTGAAGGGGGGGCGAGTGAAAAAGTAGTTAACACTTTAGTAAACTATGATTTAAATAATATTATTAAGAAGTTATTTTATGATCTACCCACAAAAGGCATTGTAGAATAGTAAATGAGCATATCTAAAGAAATTTGGACGCAAGTTATCCTACCACTCGACTCTAGCATACAGGATGTTATTGGCAGCCTTAATGAAGCTGCACTTAAGATTGTCATGGTAGTTGATGAACGGGGTGAATTACAGGGCACTATTTCTGATGGTGATATACGACGTGGTTTATTAAAAGGGCTGGATCTTAATAGTTCCATCGAAAGTATTATCTACCGCAATGCTTTGGTTGTACCACCCGATATGAGGCTCGATATGGTCATGCAGTTAATGATAGCTAACAAAATCCAGCAGATTCCTGTTGTTGATGAGCATCAGAAGATTGTTGGTTTACATATTTGGGACGACATGACTAAGCCTGTCACTCGCTCAAATATAATGGTGATAATGGCTGGTGGTAAGGGTACTCGCCTTCTACCCTTCACAAAAAATTGTCCAAAACCCATGGTAATGGTGGCGGGTAAACCAATGCTAGAGCATATAATTGAGCGCGGTAAGCTAGATGGTTTCAACCACTTTGTGTTAGCAATTAATTATCTGGGACACATGATAGAAGCGCACTTTGGCAATGGCGATAGCCTTGAAATAAAGATTGATTATATTCGTGAAGAATCACCATTGGGTACAGCTGGTGCCTTGAGCTTACTAAGTTCGACCCCCGATACTCCGTTTGTAGTGACAAATGGTGACGTAATAACAGACATTCGTTATGGTGAGTTACTCGATTTCCATAGTCGTCACAGTGCAAGTGCAACTATGGCTGTAAGTGTACATGAATGGCAGCACCCCTATGGTGTGGTTCAAACTGAAGGAGTAGAAATTATTGGATTTGAGGAGAAACCTATTTTAAAGAGCCACATAAATGCAGGAGTGTATGTTTTATCCGTAGAAGCCATGAATGAATTAACACCAGACACTTCTTGTGATATGCCGACTTTATTTGAACGTCTTCAGGCAAAAGGTAAACGGACTATTGTCTATCCAATGCATGAGCCATGGTTGGATGTAGGTAGACCAAGTGATCTGGAGCTAGCAAGAAAAAATGATGTTATGGAATCTAGACCCTCCAATAACGAACAGTAAATTTATAAGATTATTTGAATTAGGAGAAGTATCTTTCATGAACACTTACATTATCGCCGAGATGGCTTGGAGTTATACAGGATCACAAGAACGGGCTTTAGAGATGTTAGAAGGCGCAGCTAAAGCTGGAGCTAATGCGATTTCTATACATATCACTGATATGCCGACCTATATGGTAGAGGATTACAAATGTATCGTTGGTACGACGCTATCTGATAGCGCGGATCAAGAGGCAAGCATCTACAACTTTCTTGAACAGATCAATCTTACTAGTAAACAATGGATCGAATTTGATTCGAGAGCAACTGAGCTCGATATTGATGTTGTGGTTATGTGTAATGATAGAGTGAGCTTCGAGTTTAGCAAATCATTAAATGTAAATCGGTATGTTATTTCCGCAGCCTCATTTTTGGAGTTGGACTTTATTGAGGAGATAGTAAAAGTTAACAAGGATATTATTTTACGAACTGGTGGTGCTACAGTGGAAGAGGTAGAAAAGGTATTAGAGCGAATTTTTGCCACTGAATCTAGTGCTAAGGTTTGTCTTTTAGCTGGTATACAACTCTATCCAACACCTATTGAAGAATTACATCTTGCCTCTTTAAGTGTTATTGCAGATCGATTCGGGAGGGAAGGTGTAAGTGTAGGTTTAGCAGACCATATCGATGGTGATCATCCTTACGCTATTCACTTGCCAGCACTGGCACTGGCCTATGGTGCAAAAATGTTGGAAAAACACATTACAACAGATAGGAAAGAGAAATTGGAGGACTATGAGGCTGCGCTCGGTATTGAGCAATTTGCCAGTTTTGTTGACTATATTCGAACTGCAGAACTCGCCCTAGGTAATGGTTCTATTGATTACATGAAAGACAGTAATGCCTATATAAAATACCGTCAAGCAGCTCGTAAGAAGATAGTCGCAACCAGCGACCTGAGTGCTGGTACAATCCTTACTCGCGGTATGCTCGCATTTAAGCGTGCCGACTATGGTGCACAATTAGATGCGCTTGATTTACTTATTGGTCAACCACTTAAAACTGACAAAAAGTGTGATGATGGGATCGATGTGGCAGATGTCGTATTTTCTGATTGAATAGGAACAAATAAGATATGGATGGGATTTTCATTACTGCACGCATGAAATCGACTCGTTTACCGAAAAAGGCGTTGATTGACGTCAACGGTCAATCCCTTCTGGCTTACCAGGTAGAGCGTTTGCGTTCTGTTACTGACATTCCTATCATTATCTGCACCTCCGATAATGCTCAGGACGATCCCTTAGAAGACTTTTCTGCAATGATAGGCTGCGCTATTTTTCGCGGAAGCGAGGAGGATGTACTAGACCGATACCTCCAGTGCTCAGCGATGCATGAAATTGATCGCATGTACATCACTTATGCTGATGAACCATTTACTGATATAGATCTGCTGATGGCTACATTCGACATGTTGGATTCTAGAGAGAAGATATGGGTCCGCAATGATAATTATCCGGATGGAGTGTTCGGCTACGGTTTTACACGCTTAGCACTAGAATTGGTTAATACTATGAAGACCTCGGAGGAAAACGAGGTCTGGGGTGATATGGTGTCTAAACTGCCAATCACCATCATTCGTAATTCTCCCCCATATATTACAGACAAGTTTGCCTACAGATTGACCGTCGACTACCCAGAGGATCTTGTAGCGATGAAACGACTAATGGACGAGCTTGGTGAAAGATATAAGACGATTGATGTTCCTGATTTACTGCAGATTTATCAAGACCTTGGTCTATATGAGATCAATGGCTTCAGAGCAGCAGATTACCAACAACGCCTGCGAGAGCAGGGCAATATATATTATAATTAGTGTGAGCAGGGTAGTGCTACGCATATCTGCTCTATAGGAAGATAAACATGAACTACAAAGAACGATTATCGAATTTGATACCTGGTGGTGCACATACCTATTCTCGTGGGAGCGATCAGTTTCCTATAAATGCACCCCAGATATTAGCTGGTGGCAAAGGTGCATATGTATTTGGCCCTGAAGGTAATCGGTATCTTGATTATGGTATGGCACTGCGCGCAGTTAGTATCGGTTATGCTGAAGATGAAATTGATGAGGCAGCCATAATACAGATCAAAAACGGCAACAATCTGACACGTCCTTCGTTAATTGAGTTGGAAGCAGCGGAACTGTTGGTTAGCATGATTGATTCAGTGGACATGGTAAAATTTACCAAGAATGGTTCAACTTCGGTTTCTGCTGCTGTCAAGCTCGCTCGTGCTTATACTGGCAAGGAGCTTGTAGCCCGCTGTGTTGAACAACCATTTTTTTCATATGATGATTGGTTTATTGGGTCCACACCACTTAAAAAGGGTATTCCGCAAGATACAATTGAAAAGACCAAAACATTTTGCTACAACGATATAGCGTCGCTTGAAGAACTAATTAACCAGTTCCCAAATCAACTTGCTTGTGTAGTGCTTGAACCAGCAGCAACTGAAGAACCTACGAATGATTACTTACTAAAAGTTCAGGAGCTTTGTAAAAAAAATAATATTGTATTTATTCTGGATGAAATGATTACAGGATTTCGGTGGCATATGAAGGGAGCACAACACCTCTATGGTGTAACCCCTGATCTTTGTACCTTTGGCAAGGCGATGGCAAACGGTTTTTCGGTGTCGTGTGTAGCTGGTCGACGTGAAATAATGGAGCTTGGTTCTATTGAGTCTGCAGGACAAGAGCGTGTATTTCTCTTGTCGACTACTCACGGTGCAGAAATGGCTGGGTTAGGTGCGTATGTCGCAACCATGGATTTTATGCATCGGCATCAGGTTGTAGAATATCTTTGGGATTATGGCCAAAAGCTTATGGTTATGATGCGTCACCAATCAGCATTACATGGTATTGAAGAGAGCTTTAAAGTAGGCGGTATTCCTTGTTCTCCATATTTTGTTACCTTAGATCGATCAGGTGTTAACTCACTGGCTTTGCGTACATTATTTTCACAAGAAATGGTTCGAAATGGGGTGCTCATGCCATGGATTGCTTTATCGTACAGACATGGTGAAGCAGAGATGGCTGTTACCGAACATGCAATAGATCAAGCATTCAAAGTATACCGAAAGGCGTTGGATGAAGGGGTAGATAAATATCTTGTTGGTCCTGTCATTAAACCTGTATTTCGAAAGTATAACTGATGCGTATTGCGCTTGTTTCACTAGACCAATGCTGGCTGGATAAGGATGCCAACTTTTTACGGTGTGTTACTTTGGTTAGTCAAGCAAGGAAGGATGGATGTGATCTTATAGTGTTTCCAGAAATGACGCTCACCGGGTATTCACTTGATATGGAATCCGTGGCTGAGCCAGAAGATTCATCAGCCACTCTAGCGCACTTTGGCAATCTTGCCAAGAATTCAGGGTTATCCATTGCTTTCGGTGCCTGCCTTTTCGACCCCAGTACTAATAAATTTCGAAATCAGTTTTGTTTGGCTCGGCCAGACGGCATCAGTAGTGCTATTTATGCTAAGACTCATCCTTTCAGTTTTACTGGTGAAGATGAGGTGTTGGAAGCGGGCGAGTCTTTAAACTGCTCAAAAGTGGGTTCGCTTACTTTCAATGCTTCGATTTGTTACGACTTGCGTTTCCCTGAGCTTTATTCAGTAATGGCAGCACATTGTAATGCTGCTATCGTTATTGCTAACTGGCCAGTTAAACGGATAGGTCATTGGCGGGCTTTACTCGTGGCACGAGCAATAGAAAACCAGTTTTACATGCTAGGGGTAAACCGAATAGGCGTTGATGGCAATGGTCTTACTTATGAGAAAAGTACGTTAGTTGTTACTCCCAATGGAGTCATGCTGGATCCAGTAATCGCTAGTGAAGAAATAGATATTTACGATATCGATCTTGAAGAAGTGGCGCGTTATCGTGACGAGTTTCCAACAGTACGTGATAAACGCTACAGTCTGTACCATAAATTTTTAGGAGAGCATATTAATGCTAAGTGAAAAAATTATTGTTGTGACTGGTGGAGCGGGTTTGTTAGGAAGCAGTTTTTGTGCTGCAATAGCAGAACAAGGTGGCCGCGCTATCATTGCAGACATAAATTTAGAAAATGCTGAACGAGTAGCTGAGGAAATTAAATCAACTGGTGGTATGGCTGAAATAGCATCTATAGATATTACAAACGTTGTTACGGTGAAAGCTTTGATTAATTCTCTCCATGATAGCTACGGGCGTATTGATGCAGTGGTTAATAACGCCTATCCACGTAATGCTAATTATGGTCGTAAAATTGAAGAAGTGACCTATCCTGATTTCTGCGCGAACACTGGCTCACACCTGGGGGGGTATTTCCTTGTTGCACAGCAGTTTGCGATCTATTTCCGAACCATTGGAAGTGGAAATATCATTAACATGGGATCGATTTATGGCAGTATTGCCCCGAGGTTCGATGTTTATGAAGATACTGATATGACAACGCCTGTTGAATATGCTGCGATAAAAGCAGCAATTGCACAATTAACACGTTATTTAGCCCAGTATTATAAAAAGAGTGCTGTAAGAGTGAATACACTTTCGCCTGGTGGGATTTTCGATCACCAGCCTGAGACATTCCTGCATCGATACAACGCTTACTGCGGCTCAAAAGGAATGCTCGATGTTGAAGATATTATAGGCTCTCTGATTTACTTATTATCGGATGCATCGAAGTACGTAACCGGTCAAGAAATTGTTGTTGATGATGGCTATTCGTTATAATGAAGTATTTTAGATGCATTGTAAGATTTTACAAATTATTTTAACTGAATCATTAAATGAAGACTCAAATAATTTTTCTTGTCGAAATACACTTTTCTGAATGGCATTGGCATCGTCTTGGAATTGATACGCTAAAGGCGCGAGGTTTTGATGTAACCATTTTAGATTGCACAAGATGGATTGTTCCTGATTATTATGAGACCTTTAAGTCAAAAATATTTGATTGCCCTGAACGTATTGAGATTGGTAGTAGAGAATACTTGGAGCGTAGTATTTTAAGAATTAATACCGATTGTATTATTGCCTTTGATAATCTTGGCTACAACACAATTACTAGCAATATCCGACAAAAAGTATATGGGGAGATTAAGGCTCTTCGGGCAGTTTTTAATTTAAGTGTATTGCCTCAGCCTGCCGAATTAAATTTAGTAGATTCTTTAAGGAATTTAACGAGTAAAACCAATCTGCCAATTCGCGCTATAAATCTGTTGAAGCGTTTATTCGCTACACGAAAATTGGGGCCGCCAGACATAGCGATGCTTTCTGGTAAAATTAGCGATATTGGTGTTTATGCAACGGCACACCAGAAAATCTGGTGTCACGCTTTTGACTATGATGATTTTCTTAAGGGTAACAATATTGAGTCAGATAAAGAATACGTTGATAAGTATGCCGTCTATTTGGATGAAAATATTGTTTTAGGTCCTGACAGCCTACATTGTGGGATTAAAGCAGTTACGACAGCTGAAAAGATTTATCCTTGTCTTAATCAGTTCTTTTCAGAAATTGAGGCGAAGCTAGGATTGCCAGTGGTGATAGCTGCGCATCCAAAGTCTAATTATTCAGCTGATTCAAATGTATTTGAAGGCCGCCAAATAATAAAAGGTCATTCAGCTGAGCTAGTTAGAGCAAGTACTTTAGTTTTGGGGCACACTTCTGCGTCATTAAATTTCCCAATGTTTTGCCGTAAGCCTATTTTAATTATGACATCGGATGATATAGAAAAGTCACGTCTGAATCATTATGTTCGTGCACGAGCAGCAGAAACAGGGAAGGAAGCATTTAACATTGATCAACAAACGTGGAATTTAAATATTAACGATATTTTGAGCGTCGATGAAAATAGATACAGAGAATATCTAGATAAGTATATTAAAACTCCAGGCAGCCCTTCTAAGCCAGTATGGGAAATATTTTCAGATTATGTAGAAGAAAATATCTTATGATCCATGTAATTCCAAGAAAATTAATCATAGATTTGAAGTAAACTATGACAGCCTACAAATACCCATATTACCTGACATTTTTCTCATTATTGATTCCTTTTACTGTGAATTTGTTGAAGCTAAACTATGTGACTCTGACATATGTCACGTCATTGTTAGCTTTGTTTTTTATTATGACTATGGCTCTATTGTACAGACGTTCCTTTTATCTCAATAACAAAATTATTGTTGAATTTTTTCTGCTAGCATTTTATTTGGTCGCTGTAACTTCTTTATCTTTGGGAATTGGTAGTGGTGGAACATTAATTGTGATATTTTTATCCTTGTCATATTTTTTGTTATTTAACTCATCAGCACCCTGTCAAAATAATAAGACAATTAGCATGCTGAAATTGCTAACAATAATGTATCAACTTCATATAATCTATTTATATATTGAGCTGATTCTTATTTTAATGGGATATCAACATGTTTTTGTTGAGTTATTTTCGGGAAAGGTAGATTTTATTGGTTACAAGGGTTACAACCACGCACATTTTTTAAGAAATTTAGGGTTTGATTCTGTGACTGGTTTAGGTGGTATGTTGATGGGAAGCCAGTCTGCTAGTATAGTTTCTGTTTCTGCTTTTATTTTTTTTGCTATGGTTAAGTCCTCGCTAAAGAATTCGAAGTTATGGGCTTTTCTTGCGTTTGGAGCAGTATTGTTTACGTCGACAATGACAGCTATAGCAATACTTCTTATATCTATATTTCTAATTGTTTATGTTTACTCATCATCATTCAATACAAGATTGAACCGTATACTTTTGTTTCTATGTGTTCCTTTTATTATTCCAATAATATTTTATAAGATTGATCGTATTGAGGAGTTCACAACATACTTTTCTGCATTTATGCCTGCAATAGAAATCTTTGTTCAAAATGTGGCAGATGAAAATTACCTGGACTTGTTGTTTGGGTTTGGTTTGGTTGGCCATAATAATAATGCAGCGCTGGGTATAGGTTATGGCACTGACTTTGGTTTAATGACTCTGATAAATAAATCCGGCATAGTGCTTTTTGTACTTTGTTTTATCCCCGTTTTACTGATTAATCGTAGAGCTTATATCTATGGTAAAATACTCTTTAAAGGGAAGTTTTCTAATTACGAATCAAACAAGAAATTAATATTTAATTTTTATACTGCTAATGTAGTTCTAATGGATATTTGGTTTATTTCATTAGTACATTATACAAATGCAGTTGAGACAGGCGGGCGTGAACTTTTTGCATTGCATATTGCTTTAGCAATGTATCTTGGACGTGTAGTGCGGGCTAGAGTTGAAAATTCAAAATATTTAAATGTATGAAAAATAGGATTTACCCTAAATGAAAGCTGTTATTCTTGCTGGTGGTCTCGGTACTCGCATATCCGAGGAAACACACCTTAAACCGAAGCCAATGATAGAAATTGGTGGTAAGCCAATCCTTTGGCATATTATGAAGATATACTCTGCATATGGAATTAATGATTTTATAATCTGTTGTGGCTACAAGGGTTACATAATAAAGGAATATTTTGCGAATTACTTTTTACATATGTCGGATGTTACCTTTGATATGACTAGCAACCAAATGGAAGTTCATCAAAGAAACGCAGAGAACTGGCGTGTAACCTTGATAGATACAGGAGATGATACACTGACTGGTGGTAGGCTTAAACGTGTCGCAACTTATCTTGATGATGGTGAAGACTTTTGTTTTACTTACGGTGATGGCGTTAGCGATATTAATATCACGAAGCTGATTGAGTTCCATCAACAACATGGTCATCTGGCAACACTCTCTGCTGTTTATCCTCCAGGAAGGTTCGGGGCTATGGATATTCATGATGATCAACATGTCACCTCTTTCAAGGAAAAACCAAAAGGAGATGGAGGAATGGTCAATGGAGGTTTTTTTGTATTGTCACCCAGGGTAATTGATCTTATAGATGGTGATGATACAATTTGGGAGCGGGAGCCACTAGAAAAATTGGCCAATGACAACCAACTTAAAGCATTTACACACGAGGGCTTTTGGCAGCCAATGGATACTTTGCGCGATAAGACGAACTTAGAAAAACTTTGGGACAGTGGTAATGCACCCTGGAAAATATGGTAGTAAATTCAGGATTTTGGAAAAATAAGCGAGTTTTTATGACCGGTCACACCGGTTTCAAGGGGAGCTGGCTTTCGCTCTGGTTACAATCGCTGGGTGCAGACTTAACTGGTTATGCTCTTAAGCCGCCAACTAAACCAAGCTTATTCGAGGAAGCTCGCGTTGCCGATGGTATGACTTCTATCGAAGGTGACATACGCGATTTGGAACACTTTACTCATTGTATGCAGGCAGCAAAGCCCGAAATTGTTATTCATATGGCAGCTCAACCCCTTGTTCGTTACTCATACCAAAATCCAGTAGAAACCTACGGGACTAATGTAATGGGTACAGTGAACATGTTGGAATCAGTACGGACTACTCCTTCCGTGCGCTCTGTCGTTAATATAACTACTGATAAATGTTATGAAAATCGCGAATGGGTTTGGGGTTATCGTGAAAACGAACCTATGGGTGGTTTTGATCCTTATAGCAGTAGCAAAGGATGTGCTGAACTAGTGAGCTCAGCTTATCGCTCATCCTTCTTCAATGCAGCCGACTATGATAAACATCAGGTTGCACTTGCAACTGTACGTGCCGGTAATGTTATTGGTGGAGGAGATTGGGCACAAGATCGCCTAATACCAGATATCATTACCGCCTTCAGAGAAGGTAAACCTGCACATATTCGTAATCCGAATGCTATTCGTCCATGGCAGCATGTATTAGAGCCTTTGCGAGGTTATTTAATGTTAGCCGAAAAACTTGTACTTGAAGGTTCAACCTATGCTGAAGCCTGGAACTTTGGTCCTAGTGAAGAGGATGCTCGGACTGTTGGTTGGATCGTTGATCAGATGGCAAATCGCTGGGGCGAAGATGCTAAATGGACGCTTGATACTGATGAACATCCACATGAAGCTGGATACCTAAAGTTAGATATATCAAAAGTATCTGGGCGATTGCATTGGTCGCCTATGCTACGATTAGGTGATGCACTAAATATGATTGTTGATTGGTCTAAGCAATACAATGATGGTGATGACATGCGTGCGCTGACTTTACAACAAATAAAAAACTATCATCAACTCATACAAGAATAAATATTTATGCAGAATGAAAAAACAAACGCACTACGTAAACAGATCTCGGAACTTGTTAAAGACTATGCCCAAGTCGCATTAGCCACAGAGCCGTTTAATCCTGGAGTTAGTAATATTCCTCCATCTGGCAAGCTTATTGATGCAGAAGAACTTAAATTAATGGTTGAAGCTTCACTGGATGGTTGGCTGACAACGGGGCGCTTCAATGATAAATTCGAAAAACAGTTAGCCAAATTTCTTGGTGTAAAACATCTGATTACTGTTAATTCAGGTTCTTCCGCTAACTTGATTGCATTCAATACTCTGACCAGTCATAAACTCGGTGAACGCGCTATATTTCCTGGTGATGAGGTCATAGGCGTTGCTGCTGCTTTTCCAACCACGGTAAATCCTATTCTACAGTTTGGAGCAGTTCCGGTATTTGTTGATGTGGAACTGGGAACTTATAATATCGATGCCAGCAAGATTGAAGCGGCGATTAGTTCCAAGACCAAGGCTATTATGTTAGCTCATACACTGGGCAATCCGTACAATCTCGAAGTCATTACTGAGTTATGCAAGAAATATAATCTCTGGTTGATTGAGGATTGTTGTGATGCGCTGGGGTCGACTTATAACGGCCAACTTGTAGGAACATTCGGTGATATTGCCACGTTGAGTTTCTATCCTGCGCATCACATCACTATGGGTGAAGGCGGTGCGGTGTTTACCAATAACGGTAAACTTAAAATGATTGCCGAGAGTTTTCGTGATTGGGGAAGAGATTGCTTTTGTGGTCCAGGCAAAGACAATACATGCGGAAAACGATTTGTGTGGAAACTAGGTGATCTTCCAGTTGGGTATGATCACAAATACACATATAGCCATATGGGTTACAATCTCAAAATTACTGATATGCAAGCTGCCTGTGGCCTAGCTCAGCTAGATAAACTGCAATCATTCATTCAAAAACGTAAGGAAAACTTCAATTATTTGAAGAATCGGCTGAAGTCCTGCGAAGAGTTTATCCTTTTACCCGAAGCTACCGAATCTTCAGATCCATCCTGGTTTGGCTTTCCTATTACAATAAAAGATAATGACAAATATAACCGTATTGATCTCTTAACTTACCTAGATGAAAATAAGATAGGTACGCGATTACTGTTTTCAGGTAATCTGACACGTCAGCCCTATATGATTGACGCTAATTATAGAGTGAGCGGTGAATTAAAGAATACCGATATAGTCATGAATAAGACTTTCTGGATTGGAGTGTACCCCGGTTTGGATAGGGATATGCTTGACTTTGTTATCAATAAATTTGAAGAGTTTTTCTTATAAAACTTTTATGATTGAAATTGAACCTAGTAAATTAAATGGTGTTTATAAATTAACCCCTAAAATCATTAGTGATGAGCGAGGCCGGTTTGTAAAAACTTTTCATCAGTCAACTTATGATAGCTTAGGGTCAGAAACTGATTATGCTGAAGAATATTATACCGTTTCACATAAAAATGTGATTAGAGGTTTACATTTTCAGTTGCCGCCTATGGAACACTCTAAAATAGTATGTTGCATCGAAGGGCATGCGGTTGATGTTGTTGTTGATTTAAGAAGAAATTCACCTACTTATGGGGAATTTGAAATGTTTGATCTAAACTCAACCAATTCAATTAGCATTTTCATACCCAAAGGAATGGCTCATGGTTTTTGTGCCATGGTTGATAATACTATCTTAATGTACAAAGTCAGTACAGAATACTCGCCAGCATACGATACAGGGATATTGTGGAATTCAGTTGGTGTGCCATGGTCAATAACTGATGGAATACTATCTGCAAAAGATCGTAACTTACCAGCATTTGTAGAGTATAAATCTACTTTTTTAATATGAAAATATTTCTAACAGGTGGGACTGGATTTATTGGTAGTCATTTTTTAAATCTACTATCGAGACAAGATCATAAAGTAACTGCACTGCGTCGTGCGGAGTCGAAACCCTGTATAAAAATTGAAAAAGAACCAGAGTGGCTAGTAAAAGAAATGGATGATCTCGATGTTTCTGATTTAGAGGGCTGCGATACGCTTGTACATCTGGCATCAATAGGGGTGAGTCCACAAGTAGCTACATGGAAAGAACTACTATACTGGAACGTGACTGTTTTAATTAACTTACTTGAAATATCTCATTTAGCAGGTGTAAGGCGAATAGTAATAACTGGTTCTTGTGCGGAGTATGGTAAGTCATCAGAGCTATATGATTTTATTCCGACTGACGCACCGCTTAAACCAACATTTCCATATGCTGCATCTAAAGCAGCAAGTTATGTTTTGGCGAATGCCTTTGCATTGGAGAATAAATTAGAACTATGTTATTTGCGTATTTTCTCAGCATTTGGTGAAGGTCAGTTTAAAGATAATTTCTGGCCAGCTCTTCGTGAGGCTGCTCTTCACGGAAAAGATTTTTCTATGAGCCCTGGCGAACAGGTTCGTGATTACATTCCTGTCGAGGATGTTGTTGAGGATATTTTGTTTGCGTGTGAGAGAGAGGATATAACTCGAGAACAACCAAGTCTCTCTAATGTGGGTAGTGGTAATCCGGTTACCATGAGGAAGTTTGCTGAGAAATGGTGGAAACAATTGAATGCAACTGGGAATTTAAAAATCGGGGAGTTACCATATCGAGAGTATGAATCTATGAGGGTTGTCCCACAGCTAGATGATTCTCAAAATAAACATATTGCTCGCTCTGATTTGGAAAACTTATGATTACTATTCTTGGTGCAGGTCTTGCCGGCCTTAGTTGTTCTTATCATCTTGGACACGAAAACTGCATTCTTTTTGAAAAAAACAACTATGCTGGTGGACATATAAATAGTACTTATCGTGATGGGTTTACCTGGGATGAAGGCCCACATGTATCATTCACTAAAAATCCGTATGTGCGAAAATTGTTTGAGCAAAGTGTGCAAGACGATTACCTTGAGTATGAAACTAAAGTTAGTAATTATTTTCGAGGCTCATGGATCCCTCACCCCGCTCAATCGAATCTGTATGCTGTACCGGAACCTTATCGTAGTGCTAGTTTGAAAGACTTTCTTGCTGTCCGAGATTCTGTTGATGAGAATAAACTGCCAACTAGTTATGCAGAATGGTTGCAGCAAGCGTTTGGCAACACTTTTGCCTGTACTTTCCCTGCGAGTTATACGCGTAAATACTGGACCCTTGATCCTAAAGATATGAGTACTGACTGGGTCGGTCAACGCATATATTATCCTGATGTAGACACAGTTAAGCAGGGTTATGATGAGCCGCCATCTGAAAATACTCACTATATTACCAAGGTACGTTATCCATCTCGAGGCGGGTATATCTCGTTTGCAGAAATCTTGAAAAAGGGAGCAAATATTTGTTGTGAGTATGAGATAGTAAATATTGACCTTAAGGAGCAGGTAATTAATTTTTCGAATGGTAAACAACATCATTATGAAAAGTTAATAAACACGCTTCCATTGCCAGAATTCATTCGTCTCGCAATAAATGTACCTAAAGATATTAGAGCAGCAGCAGAAGCTCTCTGTTGTACTTCACTTTTACTTGTTAATGTTACCGCGAACCACAGTGCTAGACATCCATATCACTGGTTATATGTCTATGATGAAGATAAAGTTTCGACTCGAATCAATCAAGTTGAATTGTTGTCGCCAAACAATGCTCCGATAAATAAAACGGGCATTCAGGTCGAAGTTTATGCTTCACGTTACAAGCCATTTCCCGCAAGTCATAACAAGATTGCAGAAATGGTTGTTGAAGAACTAAAAGAAATGAGACTTATTGATGCGCCAGAATCCGTGCACACACATTTTGTACCCTACGCTAATATAGTGTTTGATCATTCACGCCGAGAAGCTCAAGACACTGTTCTAGAGTGGTTGGAAAAATATGGTTTACGGCGCGAAGATGATGATTTGGATGCGATGACTGATTGGGCTGCGGCAAAAGCAATAGAGCCTGGTGTTTTAACGCTTGCAGGGAGGTTTGGGCAATGGAAATATTTCTGGACAGATGATTGTGTCCTTCGAGGAAAACAGTTGGCAAATTAATATTATGAGTGATTTATCGAACCTTACAATAATTATTCCAAGTTACAATCGGCAGCCCTTCATTAAACGGCAGATAGCTTTTTGGAAAAATACGTCAGTAGAAGTCGTGATTTTAGATGGTTCTCAAACAGGTATTTTTCCTGATGAATGGTGTGAAAATAATATCAGATATTATCACAAACCAGTCTCGCTAGAAGATAGATTAAAGTTCGCGTCAACAATTATTAGAACTGAATACGCAACAATGCTCTCAGATGATGAGTTATTTGTTCCATCAGCATTAGAAGAGTGTTTAAATTTTCTGGATAACAATCCAGATTATGTGGCCTGTAAAGGTCAAGTTATTGGTTTTAGAAGGAATAGTTTTATATCACGATGTCAGGGTGTTATTGGTTATACAGATTTGCGCGGGTATGAAGTTACATCATCTATACCGGCTGAGCGACTATTGGAGCATATGTCTCCTTATGCGATGGCAAGCCTCTGGGCCGTTCACAGAGCTGATGTACTGAAAAAAACATTAGAACTTGCTGGGCTTCGGCCTCGATATTCATCCGCAGCCGCTTTTGAACTGCAAATTAGTTTGATTACTGCGTGGTATGGAAAAATTAAAGTTCTGGATCGACTGATGTGGTTGCGGAGTCGTGAAAATAGAAATATATGGTGGTCGTTCGGGAATGTCTCTACGATTGATTGGTTAACTAACAAAAAGTACAAAAATGAAATCGAACAGTTTGTCAATGATTTTTCTTTTATTTGTGAAAAGGATGATGAGCGATTGAATATTGTGAAAAATATTAGCCTAGCTTTGAATGAATACTCGTTAAGAGGATTGATGACAAGAAATGATGGCTTTTTGAAATCAAGATTTTATAAAATCATATTGGAGTTCATCTGGAATAATATCGGTGAACGCTCACGTGTTTTGTTAAGAAGAATTATGAAGATAGATCGACCACTTTTGGATGTTGCAAAAGAGTTATCAAGCGCAGGGGTATTTATTGATTTTGATGAGCTTGATCAAATAGATTTATTCTTAATTAATTATAAATTGGATGCCTGAGTGTTTTTGTGAATATCGATTTTTTATTTTATTTGGATTGGCGAAAATGCAGGGTGTTTTAATAATTCGACAGCAGGCGTATTGAACATTTTAAGATAGATAATTTGATTATGAGAATATAAGATGAAAGAAATTACCAAGACAATATCTAGAGCTAAGGGGCAGCTTGAAGATTTTTATGATGGTTGGTCTGATAAATCTGTTGATGATATTGAACACGACATTGCCAGCTCCATTAGAAAGGCTAAAACTTTATCTGATGCTTTCGATAGAAAAAGCCAGAAAGATAACTTGGAACTCAATAAAATCCTGGATTTCGGATGTGGTTTTGGCCAGTTTATTGTTTCATTTTCTAACTTTAATAAAAACACTCGTATGTTCTATGGGTGTGATTATTCCAAAGAATCAATTGAATATGCACAAAGTAACTTTGAGGATTCTGACCACCATTTTTTTCTCTGTCGAGTCTGGATATGGACGTAAGTAAAGAAGAAATCAATAATGCTATTACTGATAAATTGGATGCGGTTTGTTTGATTGATTTGTTAGAACATGTCCCAGATCCATTACAGATTATCGATTCTTTAAGTGGTATTACTAAATATTTCATTATTAAACTACCAATTGAAAATTCCATATTTGACAATTATATTATGAAAAAAAGAATATGTTGGGGTAGAACAGAGTAATGGTCATTTGAGAGAGTTTACAGTAAATGATGTGTACTATTTTATCAGGAAAATGGGGCTGACTCCGATTATAGAAGATACATACGTTTATCATATTGACGATACTGTACCACCGCTTCCTGGAGCGGCCTCTTTGTTTAAAAAATTTAAAAGAATTATTATAAAAACAATCAAGTATACTTGTTCGAAAATTATGCCTAAAAGGATTTTCCTAAGGTTAGTTGGTGGTGGTGGTTATTACTGCATAGCAACTTTTGATCGTAATATAATTGTTAAATGACTTGAGTTTATTGAATAAGTTAGACACTGTTAGTTACTTTTATATCAGATTATTGGAATAACAATTAAAATAATTATGAGTTTGATGAATATTGGCAAAATCAACGGGTTTATTGCTTGAAAATTATTATCTTCATCGAGAATAATCAGCACGGAGGTCTTGATACATTTTGTTCGTTGTTGCTCAATAATTGGCCGTCACGTCAAGATGATTTTGTTTTAATCAGTAATTCTAGCCACCCAGGGCAAGAGATATTGCAGTCTTCTATTAAAGCATCTTGTGAATTTGCAAGCCACAATATTCCTTTAAGCTGGGTCTGGTCTATATATCTATTTGGTTGGTTGCCTGTTTCATTAAGAAGAATCACACAACCTTTTCTTCGGATACTATTTTTCCCTCTTCAATTCCAGACTTTGCGTAGATTGTTCCAGAGATATGGTGGTGATCAACTGCTCGTATTGAATGGAGGTTTTCCGGGAGGGGAAACATGTCGTATTGCTAATATTGCTTGGGCGAGTATAGGTCGCAAGCACGGTATTCATAATTTCCATAATTTTGCCATTAAGCCGCGTGTTGGATTTCGCTGGTTCGAAAACTGGATAGATCGACGGTTAGAGGCTTCAACTAGCCATTTTGTTAGCGTATCAGAGGTTTGCGCCGAGTCTCTTAGAATTCGTGAAACATTCAGGACTTCTGATGCGATTAGTTATATCTATAATGGAGTCGATCAAAAGTTTTGCGATGATAGTAATGTACCAGACCTACGGAAAGTTTTAGATATTGGAGATGAACCATTATGTTTGATATTGGCAAACTATGAGTCAAGGAAGGGTCATCGATTTCTCTTTGAAGTTTTTAATATGGTTAACAAAGTATTACCCGACGTTCATTTAGTTGCTTGTGGCGGCGGAAATCTGGATGAAGTGGAGGCTGTGAAATTATTGAGCCGTGAGTTAGCACCACAGTCGACAATTCATGTTCTCAACTTTATACCAAACGGACATTGTTTAATTGAGCAAGCGGATATTGTAGTAATTAGCTCGCAGGAGTTTGAATCCTTTGGTCTTACTGCAGCAGAAGCGATGTTTCGGAGTGTTCCTGTTGTTTCTACCAATGTGGGCGGATTGCCTGAAGTTATTGGTCCCGATGGGGAAGGGGGCTTCACAGTAGAGTCAAATGATGTTGATGGATTTGCGCAACATATTATCGATCTGATTTCTAATTCGGACATGCGAACTAATGTTGGAGAACAGGGACAGCAGCGAGCGAAACAGTTGTTTGATGCTAATCGAATGGCTAAAGAATACCATAATTTAATAGTGAGCACATTAGAAGCTCCTTCGGCTGAAGAGCTATGACTCCATTTATGCAATCAGAAATGGTGAATCTTCTGAGACGTTGTGTATCACTTGTCGTACTAATTGAAGTTAGTCGAACATTTTTTATGGCGATCGCTCGACGCCTTGCTAATCGGCTGTTTCGTGAAAAGTTAAGGCATTATCCTGCAGCGATAAAAGAAAGTGTATTTCAATTACCTATGTCCCCTCCCTTTCTTAAGATAGTCCACGTAGGTACTGCTTGCCCTTCAGGTCCACGTCGTTTACGTCTAGCGGTTGGTTTTTTAGAGTTTAAAATCTGGCCTGATTGGGAGACATCTTTTGTAGACCATGAAGTATTTGTTTCATTGCATCGTTGGAATTGGCTGTTACGGGCATTAACTGATGAAGAAAAAGGTGCAAGCTATGAATGGGGAATACATTTGATGCGTTCCTGGTTGCTGGCTAAAACACCGTTGCCTGCAGGAGATGCCAGTGAGAGTTATACCGTTGGAGAACGTATTTCAAATGCATGTCTGTTTAGTCGGATTCATGCTGGCAATTGGCATGCTTTTCCATCTGATATAAGTGAAGCTTTGTTATGCAAGGCGAACTATCTTGCACGACATATTGAGTATCATGCAGGGGAGTTATCCGGGAATCATGTGATTAATAATGCTCGCGCATTACTCATGGCTGGGCATTGTTGTGATGCTGAAGAATATATTGATCTTGGCCGTGAATTATTAAAGGAGCGCCTGCCAAATTTATTGGTGGATGGTTTTTTACGTGAAGGTTCTTCTCATTATCAGTTTCTTTTTGCACGTTGGTTGCTTGAGTTGCGTCTGCTTTGTATAGAATCCAGTGACAACTCTACTCTGACTGTACTCGAACCATATATAGATTTAGTTGTTTCAGCTTGCCAGTTTTTTCTGGTGAAGGGACATGATGGACATAATAGGCTCCCAACTTTTGGTGATGTTTCTCCTGACTGCGAGCCCGATTGGCTCATTGATTTGCCATACTCATCGTTGGTTCAGTCGTCGAATCAAGTGAATATTCCATTGCAAGGTTGGGCTCAACTTTTTGCAGACGAATATACTCTAAAGCTGACAAGTGAAATACAACTTAATGTTGAAAGGCAAGGTTGGCAGGCTTATTCAAATGCCGGGTGGTATCGACTTGATAAACACGGTTGGACTGCATTATGGCATGTTGAAGATGCAACTGGGGAGGCGATTGCTTCACATGCTCATCATGATTTAGGGTCAGTTGTTTTATTCCATGAAGGGAGAGAAATATGGATAGATCCAGGGCGTCATAATTACACATCAAGTAACGAAATGGGAGAGTACGGTATATGGGGTGCTAGTCATAGCTCTTTGCGGATTGGTGATATGGACTCAATGCTTTCTAAGGGTGATAGATTTTTCCCTGCTACCTATCGAAAGAGTCATGTGAATGTGACAGGAGAAGATTATGGGGATGAGGGTTTCACTATTGTTATAATACATGATGGCTTTACGCGCTGCGTTGGAGGTGTGGGTATTCATAGAAGGATCTTTAACTTCAAACCAGAGCGATTAGAGATTGTGGATGAGATAGATGGCATGGGCAGCCAGATTTTGGAAGCTCGATTTCAGTGGCCAGCAGGTCAATCATGGAATCAAGAAGGAATCAATCGATTTAGAATGATAAGTGAGGGAAATGATTATTTATTGGAATGTGTTTCAGAAAGAATGGAAAGTTTTGATATGAAAACAATATCAGCTTCTGATGACCCCTTGGCTGGTTGGCGTTTCCCTGCCTATGGAGTTAGAGAGCCGAGTGTTAGCCAAATGTTTAGCGGTGAAATGTATTTACCTGCTAAGTGTCGGTATGTTTTGACGTGTGGGGTCGTTTAAATTATGTGTGGTATTTTTGGAGTCATGAATCTTAACGGTGCACTTGCGCAGATTACAGATTTGCGTTTAATGGCAGATCGGATGATTCATCGTGGGCCTGATGATGAAGGTTTCTGGCTAGAAGGTGATGTCGGACTTGGGATGCGGAGGTTATCAATAATAGATGTTGAGGGTGGGCATCAGCCTATTGCTAATGAAACAAAGGATGTACACATTGTCCTTAATGGTGAGATATATAACTACAAGGAGTTGAGAGAGGAGTTAATAGAGCGTGGACATAAATTTTCGACAAATAGTGATGTTGAAGTTGTTGTTCATCTTTATGAGGATATGGGAATAGAATGTATACATAAAATTAATGGGATGTTTGCATTTGCACTTTACGATCAACGCTTGGATCGCTTATGGGTTGCACGTGATCGATTAGGTATTAAACCGCTGTATTATTATCAAGAAGAATCACAATTTGCATTTGCATCAGATCTTAATTCACTTAATAGCGTGGTAAACGCACCCTTTGATTTTTTCGCGCTGACTGCGTATTTAGGTTACTCATATATTCCTGCTCCACTTTCTGCATATAAAAATATATTCAAGCTTATGCCGGGTGAGCAGATAATCATTGAGAATGACAGTATTAGATCTAGCAGATATTGGCAATTAAACACTAATCAAACATGGCAAGCCACTGAGAAAGAAGCAATCAACGAATTAACTCAACTTCTAGAAGACTCAATAAGTCTTGAGTTACGTAGTGATGTTCCGTTAGGTATATTTTTAAGTGGCGGTGTAGATAGCAGTGCTTTAGCAGTATTAGCCGCTAAGCAGCTAAAAGAACACGCTGTACGCACTTTTACGATAGATTTTACAAACAAACAGGGGGATGACACACATTACGCAGAAATTGTCAGCGAACACATTAAGTCAGATCACCATGTTATTAACGTATCAGCGGAGGATCAACTTGAGGTCTTGCAGGAATTAATTCCGATTATGGATGAACCTATGTCGGATAGCGCTATCGTACCAACATATATTATTTCACGTGAAGCAAAAAAACTTGGAGTTAAGGTACTACTTTCTGGTGCTGGTGGCGATGAAATATTTGGAGGTTATTCTCGACATTTTCCTGGGAAACTGGGCAGTGCGGCATGGTTTGCATCTTTGCCATGGATATTAAGAATGGCACTATTTCCATTATGGTCGATTGTTGATTCTTCGTGGGCGCTTAGGTTTTTCAGTGCTGCTAGAAATTTTGCAGTAATGATTTCAGGTGCAAATCTTAATTTTTTGCGTAAAGTACTCCGTTCAAAATCTGATTACCATGCTCTCATGCAAAAATATGAGATTGATTATTATGATTCACGTTCAAAACAATCCTCTGTATTAATGAAACTGGATTTAAACGATTATCTTCCTAACAATGTACTAGCATTAACGGATAAAGCGACGATGGCAGCTTCTGTCGAAGGTCGTGTGCCATTACTCGATCATAGAATAGTAGAGTTGGCATTTAAGTTGCCTGAAGAAATAAATATTCTCAATGGTAAGCAAAAAGGATTATTCAAGAAAGTATTAAATACACTTTTACCCGCATCTATTCTTACGAGGAAAAAAGAGGGGTTCAATGCACCTGTTACAGAATGGGTTGAAATGTGGTCACATGAGATTCGAGAAGAGCTTTTCATTAGAACTACGCCGGAAGTAAAAAAGTTAGTTGATCTTAATGTTGTGAATAAATGGTTAACAAAAGCGAAGTTAAGAAAAAAATGTGGAGAATCGCTTTACGCATTATATATCTTAAATAGATGGATAAGATCGAGACCATCACAATGAAAGGTTGGTTATAATGAATCCTGTTAGTATTTCTGTTGTATGTCCTACATATAACTCAGAGACCTTCATCGAAACAACCTTAAAAACTGTTTTTAATCAATCTCATTGCGTTGATGAATTATTAGTTTGTGACGATGGTTCTACTGACAATACAGTTCGACAAGTCAAAAGAATATGCAATGATTTAGATGGAAAGATAAAATATCGAGTGCTTGTGAATTCACATCAGGGTCCTGGCGCTACAAGGAATAGCGGTATAAAAGCAGCGGAATCTGAATGGATTGCATTTCTAGATTCTGATGATGTATGGGAATCAGATAAAATCAAACGTATAGTAGAAGTAATTGATGCGAATCCTGATGTAAATTTTATCTGCCATAACGAGTATAAGGTTAATAAAAAGGGCGAAAAATCGCTATTGGATTACGGAGTCCGTTACCAGAATAATAAGCCATTAATAGAACAGGTATATCATGCAAATATGTTCTCTACATCAACGATAGTGTGCAAACGTTCATTGTTACTTGAATGTGGTTTATTTAATGAAGACCTGATGTCAGCGCAAGACTATGAATTGTGGTTGAGACTTTCTCCATATATTAATGTTTGTTTTCTTCAGGAGGTGCTGGGAAATTACATAGAAAGAGAAGGGAATATTACTTCTGGTAACCTATTTAAAAGATTCAAAAATGAATTAAAAATTGCTTTTATGCATCGAAATTTGGTTTCTTTTTCTGGTCAGCTGAAAAGAGTTGCGCGTATCATACTTTCATACATACGCCAATTCATTAAGAGATTTGTCAATACTTAAGCTCCTTTCGAATTTAGCAAAGCTAATTTAGTATTTAACGGTAAGCATTATTATACAACCAAATTGTATTGCATAAGCTTTATTTAACTGGGCTGAAGCTATATACCCCACCTGCAATATTTTAATTTCTTCATCTGTTGCGGTTAAGTGATATAAGTAAATACACACAATACGCATACTGTTAGTAATGATTGGGTTTCGCAGTTTAGATTAAGGTAATATAGCTTGCTATTTTTAGCGCGACAATTATTGTGTATTTAATTTTCTTGTTGATTTCATAATTGAATAGCAGTGTTGTTGCATTTAGTATAATTTGATGGTCGAGGTTTAAGGTAGAAATAATGATTACTCCGTCACGTCCAAATCCTTTTTTTATCAAAAAGAAGATGTGTTTATATTCAAACTCTTTCTTACCCTTAAACTATATGGAGTTTTTTTCAATGGGGCGATATGCGCTCTTGCTTGCTCTTAAAAGAAGTGGGCTGATTGCAGGTGACAAAGTAATTTTCCCTGCGTATTATTGTGAATCAGCGCTAGAACCATTGCGGTCGTATGGATTACAATTAGAATATGTTGACATAGACAAGGATCTCAACTGGCATGTTAATGATTATTTAATATCTTTACTTAGCAGGGATAATGTCAAGGCATTGATTGTTACATACTATTTTGGATACAGAATTTACCTTCCTACAGAGTTGCTGGATGCTTGCCGAAAATATAATGTTGTAATAATAAAAGATTTTACTCATTCTTTTTTATCGTTTCAGCAATCTGATTGGATAGATGACCCAGTATTCTCCGCTTGTATATTTAGTATACGCAAGACTTTGCCCGTATCTGATGGTGGGGCATTATTGATGAACAAAGCTTTTTCTTCAAAGTGTGCTTATACTTGTAATAGTAAAAACTTGTTGTTTGATATTCCTTTTTTGCTGAAAAGATATGTTGAATCTATAGTGTTAATCATTGGTTGGCCTAATTTATATAGCAATTATGTAACTAGACTAAAGATGGCTGTCTTGAAAAAAATCAGTTGCTATTTTAATAAGCAGACACCAAGCGTAGATTTTCCTAATAAACCAGTTTTACCAAGCTATCTTTTATCTAGCCAATTGTGTAATGAAAAATATTTACGAAATGTGGCAAAGAAACGATCTGAGAATTATGAAAAACTATGTAAGGTATTAAAAGAAGTAGGTTACTCTGTTCTACTTTCACAAATCCCTAAAGGCTCGGTTCCTCAAGTTTTACCCGTACTGGTCCAATCGAAGCATCTAGTCGATTACTTAAGGGAAAATGGGATAGGCGCGTTTCAATGGCCTGGGAATGAAATGCCTTTCGAAGTGCAAAGAGAGATGAATATGTATCCGAATGCAACACAATTGAACAATACGGTTATCTGTTTGCCTATACATCAGGATATTGGTGATGAAGATATTAATTATATGCTAAACATTATAAAAAAATATGAATGTAAGTGATTTTATAGGTATGAATACATTGAATACAAGTTATATTGAAATTGACGAATTTCTAGAATTGTCAAATATATTATCAGGTGAAAAATGGTTATATCAACAGAAAGAATGGTTGAATGTAGTATTAAATGGACTTAATTTGCGGGTGTTTGGATTAAAAACAGAATCGATACAAGATGGCTTAATTGCAGTTACACCCGTAATGGAACGGCGTAAATTATTTATGACATTAGTTGGCTCGCCTATTCGGGGTTCATATACTGAATTTTCAGGGCCTGTTTTTGCTGATGAGGTTAGCTTTAAAAATAAACAAAGAGCTATTATTTCTCAACATGAGTTTCTTAAATCAAGAGGTGCTTCATACATAGAGTGGGGTTGTAAGAATGATAGTGATGGATGCTTTAATGTTCTTGCTGAATTAGATTGTAAGTGTCTAATTAATGAAACATTCATTTTGAACTTGGATCATAATACAGATAAAACTTGGAATAAATTTAAGGGGCGTGCTAGAAATACTGTGCGTAAAGCTGAGAAAAATGGAGTGACTGTTAGAAATGTTGATAACCCCTCCGTTGATGACATATCTGAATATTATGGGATGCTGCAGGAAACATTTAATCGTCAGGGAGTTAAGGCACCACATCCGAAAATATTTTTTGAAGAGTTATTTGGGCAATTATCGCCTATTGGCTGGGTAAAACTTTTTATAGCATCACATAATGATAAAGTATTAGCTGGGGCTATATTCCTTATGTATGAAGGGCGCATGATGTATTTGTCAGGCACCTCAAAGCCGGAAGGGGGACGATTAGGAGCAAATAATCTAATACAGTGGGAAGCAATTAAATTTGCATCAAAAAATGGAGTTATCGAGTATGATATGGGAGGGGCAGGAAATGCTGCAATTGATAAGTATAAAAGAAGTTTTGGTGGTAACGATTTTCATCACCAAAGATGGGTTTATCGTACTTGGATAGCAAAGCTTGCAGAGTCATTGTATACATTTATGGTGAAGAGAGGATGGATGCGTATAAATGGATGATTCTAAATATCAATGCACAAATACAAACGTCATACCATTAGTTATGCATAGAGTAGTGTCTGATAAACCTATTGATTTTGAAGATATCGATATTTCTACGCTAGATTTTATTGCAAAGAGTGTTGGAGAAAACTGGGTAACACTCGAAAATAATAACATTCCTAATGCAATAAGCAAAAAACGAAGCTGGTTACTCACTTTTGATGATGGTTACTTGTCTGATTACCAAGTAGTTTATCCACTATTGCAAAGTCATGGCATTATGGCAACATTTTTTCTAATTACTAATAATGTTGGAGAACAAGGCTATGTTGATTGGTCGCATGTTCGTGAAATGCATAAAGCAGGAATGGTGTTTGGTTCACATAGCATGAATCATTTAAAAATGACCACACTTACTATAAAGGAGGCTAAGGATGAGCTAATTGGGTCGCGTAAATGTCTTGAGGATCAACTTGGTGAGGCAGTTAATTTATTTTCTTTTCCTTATGGTTATTATAATAGAAGATTGATTTCATTGGCCTTAGAATGTGGATATAAAACTTGTTTTGTGTCTAATCACGGAGCAGTTCAGTTGCCTTCGACTATTATTCCTCGTAATTCAATTAATGGCGCTATGAGCAGTTCATCAATTAATAAAACTTTACAGGCATCACTATTAACTCGGATTTGTTGGGGGATGGAGGATGCTGTTAAAAATACTAGTAAAAATTTAGTAGGTGATAAGTTTTATAAAAATTTAAGACGTTATGTTAGTAGTGAATAGCCAATGTGTATGAATCCATTTACAGTTGTAATGGCAGTTTATAATGGTGATTCACCTCGTTTTATAAATGAGGCGTTAACTAGTTTGTTTAATCAAGCACGCCAAGCTGATGAGATTTTAATTGTCGTGGACGGAGTGGTTAGCAAAGGAATCAATAAAATATTGGATGAGTTTGATTGTAAATCTGATATGAGAGTAATTCGCCTTCCAGTTAATCAAGGTGCAGGTGTATCTCGGGATACGGCAATTGCTCAAGCAAAGCATAATATTATTGCTATAATGGATGCAGATGATATTTGCGAACCATCTCGTTTTGAAAAACAGTTACCAATAATTGAAAAAGGAGATGCAGAAGTAGTTGGCGCATTGATTGAAGAATTTATTGATATACCAAGAGATAATGGAAATATTCGAGTTGTACCGGAAAGGCATAAGGATATATATGCGTTTGGAAAATGGAGACAGCCGGTTAACCATGTAAGTATTATTTTTACCCGAGATGCTTATTATAAGGTAGGCGGCTACTCTAAAATTCGATATGTAGAGGATTACGATTTTTTGGTAAGATTATTACTTGGGGGGGTAACTTTTTATAACATACAAGAAGTGTTGGTTCATGTAAGGCTAGGTGCCACAATGAATCGACGTTCAGGCTTTAAATATCTTTGGGCAGAGATTCAATTGCTTTTAAGAATATATAGATGGAAGTATCTGAATGTTTTTCAATTGTCGGGGAATATATCTATTCGGCTTCTTACGAGACTTTTGCCCAGAAAAATTCTAACTCTTATTTATAAAAAAACTCTGAGACAGAATAAAATCACATAAAAACACTGTGGGTAACGAAAAAACTAACACATATTTTTATATTAACATTTATAAGTATTGGGAAATGTCAAAAATATTATTAACGGGAGCAAGTGGTTTTATTGGTCGTAACCTGTATAGACTTTTATTATCTAAAAAATTTGATGTTATTCCGACATCGTCAAGGGAAATAAATAAATCTGGATGGGTTTTATTTAACCTTAATAATGTACAATCAAATTTAACAGAATATTTTGAAAGTGTTGATGTTGTGATTCATACTGCAGCGCGTGTTCATGTGATGCAGGATTTATCGATAGACCCACTGTTAGAGTTTCGCAAAGCTAATACATTAGGGACTATAAACATTGCACGTCAAGCGGCAATAGCAGGTGTGAAACGTTTTATATATATAAGCTCAATCAAAGTTAATGGGGAAGTAGCAAGTGTTGACGCACCTTTTACTGAAACAGATGAACCCAGTCCAAACGAACCGTATTCTATTTCGAAATATGAAGCTGAGTGTGGTTTGTTTTCTATTGCAAGTGAAACTGGGATGGAAGTTGTCATTATTCGTCCGCCTTTAGTTTATGGGCCGGGTGTAAAAGCAAATTTTCTGAATATGATGAAATGGTTAAATAAAGGTATACCTTTACCGTTAGGCTCCATTCATAATAAACGCAGCCTTGTTGCTTTAGATAATTTAGTCGATTTAATTCTTACCTGCATTGATCATCCTGCTGCTGCAAATCAAGTATTTCTAGTTTCTGATGGAGAAGACTTATCTACAACTGAACTTTTAAATCGTGTTGCAATTTCTCTAGGTGAAAAACCAAGATTACTACCCATAAATCAACAGTTGCTTGAGTTGAGCTTATCATTGATAGGTAAAAAGTCTTTAGCTCAGCGATTGTGCGGGTCATTGCAGGTTGATATTAGTAAAGCTAAAAAGCTATTAAATTGGACGCCGCCGGTTAGTGTAGATGAAGGTTTGCGGAAAACGGCTCGACACTTTCTTGAGTCACAGTCAAAATAATTTAATAATTAGAGTTGCATATAATAAACAAGATTGCCGCGCTATCGCTCGCAATCACTGGGTTATTTTGATTTCCGCTTTCATGGGAGTGATGATAAGTAAAAATATTTTTGAGTATTTTTTTTATGAATAATATGTTGTTCTTTTCTTTTGTGGTAGTTGCTTCTTTTTTACTGACTGGGTTGATTAGACGTTATACCTTAAAGAAAAACTTAATCGATACACCTAATGAACGTAGTTCACATACTGTTCCGACTCCACGTGGAGGCGGACTTTCTATTGTCGTCATTTTTCTTATTGCTATTAGTTATGTGGATTCAGTACCAACTGATATTTTCATGGCCTTAATCGGATCTGGGGGGCTAATCGCACTTATTGGATTCTGGGATGATCATGATCATGTTCCAGCTAAGTGGCGACTGTTGGCGCACTTTGTTGCTTCTTTTTGGGTGTTGTATTGGTTAGGTGGCATTCCTGAATTTCACATTTTTAATTACAGTATTGATGCCGGAATTATTGGATTAGGATTAATTGCAATTCTACTTGTCTGGCTGCTCAACTTGTTTAATTTCATGGATGGCATTGATGGTATAGCGGCAAGTGAAGCCATTTTTGTTTCATGTGGTGGCGCCTATTTTTCCTGGCGGTATGGTTTCGATGGTTTAACAATAATTTCACTTCTACTCGCTGCATCAACCATGGGTTTTTTAATTTTAAACTGGTCTCCCGCAAAAATATTTATGGGAGATGTCGGTAGTGGTTTTCTGGGTTTAATGTTAGGTGTTATCGCCTATGCAAACATATTAGAAGGTGGTTCAGTTTGGGTTTGGGCTATTTTGTTGGGTGTTTTCCTCGTTGATTCAGGTATCACTTTACTTAGGCGGATTATTAATGGTGATAAGTGGTATGAGGCTCATTGTAGTCATGCTTATCAACATGCTGCACGTAAGTGGGGGCATAAAAAAGTGACAATGGGGGTAATAGGCATAAACGTGATCCTGTTATTTCCTTTAGCGTTACTTTCTCATCTAAAGCCAGAGCTTGGTTTTTTGTTAACATTGTTAACATTTGCGGTATTAATTGTAGTTGCAATAAAATTTAAAGCAGGTATAACTTATAAGTAATACAAGGAAAGGAAAAGAAGGATATTTTGAATAAGTTTGCCAGAGGTTTTTTAAATTTATCTCAGTTTCATAAGCAGCTAATCATGGTTTTTGCAGACGTGGTGATGCTGCTTTTTGCGTTATGGGCGTCTTTTTCATTACGTTTAGGTCAACTTACGCTGCCTGAGCAAACGGATTGTAATCCTCCCAAAAATTAACACTCAGTAAAAGTAGAATTTTCTTATAATAAAAACATAAGGAGATTCAAATGAAGACAGCACGTAAATCAGATTCACAAATCATGCAAA
>Ga0233442_1000316_pt1 | contig 52480 bp, 54 predicted proteins | sample SI_123_September_3_FD_182789 | JGI IMG/M metagenome (GOLD analysis project Ga0233442, IMG submission 182789) | Seawater microbial communities from Saanich Inlet, British Columbia, Canada - SI_123_September2016_150_MG | ecosystem: Environmental > Aquatic > Marine > Inlet | place: Canada: British... | reverse complement strand
CCTCGCTGAGGACTGCCTGCCTGATAGTCAATATTGCAAGCACTTAGCTGAGTCGCTACTCGATCAACATTTGCACCTAAAGCGGTCAGTTTGGCCACCGTATCGATTGTGCCTTGAGCGGACTGATAAGCATACCCATCAAACCGGGTCAGCAAACCTGTTGAACTATCACACACATAACTCACTGGACCATCTACAATAAATATTCGCTGAGTCGGTGATTGAAAGTCGAACTGGAACAGGTTATCCAGCGTCAGCTGATGCTCATCCCCGGTACTATCTGTAGCTCCCACAGGGCTGACCGAGGCCAGAGAAAATCCAGCCCGGCTGATAACACCGGTAGGAGATGTTATAACAGAGGCATCGGGATATATATCCGTCGGAGCAGTATTATAAATAACAGCCCGGTAATCAGCATAAGGCGAACCAGCAACAGTCAATTCAGTAAAATTTCCCAGTAAATTAAACTGCTGATCACCTCCTGACGTTGTAAATGATAGAATATCGTTTGTGCTAGAAAAACCACCACCAGCCTCATCTCTGTAACGGGCTCCATCTATTGTATTGACCATTTCCAGCACCCAGCCGGCTGGAGAATTATCAATACGCCGAAGGCTATTAGGTAAAGCCCTCCTGATATCTGTTTCAATTTTACGCATCGCCATTTCAGCTGAATCAACCAGCTGCTGTCGTCGCAGCTGATCACCATAGGCTTCAATCGGCCTGGTTATCAACAAGCCTGCACCGGCAGACATAATGCCCAGCAAAACAATCACTACGATCAGTTCAATTAAGGTGAAACCATTTACAGAAACTGATTTCATCAGTGATTCGTCCTGAAACCAGAAAGCACTATAGGGTCAATAACCGTATGCGTAACAGTAATATCAATTCGTCTTGAATCTGCAGCCGCTATGGTAGTAGTCCCGCTCAGAGATTGAGCAGTAACCGTGACGGTTATGTCATAATCAGTTAGCCCAACTATAGCAACATCATTCTGATCTTTAGCACCCGCATCACTCAATCCATTATAATCCTGAATATCATTGTAAGTAGCACGAGCTTCCCCTGCCTCGGCTCCACCCGTTTCAACAGCAACAGGATCTGCAAAATGCTGACTTTGAATCTCTTCCATATAGGCTTCAGCGATAGAAACAGCTTGCTGCTGAATTAATGGATCAGCACTGGTTTTAACCGTACTGATAAAAACGCTCATGATTGACGTGGCAGCAATGCCTATCACCACAATAGTGACTAATACTTCAATCAGGGTAAAAGCCCTTTCCTTAGAGATATTATTTTTACAGTATTTTAGTGAAGAAGAGACATAGGGCTTAATTAACATCGACTAATCCCGTATTCGTGTACAGGGTAAATGAATAGCTGCCCGCACTGTAAGGAGTATTACCACCTAATCCCGTAACAGTTGATTGCGGAGTAAATACAATGGTTGAATCTGGGCTTAAAGTAACCCCATCAGGAGGTGTTAAATTTTCATATACCAATGTTCGATTAGCCGGATTTAAGACATTACGGTCATAAGTCGTGGATGTACAATCAGATCCCTGCAGCAATTTGTAAGAAGTTGAAGTGGTTGTCACCTGAACACTGCACCCGGTACTCTGAGCCAGTTTCTGGGCGTAACGAAATGCATTGGTTACTTCATCAAAGTACGCCTTTTCCTCAAATACATCCATGCCTCCGAGACGTGACAAAGCAACGACAGATAATATTGACAGCAATAAAATTACTGCCACTAGTTCAATTAATGTGAATCCCGCCTCTATATGTTCTTGCAATATCACAATTATTTTCTATAATTCATTGAAAAATCACCGACTTATACCATACTACAGTTACTTTACTTTAATAGTATAAGAAAAAAACACACAATTTGCCCATATTCTCCTAAGAGGAATTTTAAATGAAAAGATCACAAAGTGGTTTCACACTTATCGAACTGGTTGTGGTTATTGTCTTACTGGGCATTCTTGGCGTTACTGCGCTGGGAAAATTCCAGGATTTATCAGGTGAGGCATCACTTGCCGCCGTCGAAGGTGTTGCTTCCGAAATATCGGGTGCTGCTGCAGTAAACTATGCAAAAAGTCTGGTCGGAACTGCCGGTGTACCTATTAGTGCAGCTGCTTCGGGTGATAGCTCGGTAACAGCCGATGGCACAGATGCCTGCTCAATATCTGCCACGACAACTGATGCGGGTTTACACAACTTATTAACTGCTGATAGATTCCCTGGTGGTTACACAACAAGTGCAAGTACTGCTAACTGCACCACATTAGGCGGAGCAGGCTCAACCTATGAGTGCACAATTAATGGTGAAAATGGACAGACTGCTGCTGCTACGTTAATTTGTACTGGATAAAAGTAAAAGTCAGTCATTTAAAAATTAAAGGCCTCTAATTTAGAGGCCTTTTTTATTCTGCAAGCAAAACAGGCTTTAAAAACTCCTGAAACAGTAATTGCCCAACCTCATCTTCTCTGCCTTTACTGAATATCATCTCAAAGCTGGAATGATCTCCATCCAGACTAACAAAGACAAGCCTTTTACTTTGTTTATCAAAATACCATCCTGCATCAGGTACTTCTGGAAAGACTGAAAGTGCACCATGATAATTTTCAGGTAATGTTCGATAAATGGCCAGGGGTACAAATGGATTTCCCTTATCAAATCCCTTTAATTCTTCCAGCCTCCCTTGAATGGTATAATCATAAAGCATCATTGCCAGAGAATGCTTTATTCCTGAGATCACCCTATCCTTCGCAACCTGATCAGTTTTACCCGTAAGATGTTCCGTAAAACCAAGAAATAATACTATGCAGATCAGGATCAAAATAATGACGGCTATCGATCTAAATCTTGTCGCATCGGGTTGAGATGAAATTGATTTATTCATTTAGTTTTACTTTGGACTTAAGACTGTCAACTTTCGACTGATAACTACCTTCCAGCCAGTTGAGCGATATCCCACATCGGCACAAAAATACCAAGTGCTAGCACCAACACCATGATACCGACAAAAACATAAATTATCGGTTCTAGTCTATCGGATAGAGTTTTAACATCATAATCCACTTCTTCTTCATAGAAATCAGCAATAAAGCTCATCATCTCATCCAGGTTTCCAGCCTCTTCTCCAACTGCAAACATTTGCATAACAACCGGTGTAAACATTCCGGTACGATTCGCAGTAATGGTTAAGGCTTCACCTCTCTCAATACCTTCTCGCATATCAGCCACATGTTTTGCAATAAAATCATTGCCGACTGACCGGGAGATAACCCCCATTCCCTGAACGATTGGCACTCCGGCACCATATGCCATGGCAAATGAACGTGCAAACCTGGCCAGATAAGCACGCAATAAAATATCACCGATGATAGGAATTTTCAGAATGAAGTGGTGCCATTTATAACGTCCTTCTACAGTAGAAATATATCGTTTAAATAAAACATATATCAAAACCAGACCAACCAACAAAAAATGCCAGTTATCTACCATAAAATTAGACGTTGTTAATAAAAATACAGTTTGCCAGGGAAGGTCAAGATTATTAGCCTCAAAAAAGGAAGCAAACTTTGGTATTACAAACAGGTTCACAATTGCCATCGCAATGGTAATCGCAATAATAACGGTGGTGGGGTATCGTAATGCAGCAGAAATATTGTTACTCATTTTCCTATTACGATCTATGTATGCAGCCATTAATAAAAAAGCTTCATCCAGCCTACCGGTATTTTCCCCCACCTGAATCATACTGATGAACAGGTTTGAAAATACTCTCGGATGACGAGCAAAGGCAATTGATAAACTACGCCCCGATTCAAGTTGTTCCAGAGTATCCTGAAGAGCTTTAGTCATTAATGGATTCTGTATAGACTCCTTGATGCCAGATATCGCACGGGTTATAGGAATTCCTGCCTTTGCCAACGCTCCCATCTGACGAGTGAACATTAACAATTCTTCAATGCTAACTTTATACAGATCCAGCTTTTGATTGATCTGGTCGATAATATCAACTTTTTTCTTTATCTCAGATATATGTAAGGGAGTAATTCCTTTTTCTATTAACAGGCCAGCCAATGCTCCACTACTGGTCGAATCCATTTCCCCTTCTGTTAATTTACCATTCTTACTACGTCCCTTATAATTAAAAGCAGGCATAACGGCACCTTTCAATAAAGATATTTATTACTGCAAATTTTTTCTGCATGTTTGCATGGCACCGGCAAAATAAAATCATGATAAATTCCTCTGCATTTTATACTTCCGGCTCTAACTCCAATTCTTCAGACTCTTCTTCCAGCAACTCATCTCGTGACTGACCGGCCAACTTAAGAACCTCCTCGATAGTTGTTAAGCCCTGAGAAGCATACTCATGAGCAACATTTACCAGTGGCTCATAGCCCTGTGCCCGGCCTGCAGCCTCGACAAACCCCTGTGTATCATCTCGCCTCAAAGCTTCCGCCAGTTCTGTATTCATATCCAGCAATTCATAAACACCCATACGCCCATGGTAACCACTGAAACCACAATGCAAACAACCTTTCCCTTTTTTATACCGATGTCGGTTAATATCTACAGCCAGCTGATCCCTTAACCAGCCACTTTCAAAAGCATCCGGAGTATAATCCTGAGCACAACTGGTACAGGTTCTTCTTATCAGTCTTTGCGCAATAATTGATCGCAGGGTCGTTGCAAGCAAATAACCCTCAACACCCATATCGATGAGCCTCGTAGCGGTAGAAACTGTATCATTTGTATGCAAAGTAGAGAGCACAAGGTGACCTGTCATTGCCGCACTGACCCCTATTTCTACGGTCTCAGCATCACGCATCTCACCCACCATGATAATATCTGGATCCTGCCTTAATGCCGCACGTAATACCTGAGCAAAATTTAATCCTATTTTTGAATTCACCTGAACCTGATTCACTCTACTTAACTGATATTCAACCGGGTCTTCTACGGTAATAATTTTTGATTCCGCTTTATTTAGCTCCTGCAAAGCAGCATACAATGAAGTCGTTTTACCACTTCCGGTTGGCCCCGTGACCAGTATCATGCCATTAGGTAAATGAAAGTTTTTGCGAAAACGTTTTAATAGCGCAGGGGGCATACCCAGATGTTCAATATCCAGCGCACCCCGGGTTTGATCAAGAATACGCATAACGACTGATTCACCATGTTGCACCGGCATGGTTGATAAACGCACATCTATCTCGCGTCCACTTACCACCATATTAAAACGCCCATCCTGTGGTAAACGTTTTTCTGAAATATTTAGATCAGCCATTAGTTTTAAACGTACAACAACTGCAGGGGCAATCTGTATCTCTTTCATCACCTGCTCATGTAAAATCCCATCAACTCGCTGTCTTATTCTGATTTCAGTTTTATCTGGTTCAATATGGACATCAGATGCCCCCATTTGAACGGCATCTTCAAAGATAGACTGCAGTAATTTAGCTACCGGCGCATCCGTCATTTCTCCCTGAAGCAAGCTGGATAATTCTGCAGAGCCATCAGAAAGCTCCTGCCCAAGTTCTTCAGCCAATGCATTAATTTCTTCAGTCCGGCGATAAACCTTATCAAAAGTCACCAGCAAATCATTTTCCCTGACGATTGCCTGGGTTAACGGTTTTGACAGCTTTTCCTGTATTTCATCAACCGCATATAAATCAGTAGGATCAGCCATTCCCACAAGGTAATCATTTGCTCTATCTTCAAGTACTATGGCACGATATCTTCTGGCAATACTTTCTGACAGTGTTCTAATCACTTCTTCATTATAGGTATAATTAGTTAAGTCAATTAGTGGAATACTCAACTGATTCGATAGTAATTTAAGAATACTGTCTTCATCAATCATGCCCAGCTCAACTAAGGTAGACCCAAGTTTACGACCCAGCTTTTTTTGCTCCTGCAAAGCAAGTTGTAATTGATCGGATGTAATAAGTCCTTTATCAACCAGTAAGTCACCGAGTCTTATTTTTTTTCTGAATGCCATAACTATTTACCTTGGTAGGGTCGCATGAACAACTTATTATCCCATTTAATACCGGGGTTTGAACCAGGCTTGAGAAGCTGGAACTTTACGGGTGATTTTTGAAAAATAAAAGTCATCATCCCTCTCCCACTATTGCCCAGAGCTGCTTAATTGCTGTAACCTTTTATGAATAAAAGTTTCCAGTCGCTCATTGAGTGCACCACTTTTCAGAGCCATTTTATAGGACTGAATAGATCTATCAAATTTTGACAACTGCTCCTGAGATATTGCCAGGCTTATCCATTGCCGGGGTTGTTGAAAATTTAATCTTAGAGACTCCTGATAGTAATTTGCAGCATTCTTATGTTGATTTGTACGTTGGTAGGAAGCAGCAACCAGATTTATAATTTTAATATCATCTAAATTATCATTATAATTTTTGATCAATGTAGAATATTTTTTATCCGTAAATAATAACCCGGCATCCATTACAAAAAATTCAGAATTTTTCGGATAGAGCTGCAAACTCTTTCCCAGCAACAACTTCATCTCTGCTGATTTATGTTGTTGTTGATACAAACTTAATAACTTAATTCTAACTTTTTTATCTACTGAGCTATTAAGTAAATCCTGTAAGTGCTTTTGAGCCTGACTCCACGCTTTCTGCTGCAAGGCGATATCAGCTTTAGCTAACCGTTCTGCATCAGAATTACCAGATAAAACAGGTTTAATTTCAAGTTTTACATTTTTAGAAAGTTGTCTATCTGGTTTTATTTCATCCGTAACAGGTTCGGTTGTTATATTTGCTTTTGCAATATTATTCTTCTTGTCAGTAGTAGCAATATTTGACTTTATATTTGGATCAACCTTCTTCTCAACGACTTTAACCTTATCATCTTGAGTTGGTTTTTTAAGTCTGATAGCCCATAAATAACTACCTTCTTTTTCCTGATGAAGTGTTTCAACAAGAACTTTATTCTTAGTAAAAAACTGAATCTCCAGACCTGCCTCTACCTCTGACACATTAATACTTGTCAACCAGGCATTATCCGTAATTTCTGGGGCAACAACCTGCTTCCCAGCATTTGAAATAAAAAATACATAACGATTTAAACCGCTCTGTTTCAGGAAACTTTGCGCACCCAATGGCAATTGAAGAGTTAACTCAAGAAAATTTTGTTCTTCATTCAGTTGCAGCCCTGTTATTTCTTTTTTCACCGTTACAGGTTGTTCTTTTTGAATAAGAATCTTGTCAACGGGAACTGTATTAGTATTAGAAACTTCACTGACAGATTCAACAATCTGGTCTTTACTAAACATGTTGAAAACATTTTTTTGACTGAAAAAAAATACAGCCAGAACTATCAAAGCTAAAAGTAAAAAACCAATAACCCAGGTTCTAATATAAACATTAGTTTGTGTTTTAGCATTCGGAACATCTGCCAGCTCCAAAGGCGTAAAAGCCGATGGCTTATTCTCTATTTCCTTCAGAACATTATTAATAACACTCATGATACTGGTGGAATAAGCTGACTCAAGGAAAATGAAATAGCTGCCAGCACTCCAGCATTACCCACCAGGTCAGCTTTTTGCATCACAACTCGATTAACCTGTTTACTATCCCTGGCAGCCATTTGTACGTGCTTTTCTGACACATAAAATTCACCTGACGCATAACAGATCATCATCGCCTTATTACACAGAAGATTAATTAAGCGAGGCACTCCTTTAGTTTTTTCAAACAATTTTCTTATGGCAGAATCACTAAACAATCTCGGCCCGAAATAACCGGCTGATTCCAACCTGTGCTCGATATACCGCGCTAAACCTTCAATCGTTAGATTCTTTAAGTGACAGGCATGTACGATACGCTGCTGTAACTGACGAATGCTATTTTGCTGGAGTTTGTTATCTAACTCAGGTTGTCCAAATAAAACTATCTGAATAAGTTTTTCCTTTTCAGTTTCCAGATTACTTAATAAACGTATAGCTTCAAGACTTTCAATTGGTAGCGACTGTGCCTCATCTAACAGAATAATAGTTTTAATATTCTGTTGAGCATTTTCAATCAGTTTTTTATTAATACAGGAGAGATAGTTATTATCCAGCACTAAATCCAGCAGACCCATTTCCTCAACAACAGCGCGTAGCAGAGCATCACAGCTCATATAGGGGTTTGGAATATAGATGGTTTGAAAGTGATCATCCAGCAAGTCCAGTAACTTACGACACAACAATGTTTTACCGGTACCTACTTCACCCGTTAGTTTTATAAAACCATCGCCACTTTTAATAGCAACCAATAACACGTTCAAAGCTTCCTGATGCGTCAAACTCTGATAGTAAAATTCAGTATCCGGTGTCAGATTAAATGGTTTTTCAACCAGACCATAATACTGTTCATACATTATTTATTCTCTGATTGAGACTGCTGTGTCTGTTGAAGTTGGTCAATTCTGCTTTGGCTTTGTTTTATATAATTTGTCCAGGTTCTTTCACTATTCACAACAATTGGTTTCAGCAATATAACCAGTTCACTGCGAGTATTTTGCTTACTTGTCTGCTTAAATAGGTTCCCCAGTATAGGCACTTTACTTAAAACAGGCACCCCCCCATCATCATTAGCAGTACGATTTTGCATTAAGCCGCCAATTACAATAATTTGACCACTTCTTGCTTTAACCACTGAATCTGATTCACGTACCGTACTTAAAGCCAGGGGTAATTGTTGAGTCTGTCCAGCCAACGTAATATTTTTAGTTTGATCTTTAACCTCACTGACACTTGGATGAATGTGCAATATCACTTCTCCATCCTGACTTATTTGCGGGGTTACATCCAACGCAATACCAGAGAAAAAAGGAGTCAGAGTAATGTCAGGTGTTGTCACAGTTGAAGTAGCGCCAGCAGATGTAGTCGATGAAACTTCTGTCACAAAAAATTCGTCCGAGCCTACCTTGATAACTGCCTTTTGATTATTCAATGTTGAAACACGTGGACTTGATAGCACCTGAACCTCTCCCTGGTTTGACAGCAAACGCAATAAAGCACCAAAATTATCTGCCGTACCACCAATCGCAAATAGATTAGCAAAACCCGCTGCACCCAGTCCGCTTAAGGCAGCTGACTTATCAATATTCCCGTCCACATCATACAAACTGGCATTTCCATCTATGATATTGGACTGCCCGAGAAACAGGGACTCTCCAGATGACTCAGCTAACGCTGCCCAGTCAACACCTGACTGAAAACTATCATTCAGTTGAACTTCAATAATTTTCGCTTCAAGAATTACCTGACGCTGTAAATTTTCCTGCGCACTGGAAAGGTATTCCTCTACATCGCGTAACTCACCCGGCATTGCACGCACAATAATTAACCCGGCATGACGATCAACAACAACAGAGCGGCCGTCAGCTTTTCCAACAATCGATGTAATGGTTGAATATAATTCAGCCCAGAAGTTAGCCTTACTGGAAGTCTTAATACTGCTGGATTGTGACGTCGATGACTGTGAGCTGTCCTGCCCAGAATCTGAATCACTGGAACCGGATGATGCAATTTGCCCCGAACTCACCGTCATACTGGATTCACCATCACGGTTTATATTCAAATAATTCACATGAAAAATTCTGGATTGAATTCTTGCCGGCAATACAATATAACCATTCCCAGTTTTCTTATATTCATAACCGTACACTTCACGGGTCAACTCCATAACGTCTTTAATAGTTACTTTTTTTAGATCCAGACTAATGGTTCCAGACACACTGGGATGAACAATCATATTTATATCTGTTCCAGAAACCAGGCTCATAAAAAAAACATCTGCAGATGCATTAGCCACAGAAATATCAAAACGAGGATCAGGTAAAATATCAGCTTCAAGCCCGGGTATGGAAATGCCGGTAGCGGGCATAAGCTCATTCATTATATCGGCAGATGGAACAACCGGTTGCTGTACTGAATTTAAACCAGCCTGTTCCAGTTCAGTGCGAATAGAGTCTCTGGTTTCCTGAGCACTACTATCAATTTGTCGTGTTGAGCACGCTGACAGGAGCACTAACATTGCACATAGCAATAGTTTTAACTTCATCATATTTTTTTCTCATTGAGAGATTTTTTAATCGACTTAAAAATTGGTTGAGAATCAAAGATTTTTAAATCGATAAACTTACCTTTTGATAGCAGTCTGACACCATCCGGCTTTAAACCAACCAGTTTAGCCCCATTAATTATGTCGCCTTTTTTAACTAACTGATTATTTATAATGGCATGCTGCCTATTACTGGAATATAGAATAGAATTCAATTCAAAAGCTAATTGTTCAACTGCTTTTTTTGGTTTTATCTGTCTTTTTACAGCAGAAGGGGAATTCTTAAGTTTCTGTAATCTGAATTTTTTAAGTGCATAGGCTGGAGGACGCATAGGGTCATAAAATGCGGCTCCCACACTGTGGATGGATATCAGGCAACTTATTAGAATTAACAAGTATTTCACTTAAAAACCTACCCAATTTTTATTGTCACTTAACGTGGATATTTCTATATCAACAGCGATTACAGGGTATTCATTGGTTTTAAGAGTTATTTGATCCCAGATCAATTTCCACTCCAGAGATTCCAGTTTTTGAATATATTTTAAGATACTTTCAAACTTACCTTCAAAACTCATCTGTAATACATGCCGGTATATCTCCGGCTGCTGTTCTGGGTTAGATTCAGAACCACCGGAAGAAAAAATAGATTTGACCTCTTTCCGCTTCATTCCAGTTAATTTCAGTTTTGATTCTGCAAATATTAATTGCTGCATCAATTCGAACATTTCAGCTGGCTCTATTAAAGCTTCTGTTTTGCCTTCAAGTAATTCATTAACCTTACGTAACTCCTGCTTGAGCAATGTCAGTTTCTGCTGCTTAGTTTTAAACACGCCATCTTCAATGCGTTTTCTGATAGCCGCAGCGGTCGCATTAATAGTGATAATTTCAGTTTCAAGAGCCTTAGTTTTTTTATGCAGCCTTTTAGTTTTATCCAGTAAAGGCAAGGCAAATAAATTCCACCAGATAAAACCGAATAAAACTACGACAGTCACTATAACCATCAATCGTTCTCTGAAAGATAGTGCATTTATTTTCTCAGAGATTTCTATGAATTGCTTATTCATCAGAAGAGACCCTGCTAGCAATCAGGAAGTCAACTTTCCAGCCCTGTTCCTGCACCCTGTTTAATTCAAAAATTTCAAATTCATTGCCATTAAACAAGCGCTTTTGTCGAAACAGATTAAAGTATTCAGGAATTGTTTCGGCTTTCAATGCGCTACCGGACAGCTGCATAAAATCTTTAGCCAGAGATATTTCATTTAACCAGATATCGCTAATTTTAATTTCAGTTAAACCATCCAGGTTACTGGAGAAACCCTTTCCAGAACCAAACTGATGGCTCTCCACAAAACTAATTATTCTTTTTCGGGCGGCTATATCAGTCGATACTTTCGATATTTCAATATCAATATGATTGTTTGATAATATCAACTGTAGCTTTTTTTGCTGGGTCTTAAGCGACCTGTCTGCCTGTTCTTTTGTTTGTAAGCTAGCACTATGTTGTTGCTCTGCTATTTTATACTGGTTGTCATACCAGTAACTGGAAAAAAGCAGTATCACAGCAGTTAAACCCATTAGAAACAACAAATGAAATACGGAAAGCCAGATTCTTTTTTCTTTAAAGCGATCCTGATAGAGGTTGATTTCCTGCACTATCATAACTGGATACCACGTAATGCTGCACAATAAGCAGGGAAGCAGTGTTTATCTAATGCTTCCTGCTGCCCATCACCTGCTACATTTACCTCAACAAAATCCAGTTCATAGGAAACATAGTTTTGTACATATTTAGCCATCCGAACAGTGCCCGGGGTTTGCGGGAAAATCACCATTTTTTGCACCATACCTAGACCATAAGTACTTTCAAAATAGTCCATCGATCTTTGCAACTCAAGCAGTAGAGAGTCATATATTGCCTCATCTTCATTCAAAGCGGCATCAATATCCATTAAACCGATTTTAAAATCTCTGGCAACGTATAAATCCTGATGATGATAAATAGTCACCAGCCCTTCATTATCAGAAAACTGTAAAACCGCCACTGTGGAATCCTCAATACCGCAAACTCTGCAATAATTTTTTGTTACCAGATCATGCACATCTATAACCTGCAAACTCAATCCAGTCTGTTTTATGCTCTCGACATAGCCACCCACAGTGACTTCATTGGCAACCACCGCATTGATATAGTTAACAGGACTTTTTGGGGAAGGAGGTAATTGAAAGACATCAACTACAGCCGTTTCCACATCATAGTTAATTAAATCATTAATTTTCCAGCTCACTGCCTGCAACAGCTCTTCATCTGCTACTGCTGGTTTTTCAAGCTGGAATAACTGAACATCATGTTTAGCAATTAAACTTGTACAATTAGCATTTAGCAATTTATTTTCAGTGACCCACTGCTGCAAGACTTTAACCTGCTCAGAACTGCCCACCGATGGTAAAAAATCACTTCGTTTAACCAGCCCACGATCTTTTTTAGCAATGCCCACTTCAACAGCAGCAACGCCCGTTGGCATGAAGTCGACCCCAACTTGTGAACGTTTATTTTTAGATGTAAAAAAGCCGGGCATTCAACTATCTCAATTAAAAATTTGAAGTAATGAGCGTTTGTTTCTTATTATTCTAGATTTTGCTTAAACTAAATCGCTTAACTTATTGTCATATCGATAAATTTTAGCTCGTTATTGAGATAATTCAAGGAATTTCAAGCATTTAGTTAATGAGCTCTTTTTCTAGCCATTTTTACCCTGCCATCAGCAGCAAAAACGGCTACTTTAAAGTAAAAACTGCATATTCTTTTGCCGATACCCTTTATTTAGCCCCTGCAAAGCCAAGCTGACGCCAGGCTTCATAACTGATAATAGCTACGGCATTGGATAAATTTAAACTACGGCTCGTAGGCTGCATTGGAATTCTTATTTTGTATTTATCTTGAATACTCGCATGAACCTGTTCAGACAAACCAGAAACTTCCGAACCAAAAAGTAAAACATCTCCAGATTTGTATTCTATTTGATCATAGGAAACCTGCCCACGGGTAGTACAGGCCAATATCCTACTATCTGGAAAAGCCTTAGAAAACTGATCAAAATCAGCATAACGAGTAACATTTGCAAGATCATGATAATCAAGGCCAGCCCGCCTTAACTGCTTATCTTCCAGCTCAAAACCAAGAGGTTCTATCAAGTGTAAGCGGCAACTATTGTTCGCAGCCAGGCGGATAATATTACCCGTATTTGGGGCTATACAAGGTTCAAAAAGAGCAATATGAAACATCAATTAATCACTACCCAGTAAATTTCAACTTTCGGACATTTAGATATGTCACCAGGAAGAACTCTTAGACTTCAGCAAATAACATTTAGCACAGTCAGTCTATGCCTGAATTAACTAAACCTATAAATATTAATCTTCGTGCACTTCGTATCTTCGTGGTGAAATTCTTTTATCCTTTTCAATTAAACGCAAAATAATTACTCATTAGTAACTATAAAGGCTAAATTTCTGATTTTTGCTCGCGACCTTCAAGTTCTGACACCGCCTCAACAGGAGATTTACCCTCGTATAAAACCTTATAAACCTGCCCCATTATAGGTAAGGCTATAGATTGCTGTTGTGCCATCAGGTAAATCGCTTTTGCAGCCCGGTAACCTTCTACGGTCTGACCAATAGACTGTATTGCCTGTTCTACACTCTGACCCTGACCTATAGCCAGTCCGAAGCGCCTGTTCCTACTCTGATTATCCGTACTGGTTAATATCAGGTCGCCTAAACCAGAAAGCCCCATCAAGGTTTCTTTCTGGGCACCCATTTTTTCACCAAAACGCATGACTTCTGCCAGCCCTCTGGTTATCAGTGCAGCACGGGTATTAGCCCCGAAACCCAGACCATCTGCAGCACCAACCGCTATTGCCAGCACGTTTTTAAGAGCACCACCAATTTCCACACCAATAACATCTTTCGAGGTATAACAGCGAAAATGCCCACCATGCAATAACTCGGCAAACTCCTGGGTAGATTCTTCAGTATTGCCTGCACAGGTTACAGCAGCAGGTAAATTTTTAGCCACTTCGGTCGCAAATGTTGGGCCTGAAATAACGCCATAATGCTCAGCGGCTAATTCTTCTATAACCAGTTCGTGCAAAAACTTACCGCTTTCTATCTCAAAACCTTTACTGGCCCAGAAAACACGGGTTTGTTTATTTATCAGCGGCTTTAACTGGCACAAAAAATCACGGTAAGCCTTACTGGGTATAACGATGAGAATATGCCTGACATCTTCAACAGCTTCATTTAAGGAAGCCGTGGGTAATAAATTTTCAGGAAAAGGGTAACCGGGTAAATACTCAGTATTTTGATTATCGGCCAGCAAGCTATTTATATGCTTTTGCTCATGCCCCCAGAGATTAACCTGGAGATCATTTCTAGCCAGCTGAAGTGCTAGCGCAGTTCCCCAGGAACCCGCTCCAATAACAGCAACTGTAGAAGCCATTGTCATCGGTGAAAAAGTTTAATGCTTGACCTCTTCACCGGCTTCCTGTTGTTGCTTCTGGATAGCCTGTGCAAATAACGCATCAAAATTAACAGGATTTAGCAATAAGGGAGGAAAGCCACCTCTGTTTGTTAAATCTGAAACAACTTCACGCGCATATGGAAAAAGAATATTCATGCACTGGGCACCGAGGATATATTTCAAATCCTGATCATTAAAACCACTGATATTAAAAATTCCAGCCTGATGTACTTCCACCAAAAAAGCGGTTTTATCATTATTTTTCACTGTGGAAGTCACACTAAGTACGACTTCATAAACACCATCGGAAATCTTTTTATTTGCATTATTTAAATTCAATTCAATTTGTGGCTCCCAGTTCTTAAAGGTAAAAACTTCTGGGGTATCAGGAGACTCAAATGAGATATCTTTTATATAAAGCTTCTGGATTGAAAACTGGTTTTCAGCTGCAGGTTTATCAGTCATATTCTTTCTTTATCAGAGTTATTGGAAAAGGTACTGTTTTTAATCACATAAACAGCGCGCAAAGATTACCAGAAAAAAAGCCAAGTTGTTAGCTTATACGAGGGATAGAGTTGTTCGGAAGTAGAGAAAAGTTCTAAGGGTGAGGGAAATTTAAAAGTTTGAGAGAAATTAGCTTCGTAAATATGAAGGGGTAAAACCAGTTCCTTAATTACTTTCCTGCAACAACGGGTCGAGCTGACCCTGCTGATCGAGTTTCACCATATCGGTATAACCACCAACATGAAAAGAACCAATAAAAATTTGAGGCACTGTCATCTGACCTTCACTTTTTGACAGCATTTCCTGTTGAGCACCTTCAACCTGATCGATACGAATTTCACTATATGACGCCTGCCTTCCATCCAACATTTTTTTTGCCCAGGAACAATAAGGACAAAAACCACTACTATAGATAACTATATCAGGCATGTATCTACTTTTTCCTTTTTGTAGAAACAGGAAGATGAGCATCTTCCCAGGCCATAATACCGCCGGCCAGGTTATAAACCTTTTCAAAGCCTCTACCGCTTAATGTACGACACACAGATCCAGAACGACTTCCACTACGGCAATAGACCAAAACAGAATCATCTTTATATTTATCCAGTTCTGCCAGCCTTTTGCCAATTCCACTCAATGGAATATGAATCGCATCATTCAACATACCCGCCTTAATTTCACTCACTTCACGAACATCAAGCAACATCGTATTGCTCTTGTTAATAATTGAAATAGCTGCAGAAGGCCCTAACGTAATAAATTTTTGGGATAAATTACGAAATTCGGTAAATAAAATCAGGCCTGACAACGCCAGGAAAGCGACTACCAAAAACGGATGATTGGTAGAAAATTCTAAAATTTGTTGAAGCATAGATTAGTTAGTACAGAAAACTTCTTGCATCATACTGATTAAACGCAATGTGCGCGCATCACCCACTCGATAGTACACTCTATTTGCATCTTTTCTGGACGCTAAAATGCCTTTATCACGTAAAATGGCCAAATGCTGTGAAATATTACTTTGTGAAGTACCAACATTTTCCACGATTCCCTGAACACTAACTTCTTCATCGCCCAGTGTGCATAAAATCTTTAATCGCAAAGGGTGCGACATGGCTTTAAGTGACCTGGAAGCTCTTTCGATATCTTCATCACGAGTTAATAACTGGGGCGTACCGCCTGGCAGAATTGTATCTAGTCTCATCAACTATAATCATTTGCTAATATTAGTTTTCCATTATGGATTATAAAAAAAGGTTTGTCTACAGTTCGCTATCGCGTTAATAGTGTAATTAAAGTATTATCTTGACAGAACAGGATTGTTTCTTGTCATTTAATTAAATTATTCCTTTTTATCCTTTAAATTCAATTGTTTAAAAAATATTTTCAAATATAAATGCGTTTTTTATTTTTACTTTTTTTCAGTTTAATTTTCTCTTTTAATAGCAATAGCTTTGCATCTGATAAATCAGAAAAGCAGAAAAAGTTGACACAGCTCAAAACTAAAATAGATAAATTACGAAAAACTATCGAAGTTAAAGAAAATAGTCGGTCCAGCTATAACCGCCAACTAAGATCAATTGAAAAACAAATAGGCGGCATCAGCAATAAAATCAGGAAATCTAACAAGGCTATTAAAACCAAACAACGCGCATTAGCTAAATTAAATAACAGCAAAAAAAGCATTCAGAAAGATATTTTCACCCAAAACCAACAACTATCAGAACAGCTCCACACCGCCTACACACTTGGAAATCAGGAACAAATGAAATTACTCTTTTCCCAGCAAAGTGCAGAAAACTTACAACGTAATTTGACGTACTACGAGTATTTTTCAAATTATCGGCTTCAACAAATAGATGTTTCAACTCAAAATTTTGATCGTCTTGTAGAAAATGAAAAGAGTATTAAGCTGGCTAAAATTGATCTGGAAAAAATATTAAACAAGCAAAAATCACAAAAATCCAGTTTAAGTAGCGATCGCTCTAAAAGAAAAAAAATTGTCACCAATCTCGAAAATCAATTAAAGAAACAGGGTAAATATCTAACCAAACTAGAAGATGACGAAAAAAATCTAAAACAACTTATAGACTCCCTGGCCGAAATTCTAATCCAAACACCACCCCCTAGATCCACCAAAAAATTCATCTCATTGAAAGGAAAACTTTCCTGGCCAGTTAAAGGTAAAGTAAAAAAACTATATGGACGCCTCAAACCACCCTCTAATTTACGCTGGCAAGGTGTGGTGATCAATGCTAACAGAGGTAACAATGTGCGTGCAGTTTCTCATGGTAGAATTGCTTTTTCTGACTGGCTTAGAGGCATGGGCAACCTGATTATAATTGATCATGGTGATGGATATTTATCGCTATATGGACATAATGAGTCTTTGTATAAAGCTACAGGCGAGTGGGTCGAAGCAGGAGACATCATTGGCAGTATTGGTGATAGTGGTGGTCAGAGTAACAATGGCCTGTACTTCGAAATTAGAAAAAAAAGCAAACCACAAAACCCAACTCGCTGGTGTAAATCCAGCAACTGGTTCACTTCTATCTAAATTTTAGTCAAAAACCTCTTTAACCTGTAAAGAATTAACAACACATTTATAAATAACAACTTATCGGCCATTAATTGGTCTACAATAATGACTTATTAACGGAGATTTTTATGCTTCAAAAACTTAGAACATCAACATTTTTTATTGCCGGCATATTATTAGGCCTTTCAATGGCTATCGGGCATAGCGTATATGCCCTGAAAGATGACAAACAATCCATTCCTTTTGAAGACCTGCAGGCTTTTACTGATGTTTTTTCTCGAATTAAATCTGATTATGTCGAAGCAGTTGATGACAAAAAATTACTAGAAGATGCTATTCGAGGCATGTTATCCGGACTCGATCCTCACTCCTCATTTCTTGACACCGAAGAGTTCAGTGATTTACGTATCGGTACTACCGGTCAATTTGGTGGCTTGGGTATCGAAGTTGGCATGGAAAATGGGTTCATTAAAGTTATATCCCCCATCGACGATACTCCCGCATCTAGAGCCGGTATACAGGCTAAAGATTTAATCATCAGGCTCGATGAAACACCCGTGAAAGGTTTAACATTAACCGAAGCCGTAAAACTTATGCGGGGCAAGCCTAATACAGACATCAAACTCACTATCGTGCGTGAAGGCGAAACTAAACCTCTAATCATTAATATTACTCGTGAAATCATTCGTGTTAAGAGTGTAAAAAAACGCATGTTAGAAGAAGGTTATGGCTACGTTCGCATTACCAACTTTCAATCACGAACCGCAACTGACTTACTTAAATCAATATCAGCTTTACAGGAAGAGTCAAAACTAGACGGTCTTGTTCTCGATCTTCGCAACAATCCTGGTGGCGTTTTAAATGGTGCTGTCGGTGTTTCAGATGCTTTTCTTGATGAAGGATTAATCGTTTACACAGAAGGTCGAATTAATGATTCCAGCCTTAAATACACTGCCACACCCGGCGATATTCTTAACGGTGCTTCACTTGTCATACTAGTTAATGGCGGGTCAGCCTCTGCATCTGAAATTGTTGCTGGCGCCATGCAGGACCACAAACGTGCAATCATAATGGGCTTTAAAACCTTCGGTAAAGGTTCTGTTCAAACTATTCAGGAATTACGTAATGGTTCAGCTGTTAAGCTAACAACTGCTCGATACTTCACTCCCAATGGTCGTTCAATTCAAGCTGAAGGCATTGTGCCAGATATTAAGTTAAGAAATTTAAAGGTTTCTGACCGTAAAAAAGCGCCAAAGGCTATCTCTGAAAAAGATCTTTCAGGGCACTTAAGCAACCCTGAAAATGGTGTCGAAAAGAAGGGTAGTGAATCTACCTCTAAAGATGGCACTAAAGAGGATTCTTCTCAAAACTTATCAGAAACTGACTACCAGTTATTTGAAGCGCTTAACCTGCTTAAAGGAATTACTATTGCGAACAAGATCCAGCACAAAGGATGATAAGAACTCTCGCCTTATTACTCGGTTCTCTTTTTGTCACCACCAGTACCAATGCGGAGAAACCCGTATTGGCACTGGTGATTGATGATCTCGGCTATTCTTTCGAACTGGCCAAACAAGTTTTAAATCTTCCCGGGAAACACACCTTTGCGATAATCCCAGATACTACTTACGACAAAAAAATTGCTGAATTTGCTCACCAAAATGGGCATGAAATTATGCTTCATATGCCCATGCAATCATTAGCTTCTGGAAAAAACATCGAAACAAGTACTCTCGATGAAAGCATGAGCGAAGATGAAATAACCTCAAATGTCGATTACATGCTAAAAGAAATTCCCTATATTCAAGGCATTAACAACCATATGGGAAGCAAGCTTACCGGTATGGGGTATATTATGCGCCCAATCATGGAATCAATTAAAAAATTCAATGGGAAGCTTTATTTCCTCGACAGTCGAACTACAGCTTTGAGTCAGGCTTATCAACAAGCCTTAAGAGCACGAGTACCCTCTCTAAAACGCGACATATTTCTAGATTATGATCACACCAATCCAGAATCTATTTCGTTTCAGTACCAATTGTGGCTGGACAAAGCCAGTAAAAACGGATCAGCAATTGCCATCGCTCATCCTTATTCTTCAACCATCGAATTATTAAAGGAAAAATTAACTCAAATTTCCTCTGACTACCAATTCATGACTCTTTCACAGCTGATTAATTATCAACAACAGGAGAAAACAACATGGCCAAGGTACTTGTCCCACTTGCAGAAGGATTTGAAGAACTAGAAGCCATTACGATTATCGATTTATTACGTCGCGCTGGCTTTGAAGTTATCACTGCCGGTTTAGATGACCAACCTGTTCGAGCGAGCAGACAAAGTTTACTCATCCCTGACACGTCAATTGATAAAGTTTTAGATGAACAGTTCGACCTGATATTTTTGCCCGGAGGGTTGCCTGGAGCTGATAATTTACGTGACAATGAACAAGTTCAGCAACTTATTAAAAAACAGCATAACCAGAACAAAAATATTGCCGCTATCTGTGCTGCCCCAAAAGCATTGGTTGCTGCAGGAATTTTAGATGGTAAAACAATCACCTGCTACCCTGGTGCACTTGATCAAACTGTTTGTAACAATTTTCAAATATCAGATAAGGCTCTCGAAATAGATGGTCATATCACAACTTCAAGAGGCCCTGGCACGGCCATGGATTTAGCTCTCAGTCTAATAGAACAACTTGGTAACAAACAATTACGTGATACAGTTTCAGCTCAAATGCAATCGAGTAATAAAGCTGAATACTGATACCCTCTGAAAGCCCCGTTCCACTCTTAAATTCTATATACCCCACAGCACACCTTCATTGCCTTCTTCCTGAAGACCTTCAAATAAACGTTGGATATTGAACAACACCGAGTGGAAACTTTTCAATGCAGTTTCCCCCGAATATCTGGTAAGTTTTGCATGCTGTTTAATATCTTAAATCGTTAGAATCAGATGGTTTAGTTTTGCATAAGGCTTATGTAGAGATACCTCCACGGGTAGAATATCAGTTATCAAAATTAGGCAAGAGCCTGGTTCCACATATGACTTGCCTGTCAAAATAGGCAGAACAGAGCCAGCATATAATTCTTAAGCCCTGAAGTCTTTATTATTAATACAACCTTAAAAAGTCTCTTTTGGGTGACCGATAAGTAAGCAAAGTTTTAGCCCGAGTAGAACCCACAGAAAACACAATAAAGGCCAATACCCGGCTGTGTATAATCATTCAAAACTGATCTCAATTGATCAATTATGGGGACACGATAGAATGGAACTAGGCTCAGCCCTTCTATTGTGCCCCAGGATTTAACCGTACTGGTTCGACAAATTCCCAATCGAGAATCAGTAACCAGCAATTAACACTAAATCCCGATAAAGAGAAAATCAGGTTTTAGTGTCTACAAAACTAGATATTAAGTGGTCGCTATTACAAATGTGATCGACTACCCAGTGAGCTAATAAAGCGATGAGTTTATCTCTTTCTTCCAAGCTATTATCAAAATCAGCAACAAGATCATTTAGTTCATCAATGAATGTTTCATGCTCCTGTTCATGTTCATAGTACCCGGGATAGTTTACTTTTTTCATAAATTCCTCTTCCAGGGTGAAATGTTCTCTTGTATACCTAAACACTTCCATAAGAGCTTTTATACTTTGTGAATCAGTTTTAGCCTGTTCAAATGTTGCGGCAATAGAAAAAAGGCGTTTGTGTTGCTCATCGATTTCATCGATACCAATTAAATACTCATCATTCCACTTAAAAATATCAGACATAATTACCTCTTGAGTTGATCAGCAAAATACTGCACTGTAAAAGAATAGCTTTAGGTTAAATATATAAGAAAATTAAACAGATTCTCATAATTCTAATCTACATATGACCCTTATCATATAATTTAGAAGAGTAGAAGAAATTGCTGCAATGTATTCGAATCAAGAAATAGAGTGAGATGAATAGCTGAGCGGGGTTAAAAGCACATTTAGATAGACATTCAGGATCACCCTATTGAACTGAATTGCATCATTTATTGAGCCAAAAGTGTGTTTTATTTGCATTTTGCCTTGACCCACTTAGTTTAAATGCAGCACTGGTGTAAGAACGTTTTTATCGATATATAACGGGCTAAAACTCGGTGCAATTACTGGTCAGTTTTAGATGCAATTTAACAGTAAGCGCCAATATCTCAGCCTATCTGCCCCTACTCAACTATCAGCATTTTTTAACATTCCAAGGCAGTAAAGCTTCCAGTTTTTCTACCGTGTCAGCTGCTGCAATATGTTGTAAAACATTATGAAGATAATCATAACTGGTCATCCATTGATCAACTGAATGATCAGCAACTGGTTGATCTGTTTTATCCACAGTCCTATAATAGTGCATCCAGGGCATTCCAGTTGCCTGACTGGGTTGGGGAGCATCGGGAGTTAAAGCACAAAGGTGTGACCAAGCAACTGCTATGGGAAGAATATTCGCAAGCCTACCAAATTAGAACTGTTATATTCATGGCCATGCTCTCTGCTATTCAATGCAATCCTCTTTTCAAAACAACTTACCACCGTTTGGTTGAAGCAGGAAAACCAAAGAAAATAGCCATCATTGCCTGTGTTAGAAAATGATAGTGATACTAAACTCATTGGTAAGAGACGGTGTTTACTGGAATGAGAATATGACAAAAAATAACTCATTGACACCATAGTCACTTGTTAGGCATTTTTACTGTCCATTAATATAGATTGCTCATTAAACCAATCGTCGAATTTCTCTACTAAATTTTTAAATAGCTTCACATCAAAAATATGGCTATTTAGCTGCTCAATATTCTGAGTTTTAAATAATAATTTCAATTTATCATTTGGCAGTTTTAACAGAAATGACATCGGCTCACGATCAAACACTTCAGCAAACCCATAATCAAATCTTAATTTATGGAACTCTAGCAATTCACTTTCAAGACCAAAGTCATCATGACCTGGATTAAGCCACGCATTTTCAAGAAATGAATATATTTCTTGATCGTCTTTATCACCGAAAACACGTATTGAGAGTTGGTCTACCACTTCAATAACCTGATTTAAATGAGTAGTACACTGTGCAAGTCCACAGTGCTTATCATTGTAATCTCCAAATTGAATCCCTGAGACCCATAAACACATACGTCCCCAAATATAAAAAGGAGGTTCTAGTTCGGGCTCCAACATTGCCTGTATAGCAAAGTTATATTCATCTCCAATTATGACCTCCATTTTCTATGCCTAACGAGGGTATAAAAAACCCTTGCCTCAAAAATTTACTAAAAAAATAGCAAAAAACACCTGAAAAATGGAACCGTGTGTAAATTTCAGGTGCTTACCTTTGCAACATATTTAATATTTAAGCTCTGCTCCACCAACATTTTACTCGGGACTTTTTCTACAGCCTGAACGGCCAGCATCACCCGGAAAGCAAAGCTTAGGGAGGAACGACCGTAGCTTTGCTTTTTCCGAGTGCATGCTTTTGTTAGCTGATTTATAATATATTAAATATACACCATTACAATTAATTATGCCTACTATATCGATGTTTTACGGAATTATTATAAGAATGTATTTCTTTGATAATCAACAACATAGCTCTCCTCATATTCATGTTCACTACCAAGATGATAGTGCAATTATTGAGTTGCCCTCAGGTGTCATTATTGAAGGTAAATTGCCAAAAGCCAAGCTAAAGCTTGTTGAAGCATGGGTTGAAATTCATAAAGATGAACTTATGGCTGATTGGCAACTTGCTATCAGTGGTGAACCTGTATTTAAAATTGACCCATTAAAATAGGTGGCCGATATGAACCCTCGTGTTGTATCCGTTGAAGTTACAAATAAATATACTTTAAAATTGGCTTTTGAGAATGATGAAACCAGACTTTTTGATGCAAGTCCTTTTTTAGATAGAGGGATATTTAAAGAGTTGAAGGACTTCAATTACTTTAAACAAGTAAAAGTTGCATTCGGTTCTATTGAGTGGCCTCACGAACAAGACTTTAGTAAAGATACTCTTTACTTATTGAGTACTCCTTCACTCAGCTAACGAGGATGTAGAAAAAGTCATTTTTGAGTAAGCTCTCACTGCTTCCTTTTATCTATAATGTTGATTAGTTTGCCTGTATTTTATATCTTTTCAACGGATCCTTTAATTTACAAGTTCTCAACTTTAATTGGTTACAACACTAAACCATGGCAGCAAGCTTGTGTTGCCAGTACACAAGCCAGGTAGGTTTTTCCACAACCCGTAGGGCCTGTGATAAGAACATTATGATGATTGTGTATCCAGTGACTGCTGAGTAAATCAGCAAACTGACTTTCCTTTATTCCAATGCGTATATTTTTGATTTTCAGATATTTGAAAATTCATTTCAATTCCTCTTTTTATTGGATGGAATCAAAGTATGAGCTGACTACCTGTTAGGATTCATCCAAAGCTCCTTAATTTATCTAGATCAGCTCATCTTATAGATTTCAGGAGTTTGAATGAATTAATCTGTTTTGGCTTAACCGGTCGTTGCCGACGATTACAGTGAATGCGTACAAAGTGCTATAAGCAGATATTTGGGTATACCTGTAGTAGTAAATAAATCTGGTGTGATTAGTATCTCCATAGCTAACCAGTCTTTCCAAGAGGTTAATGCATTATCACATTAAAAACGCTATATTTGGTGTTTATCAAACGTATCAATCATGTGATTAAAATGAGGCTTCCAAGCCCTAACATAAATTATAGTTTTATCAAGATAAAAGGGATTCTAAAAAAACCAGAGATCTGGCTCATTATTTGGGCAGTGTATGTACTGGTTTCGTTATCCTGGATGGGGTACAAGGATGCACTTCTGGGCTTTATGTGCATTACACCCAGATGATATTCCAATACTTCAAACTTGAAGCGTCATTTGATAGCTTGCTTACTCCATATAGAGTGCATGCCGATAAGATCATGGTCAGTATGAATAGCTTTTTAATGGTTGTTTGTCTGGGAATTGCTCCTATAAGAGATACCTATCTTGATGCGATGTTGGTTGGCCTACCCACTCTGGCTCTTTCCTTCGCCTTTATTTATAGGTATCCGGGTAGCTTGCTGACACGGATTTATATGGGCTGTGCTTTCATGGCCTTTACCGGCTTGATCATTCATCAGACCGGCGGAGATATAGAAGGACACTTCAGTGCCTTTGGACTGATTGGCGTACTTCTGTACTACCGGGACTGGAGGACAATATTGGCTGCTACGATCTTCATTTATCTTCATCACTTATTTTTAGGTTATGCACAAACCCTTGGTGTCCCAATCTACGTATTTGATGATGATCGATTTTGGTTGTTATTTGGTGTACATGTGGCCTATTTCTTACCCTTCATTTTGATGATGATGTATCTGTCTATCTGGCTTAGAAAAGAAGGCTATGAGGCACAGAGGGTGTTAAGCCTAGCTCAGCAAATCATACAGGGAAACCTCCTTGGAGGGGAGGAAATTGATAAGGTTGATATTGAGAAACCACTCATTCACTCTGTGGTTTCGATGAAAAACCGACTTCTGGATCTGTTGAAAATCATTCCGGTTCCAACTGTTGTAGTACGTGTTGACCAAGCCAAAGTGGTTAACTATAACGAAGCCTGGATAAAAACACTTGGTGCAATTAGTAATACTTCAGGAGATTTTAATAAATCCTTTATTTGGCCTAAAGATGGCAACTGGGATTACTTGCTGGAAAAAGTTAGTCGCCAACAAGGCCATCTTTTAGAGAGATTTGAGCAACCCCTAATAACCGTAGATGGAAAAAATCGATTTTGTGAGCTATCTGTAATACTCCATGAGAATGTCAAACCCGTTATGGCAATCATGACGGTTGAAGACATTACTGAACGTCGTAAAGCTGAACATACCATGGAGAAACTTGCTTATAGCGACCTTCTTACTGGGCTACCAAACAGAGCTTCTCTTCGGGTTGAACTAGATAAGTGCATGGCGAATTGGATAGAGAATCAAGATACATTTGCAGTTGTTGCTTTTGATTTGGATGGATTTAAACCAGTCAACGATACTTATGGCCATGATGCGGGTGATGAAGCACTTAAAGCAGTAGCTTCCCGTTTTATATCTGCCAAACGTCAAGAAGACATGATTGCTCGAATGGGAGGTGATGAGTTTGTTTTAATTATCAGAAGTTGTAGTAATGTTAACATCATTGTTGAAATAGCCGAACGATTCATCAGATCATTAGCTGAACCAATTCATTTGAGAGGAACTGATACTAAAATTTGGGTTGGCACTAGTGCCGGTGTATCTATTGTCAGCTCAAAAGACATGAGTATTGATATGCTATTAAAACGTGCGGATATAGCTCTTTATCAGGCAAAAAAATCTGGAAATAATAGTGTTGTTTGTGCAGAAATTGAATAATGTGATAATCATGAATGGCCGCAACGGGGTCGGGAAGAGCCAGTTTCTGATGCGGAAGGTACGGCCGGTTTGTCCATATATGTAACCATGTCAATTATGTAGAGCTCTCCATTGTTGCCGATCCACAGCCCTTATTCTACAAAGCTTTTAGTGATTTCAACCCCAAAATAACTCGACATAGTTTTAACATCCGCAGGTAATGGTTCTCCCTACCACCGGAGATCACCATGAGCAATATTCACGATTTTTGTACCACTAATACAGACTGGTTTACCGACAGCTTTATTGGACAATTTGCTGAGATTTATTTCCAATACTTTGAAGAGAAAAAATATGCGGCGAGTACAGTTCGCAGCTATTTGTCTTGTCTCGCTCATTTTTCACAATGGGCAACAAGTAAACACCTTCAACTTCATCAGGTTAATGAGTCGTTAGTTGCAGAGTTTCTAGACAACCATTTACCACACTGTTGCTGCAGTAAGCCATGAAAGCGTTAATACGACCCACCGCTATGTTCAGGCAGATCTTGCAATGAAAGAAAAAGCACTATCTCGTCTGGAATCAATTGAAGCTACCCCAAGTCGATTTTAGGCGCCAGACTCTCTAAATAGCATTCCTTCAGACATTATAACTATGTTGACATCACATCGGCTAAATACTGATTAAACAAGGCCGGTGTGATGATTTTCCAAATAACTCCACATAATTGACATGGTTACATATATGGACTTATGTAGAGCTCCACATAAGTCCATTCTGGAGCCAAATAGAGCTGTACTGGGAATAACCGGTATCGATTGATTTCAAAGGGAAAAAATGGTGGGCCGTTGGACTTGAACCTACGACCAATTCACTATTCATCAATGGTTCCACTGACCCAAAACCGCATGACCCTATGACCATGATCCTATGAACGCTGAAACTTGATTATAGCCGAGGTGGTGGCGAGTTCATCGAATGCGTCGATTGTATGCAAATCAGGGAAAGCTGAAGTTCCTGGTTCTCGGGCGTTTGGCTCTAGTTGACCTTAACTGCCATTTACGCTGGTGTTATCCCGTGTAAGCCAAACCCTATCCGGCTGGATCTTGAAACCATGGCAAATAACTGCAAATAGCTGGAGACAAATACAATCTGGTTCTGACCCTATTGATAATAGTACCGGCTAGCCTGGGTTAGCTTGGGTAATGGGCGACAGAGCTGGAATCGTAATGTGCTCCCTGAACACGCGCAGTCGCTTTCCATTGATCGTAAGTTCAGTATAACCTATATTTTCGCTGTTATGCGAAGACTGGAATCGCTGCACCTTCTCGGCCAGAGAGTTCTTCAATAGCGCTTCTTGTTCGTCCTTGTGCTTTTGATCCCGATGTTTTTTGGAAACCCATTCTAGCATGTGATACTCCCCCCAGAGGAAACGGATAATTATAACTATACCTATTCGCTTGAAATATTCTGCTACACCTATCACAAATTTGAATAGACAGTGTGGAATTCCATATTTTTAAATGGAGGTCTGCCATCGATTAACCCAGCAACTAAGTATGTCGGTTTATTAAGCTTCCGGGCACGGGCGAGTGTCTCGGCCTGGATTCCCATATTGATATGTGGAAGTGTTTCATTTATCCTGAATCTACTTTTCCTGTTCCAGTAAACTCAGACATTTGTCAGCGTGGTTGGTAGTATATGTCTCACGAAATCCTTTGTAACCACATCGCTCACCCGCATGAACCCAGATAAACATCAGAATGCACTGAATAAAAGTGACCGATTACACTGGTACGAGATCGAATCCATCCTTGGTCAGGGTGGTTTTGGTATTACCTACCTGGCGCTGGATACCAACCTGAACCACAAGGTCGCGATCAAGGAATATCTGCCAGTAGAATTTGCGACACGCAACCTCTCAGGTGATGTGCTACCCATTTCGGATAAACATGTGGAAATGTTTGACTGGGGAAAGAAGCGATTTCTTGACGAAGCCAGAACGCTTTTTCCTTTCAAACATCCAAACATCGTACGCGTACTCAGTTTTTTCGAGTCCAATAATACCGGATACATCGTTATGGAGTACGTGGAAGGTGTGGACTTTGCTGATCTTATCAGGGCTGGCGAGCCATTTAGTGAAGATCAACTGCTTGGGATCATCAATCCTATCCTTGAGGGACTTTCCCTGGTACACGACCAAGGTTACATCCATCGCGATATTAAGCCCCGAAATATCGTAATTCGAACCGACGGCAGCCCGGTACTGATCGATTTCGGTTCTGCACGACAGGCTTTGGGAGAGCAAACCCGCACACTGACCACTTTGGTAACACCTGGGTACTCACCATTGGAACAATACCACGGCGCCAGCGGACACCAGGGTCCGTGGACTGATATTTATGCACTGGGCGCAACACTCTATGCCGGAGCTACAGGCAGTGCACCGGTTGACTCAATGCAGCGAAATGCCGCATTTACCGATAATAAAGACGATGTCTATAAGTCTCTTGTCAACATCATCGGTGATAAGTATTCCGAGCACTTTTTAAGAGCGATTGATCACGCCCTGGAATTTAACGCCAGAGAGCGTCCACAAAATTTGTCTGAATGGGGAGATAGCTTGTGTAGAATCAAGCCCACACAAGAGGCAAGCGCAAACAACAATACACTGCGGGAAAAGACCACTCGGGTAAATGAATTTGGTGCTGGCAATCCGGTTTCCCCAATACCTTCGCTATCGATAAAACGCCCTGCTGTAAAAAGCCAAAAGAGGATCGGACTGTTGCTCCTGGTCATTGCACTAGGAATTTTCACTTATCCCCGATGGGTATCGACGCCGGATATCACAAGTACCAATCCTGAGCCAATTCTGAACAACAACCGGGCAGCTGCGAATGAGAAAAACGAAAATTTGGTTAGTAAGAAGATACCACCAGGCAACCCGGGGATACCCAAAGTCCGAGCCACTGATTCAAAATCACCGCAAACAATAACAAAAGCAACCACGCGAAAAAACAGGCTTAAAGCTAGCGTCAGTATCAATGGCTTTTACGGCTCGGAAATAACCTATACCAAAAACAATCCCGATATAGACGGGCACTGGTATTTTGGTGAAGACCAGGATATCCAGGTGAAGATTGAGCAACGCGGCAATGATGTACTCGGATTTATTAAAGGTGCTCGCGAAGGTCGAATCGAGGGCTCGTATTCAGGAAATGAGATCAATTTTCGATTCTACATTATTGACCCCGGGGGTAATGCCAACCACGGTACAGGCGTCTGGTTTGTGGCCAGAGATGGCAAAAAAATGATTGGTAAATGGTTCTTGCTGGATCTGCAAGATCGTACACCATTCCTTGAAGGCGACTGGATACTGACAAGACCCAAATAACCGTTAACCAGGTGCTGTAATACCGCATGCTTTAGTTGGCGAGGATGCTCGAGCAGACCAATACCGACCCATTGCTAATCGTAAATCGATCACCCATAAAAAAAGCCCATGGGTTTCATGGGCTTTTCAGAAAAATGGTGGGCCGTGGGCGATTCGAACGCCCGACCAATTGATTAAAAGTCCATAGCCTTGATACTGTTTTCCTATCCTGTGGGAGCCTCGTATATTGGGTATTTGGAAACAATCCTATGAACGCGACTGCCAGTGCAGTGGATTTTTTCTAGCATGTAATACACCAATTACTGAAATATTCTCCTGATCTATGACAAAGTAGATGCCAAAAGGAAACCTTCTCACAAGCGCCCGGTGTACTCTTTTATATATTCGCTTGTACTGCTTTGGATTTTTCTGGATTCTTGCTAGCGATTCTTCAATGCAAAGTACGAAATCTGATCCGAGATCTGTTCGACAGCTTTCGTAATATTGGTAGGCTTCGGCAATATCTGCTTAGGCTTCCTTCCGAATGGATAATGCGTAGTAAATCACTATCCAGCGATTACATGTTTTTTGACGTTTTCCCAGGTATCGCCATCGGATGCCAAAGCCGTAAGTCTGCTTTCCAATAATTCGATTTGCTCAGGAGTCACTTCTATTTCATCAGACTTGGTGCGGACACTGTCCCACAGCTCTTCTGCCAAAAGGATGCGCTCAGGAGTACTTAGTGATTGTATATCCATTGAAATAGTATACAGAGGAGCGAAGGCATTGTCTGTATGGAAAAACAGGGTACGGATTAATTCGCCAGGTTGCGGACCAATTTATCTAGATCAGCATTTCAAGGGATCAATTGATTTTTAGTCAATGGTCCCCCCATAAAAAGTCAATCCACCCAAAAAAACAGACTTAATTTACTAATCGTCGATTCGGTACAGACTTAATTGCTAAGGAACAGACTTAATTTTTCCTAGTCAATGGTGCGAGACCAAGGCAAACTATTCAACCGTTACAGATTTTGCCAGGTTCCTTGGTTGATCAACATCGGTGCCTCTCTGAACAGCCACATGATAGCTCAGTAACTGTAAAGGAATTGTAGATAAAATTGGAGTCGTCCATTTAGCGGTGCATTTCATTCCAATGACAACATCATCTGAATCTTCATTAATACTGACTCCTTTATGTGCAAACACATAAAGACGTCCGCCCCGTGCCTTAACTTCTTGCATATTCGAGTGTAACTTTTCTAGCAGCTCATCATTTGGTGTAACAACTATGATAGGCATATCAGCATCTACCAGGGCCAAAGGCCCATGTTTCAACTCACCCGCAGGGTAAGCCTCCGCATGAATATAGGAAATTTCTTTTAACTTCAAAGCACCTTCCATAGCTATTGGATAATGTTCTCCACGCCCTAAAAATAAAGCATCGTTTTTATCGATGAAATCTTCAGCAACAATTTTAATTTTTTCATCAAGCTTAAACAAGCTTTCTACCTTACCCGGAAGCTCATTTAACTCAGTTACAATTTCCTTAAGCAAAGCAGCATCCATTCCTTTTGTCTTACCGATAGTTATCACCATTAAGATCATGGCAACTAACTGAGTAGTAAAAGCTTTTGTAGATGCTACCCCAATCTCTGGACCTGCCCTTGTCATCAATACCAGATCTGACTCACGAACCAGTGAACTTTCGGGAACATTACAAATACTTAAACTACCGCAATAATTTTTACCTTCAATATCTCGAAGTGCCGCTAAAGTATCTGCAGTTTCACCCGATTGAGAAAGAGTTACAAACAATGTGTTTTTCGGAACGACTGCCTTTCTATATCTAAACTCACTGGCTACTTCAATCTGGCATGGAATGGATAAAATATCTTCTAACCAGTATTTGGCCACATAACCTGCGTGATAACTTGTTCCACATGCAATAATTTGAATATTTTCTACTTTGCTAAATATTTCATCCGAACCGGGACCAAATATCGCATCCAGAACATCACTATCAGTGATTCTACCTTCAAGACAGTCTGATATTGCTGAAGCCTGTTCATAGATCTCCTTAAGCATGAAATGTCTGAACTTACCTTTGTTAACTGAATCACTGGTTAGTTCAGATACATTAATATCCAGCTCTTTTTCAAGTCCATCAGAACCATAAACTTGATAGCCTTTACCTTTTAAAACAGCAAAATCACCTTCTTCAAGATAGAGGAATCTGGATGTTACAGGCAGCAAAGCAGAAACATCTGACGCAACAAAATTTTCTTCAAAGCCAATACCAAGTACCAATGGACTTCCTTTACGGCATGCTACCAATTCATCTGCAGAATCCAGAGCTATTATTGCCAGAGCATAAGCACCTTCAAGTTTTGCTGTTGCCTGCTGAACAGCACTCAACAGATTATCTGTATAACAACTGTCAACAAGATGAGCGATTACTTCAGTATCTGTTTCTGAACTGAATATATAACCGGAACTTTTCAGCTCCTCCCTTAACTCTTTATAGTTTTCAATAATCCCATTATGAACTACGGCAATTCTGTCATTTGAAAAATGTGGATGGGCATTTTGCTCCGACGGCTCACCATGTGTTGCCCATCGAGTATGTGCTATGCCAATCCGTCCATGTTGATTATCTGGAATTTTATTAGCCATCTGTTGAACTTTGCCGAGAGATCGGAAGCGTTCCAGCCCGGAGTCATTAATCACAGCTATGCCGGCAGAATCATATCCTCGATATTCTAACCTCCTTAATCCTTCAACCAGGATTGAACTGACATCTCTTTGCGCTAAAGCACCTACTATTCCACACATGTTTTTAGTCTCTTTTAAATATATTCAGTAATTATTTTTATTTATTTTTTGACGGCCTTATCCAACCACTAATACTTACTTGTTTTGCTCTAGAAAATGATAACTCACCTTCAGGAGTATCTTTAGTTATAGTCGAACCTGCACCAATTGTTGTATTTTTTGAAATTCGAACTGGTGCAACTAATTGCGTATCTGACCCAACAAAAACACCATCTTCAATAATTGTTTTGTGTTTAAAGGCTCCATCATAATTACAGGTTATTGTTCCTGCCCCGATATTTACATCAGTTCCCATTTCTGTATCACCAATGTATGTTAGATGATTTACCTTACTACCTTCCCCAATAACTGATTTTTTAACTTCTACAAAATTTCCTATTTTGGCTTTATTAAGGGTCTTAGTTTCTGGTCTAATCCTGGCAAAAGGTCCAATATCATTGTTTTCACCAATTTCTGATTGATCGATGATACACATTGGTTGAACTTTAGTATTTCGTCCAATCTTACAGTCTTTTAGTACACAATTTGCACCTATTTCAACACCATCTTCTAGCTCTATTTTTCCTTCAAGAACGCAGTTCACATCTATCACTACATCCTGTCCAGCTATGACCTCAGCTCTGATATCTATTCTGGCAGGATCTACAATTTTAACACCCTGGGACATCAGGCTTTCAGCTCTTCTTCTACGATAAATTGTTTCAATTTCTGCAAGTTGAAGCTGGTTATTCACTCCTAATACTTCACTTTCATCACCACAAATAACGGCTGCAACATTATGATTTTTATTAACCGCATGCTTAACAACATCGGTCAGATAATATTCTTTTTGGGCATTATCAGCATCAAGTTCAGACAGTAGTTCACCATACTCACTACCCCTAATATATAAAATACCAGAGTTAGATTCTGTAAGTTTTCTAACATCATCACTGGCATCCTTCTCCTCAACTATTGCTGTTACATTTCCACTTTCATCTCGAACAATTCGTCCATAACCAGTAGGATTTGCAGCATCAAAACTTAACAAACAAACTACATTATCTTTTTGACCTTTAACGATCAATTCTTCTAAAGTAGTAAGCCTAATTAATGGCACATCTCCATATAAGACCAAAATATCATTTCCCGGTTTTAATTCATCATGGCATTGCAAAACGGCATGACCAGTCCCCAATTGTTCGACTTGCTCTACAAAAATTAAATTCTGCCCCTGCATAGTTTCAATAACTTGCTCAGACTCATGCCCTATCACAACAATAACTTGTTCCGGGTTTAATGATTTACTGGTGTCGACTACATGCTGAAGCATTGGTTTACCAGCTACATCATGGATAACCTTCGGCTTATTTGATTTCATCCTGCTGCCTTTACCGGCTGCAAGAATTACTATACTTAGTGACATGATGCTTTCCTTTTTACGATGTAATTTTTTATAACGAACAGAATAAACTATTTTATATTTTAGTCGAAAATTTAAGCCAAAAAAAAGGGAGCAAATGCTCCCTTTTTGTCAATATGTGAACCAGGTTTAGTTAACGATTAATCTTAAGCTTCTGTATCGCCGCTATTTGAGCAGCTGCTGATGCAATTTCAGCTCTCGCTTTGGCGACATCAATATCAGATTTTTGATCAGATAATGCTTCTTCCGCACGTTTTTTAGCTTCAATAGCTGCTGCTTCATCCAGATCATGAGCACGTATGGCTGTATCAGACAAAATGGTTACAACGTGTGGCTGCACCTCAAGTACACCACCCGATATAAAGAAGAACTCTTCTTTTCCATCACCTAGATCCAGTCTTACTTCACCTGGCTTAAGTGGGGATATTAATGGCGTATGTCGTGGAGCAATACCAACTTCACCCATTATCGCAGGCGCATAAACCATTTCTGCAAGGCCAGAGAAAATTTGCTCTTCGGCACTTACGATATCAACATGTATTGTCATCGACATAATTAAGAACCTCTTTTAGAGTGCGTCCGATTAAAGCGATTTAGCTCTTTCAGCAACTTCATCTATACTTCCAACCATATAGAAAGCCTGCTCAGGATATTGATCCATATCACCGTCTACAATAGCCTGAAAACCAGCAATAGTATCTTTTAGACTAACGTATTTACCGGTAGCACCGGTGAATACTTCTGCCACGAAAAATGGCTGAGACAGGTAACGCTGAATTTTACGAGCACGGGCAACTGCCTGTTTATCTTCTTCAGATAATTCATCCATACCCAGAATCGCAATAATATCTTTCAATTCTTTGTAGCGCTGTAACGTACCCTGAACTGCACGAGCAGTATCATAATGCTCAGAACCGACAACATTGGGATCAAGAATTCGAGAAGTAGAATCCAGTGGATCAACCGCAGGATATATTCCTAATTCAGCAATTTGTCTGGATAGTACCAGTGTCGCATCAAGGTGAGCAAAAGTCGTTGCAGGAGATGGATCGGTTAAATCATCCGCAGGAACATATACGGCCTGAAAGGAAGTGATTGAACCCGTTTTAGTCGAAGTAATTCGTTCCTGTAATGCGCCCATTTCTTCAGCAAGTGTAGGCTGATAACCCACCGCTGATGGCATACGTCCTAACAGTGCAGACACTTCAGTACCTGCAAGAGTGTAACGATAAATATTATCGATAAACATCAGTACATCTCTACCTTCATCACGGAAATATTCCGCCATGGTTAACCCAGAAAGGGCTACACGTAATCTGTTTCCAGGAGGCTCATTCATCTGACCGTAAACCAGGGAAACTTTATCTAAAACGCCACCTTCTGACATTTCATGATAAAAGTCATTTCCTTCACGAGTACGTTCGCCAACACCCGCAAATACTGAGAAACCAGAGTGCTCTACTGCGATATTTCGAATAAGCTCCATCAGTGTAACGGTTTTACCAACACCCGCACCACCAAACAAACCAATTTTTCCACCCTTGGCAATCGGCATAATTAAGTCGATAACCTTAATACCTGTTTCCAGAATTTCTGTCGCTGTTGACTGCTCGTCATAAGCTGGAGGCAGACGATGGATAGGCATTGTTGTTTCAGCACCAATAGGCCCTGCATTATCCACTGGATTACCCAGTACATCCATTATGCGACCCAGAGTTTTTTTGCCTACGGGAACCTGAATAGGTGAACCAGTATTTGTAACTTCCAAACCTCTACGCAATCCCTCTGAAGAACCCATGGAAATAGTACGAACGACACCATCACCCAGTTGCTGCTGTACTTCCAGAGTCAGGTTATCTGCATCAGCAATATTTAATGCGTCATATACCTTAGGTACAGAGTCACGAGGAAATTCTACGTCGACGACAGCGCCGATTACTTCCACGATATTTCCAGTACTCATGCTTGAATCCTCTTAAAAATAAATATGTTCAAAATAAGTTTAAACGGCAGATGCGCCGCTAACAATTTCACTAATTTCTTGTGTAATAGCTGCCTGACGTTCCTTGTTATAAATCAGCTGCAACTCTTTTATCAAATCACCGGCATTATCCGTTGCACTCTTCATAGCAACCATACGAGCAGCCATTTCACAGGCTACATTTTCAACTACAGAAGTGTAAACTATTGATTCTATGTAACGTTCTAGTAAGTTATCCAGAACTTCTTTGGAATCAGGTTCATAAATATAATCCCAGTGATGTTTAAGTTCATCATCAGTGGATGGCACAACCGGGACCAGCTTATGGATTTCAGCTTTTTGAGTCATGGTATTAACGAAACTATTACCTAACAGATAGATCTCATCAATTTCACCATCTTCATAATTTTTCAACAGCACCTGTACAGACCCGATAATATCGGTAATTTCAGGCTTGTCACCTAAATGACTGGCTTCGGCTACTATTTTCGCGCCAATGCGCTTGAAGAAGCTCAAACCCTTACCACCAAGAGTCACTACTTCAATTTCAACTTTCTGTTTTTCCCATTCATCTAACTGGTTTAACCCTTTCTTGAATAAATTTATATTCAATCCACCACATAATCCACGATCAGTAGAAACAACAATCATTCCCACTTTTTTAACTGGACGCTCAATCAGAAAAGGGTGTTTATACTCAGGATGAGAGCTTCCTACATGCCCGACCACTTTTCTGATTTTTTCAGCATAAGGACGAGCTGCCTTCATTCTTTCCTGAGCACGACGCATTTTACTGGCCGCAACCATTTCCATGGCTTTTGTGATCTTGGAAGTGTTCTGAACACTCTTGATCTTGGTTCTTATCTCTTTAGCACCAGCCATAATTTATTCTCTAAGCACCTTTAACAAGTATCCTTAATAAACACCGTTTGCTTTGAAATCTTCGATGGCTTCTTTCATTCCCGACACAATTTTATCATTGTAGTCACCCGACTCATTAATCGTATCGAGTAAATCAGCAAAGTTAGATTTCACATGTGCATGTAAAGCCAGTTCAAATTCAACAACTTTTTTAACCGGAACATCATCCAGGTAGCCTTCATTTGCGGCAAATAGCGAGATCCCCATTTCTGCAACGGATAAAGGAGAATACTGCTTCTGTTTCATCAGCTCAGTTACACTTTGACCACGTTCTAACTGCTTACGCGTCGCTTCATCAAGATCTGATGCAAACTGAGAGAATGCAGCAAGCTCACGATATTGAGCCAATGCCAGACGAACACCACCACCGAGCTTTTTAATAATTTTGGTTTGTGCCGCACCACCTACACGAGATACAGACAGACCTGCGTTTATTGCTGGACGTATACCAGCATTAAACAGATCAGATTCCAGAAATATCTGGCCATCTGTAATCGAAATAACATTGGTTGGTACAAATGCTGATACGTCACCACCCTGAGTTTCGATAATAGGTAGAGCCGTTAATGAACCTGTTTTACCTTTAACCTTACCGTTCGTAAATTTTTCTACATATTCTTCGTTAACACGAGCTGCGCGCTCAAGTAAACGTGAATGGAGATAGAAAACATCACCGGGATAAGCTTCACGTCCTGGAGGACGACGTAACAACAGAGATACCTGACGGTAAGCCCAGGCCTGTTTAGTCAGGTCATCATAAATAATAAGTGCATCTTCGCCTCTATCTCTGAAATACTCACCCATGGAACATCCAGCGTAAGGACCAATATACTGTAAAGCAGCCGAATCAGAAGCCGTCGCCGCAACAACAATGGTATGTTCCATTGCACCGTGCTCTTCCAGCTTACGAACCACGTTAGCAACTGTTGACGCTTTCTGTCCTACAGCAACATAGATACATTTAACGCCAGTTCCCTTCTGGTTGATGATGGCATCAATCGCAACAGCCGATTTACCTGTTTGACGATCACCGATGATCAATTCACGCTGCCCTCTACCTACAGGAACCATCGCATCAATCGCTTTTAACCCTGTTTGAACAGGCTGATCAACAGATTTTCTTTCGATTACACCTGGAGCCACTTTTTCAATCGGAGAAAACTCTTCACTACCGATAGGACCCTTACCATCAATGGGCTCACCCAAAGAGTTAACCACACGACCCAGCAGCTTTTCACCCACAGGTACTTCAAGAATTCTGCCGGTACATTTCGCAGTGTCACCTTCAGAAAGGTGTTGATAAGAACCTAAAATTACGGCACCAACTGAATCTCTTTCAAGGTTCAGGGCCATACCATAAGTATCACCGGGAAACTCTATCATTTCACCGGACATAGCATCTGCGAGCCCATGGACGCGCGCGATACCATCGGTCAAACTGACGACAGTACCCTCTGTTCTAGCTTCTGCAGCGCTTTCAAAGTTCTTGATTCGCTCTTTTATCAGTTCGCTAATTTCTGACGGATTAAGTTGCATAACGTGATCCCATGTTCATATTAAAGAATTCAACAGTTAGAATTCATAAATTCAGTGTTATTTATTCAAAATTGAGGTCAGCTTACTCAGTCGCCCAAGTGCAGAACCATCAATAACCAGATCACCCGCCCTTATAATGGCACCGGCAATCAATGATTGGTCGATTTCAGATGAAATACTAACCTCTTTGCCCAGTCTCTTTTTCAACTGACTGGCTATCGCCTTTTCCTGCTTGATTGTCAGCTTTCTGGCAGAAGTCACTTTAACCTCAATACTTCCATCAGCAGCCTGCTTCAGTGTTTCAAAACCTTCATAAATTGCAGGTAATGAAAGCATACGGTCATTTTCGACCAGCAGGCGCATCATATTTTGTACTTCCTGGTTTATCTCAGGTGCACCTTCTACAGAAGACAACACAGAAGTAAAAATCTCTATTAACTGTGCCCCATTGATAGAAGGCGAAGTAATGAGAGTTTCCATTTCCTCTTCAGCAGCAACTTGAGCAGCTAACTGAAGAACATCAGACCAGAATGGCAAGTTCTTTTGTTCGACCGCAAGTTCATAAATTGCTTTAGAGTAGGGTCGGGCGGCAGTTTCAAAATCAGACATTATTAATACCTAAATTTGCGCCATTAAATCGTCAAGCACTTTGCCGTGAGTAGCTGCATTCACTTCACGTTTGAGAATCTGTTCAGTGCCTGCCAGTGCAATAGCTGAAACTTCTTTACGCAATTGCTCACGTGCCGAGTTTATTTGCTGCTCTATGTCTGATGTTGCCGCGACTTTAATTTTATCAGCTTCTTCGCGTGCAATATCTTTGGCTTCATCAACAATCTCACCAGCTCTTTTCTGAGCTTGATTGATGATTTCCTGAGCCTGTTGCTTGGATTCTTTAAGGTTATCGCCAGCTCTGGACTGTGCAAGTTTAAGATCTTTCTGACCCCTTTCTGCAGCCGCCAGACCATCAGCAATCTTAGCCTTACGCTCTTCCAATGCCGTCATTAATGGCGGCCAGACATATTTCATGCAGAACCAGACAAACAGTATAAAAGTAATACTTTGTCCGATTAATGTAGCATTGAAATTCATATCGCTGTCCTCAAATAGAGTTTAAACAATTATTGCTTACGCAACAGCGAACATAATGTACATAGACAGACCAACTGCAATCATTGGTACCGCGTCAACAAGACCCATTACGATGAAGAATTGTGTACGTAGCATGGGAATAAGTTCAGGCTGACGCGCCGCACCTTCAAGAAAGCGACCACCTAAAACACCGATACCAACCGCAGCACCTAACGCACCTAAGCCCATCATAATTGCACCAGCAATATAAAGCAGAGCAGATTCCATGAATGTCTCCTAATAGAAATATATAATAATAAAAAATTAAGCCTGAAAAATTAGTAACAATTTATCAGTGTGATTCCTGGGATGCCATATCCAGATATACGATGGTCAGCGTCATAAAGATAAACGCCTGTAACGTAATGATCAGGATGTGGAAAATGGCCCAGCCCAATTGTAAAACCCCACCAAACAACCCTAATGCCCAGCCACCGCCGTACATTAAAGCAATCAGTATAAATATCATTTCTCCGGCATACATATTACCGAACAAACGTAAAGCCAATGAGATCGGTTTGGCGATCAATGTTACTCCTTCGAGCAACAGATTAATTGGCATCATAAATTTTGGAAACGGGTGAAATGCTAATTCAGCAAAAAAACCACCAGCACCTTTAAACTTAAAGCTGTAATAAAGCGTCAGAGCGAAAACCGACAACGACAGTCCAAACGTGATATTCGGATCCGTTGATGGAACAATCTTTAAATAAGGTATGCCAATTGCGCTAGCCAGAAAAGGAATATGATCAACTGCCAGTAAATCCATAAAATTCATTAGAAATACCCACACAAAGATAGTCAGCGATAAAGGTGCTATCAATGGATTTTTTCCCGAAAATGAACCGCGTACAGATTCATCGATGAACTCAAACAACATTTCGACAAAGTTTTGCCAACCGGAAGGAACACCTGCCGTCGCAGATCGACCAATCTTACGAAAAAACCACAGAAACAAAACGCCCAGGCCAATAGAAAAGCCCATTGAATCCAGGTTAATAGACCAGAAACCCATCTCAGCAATATCTGTAGCACTGTGCGCAATGCCCCAGCCATGCTGCTCAGTATGACCAAACGTCAGATTGGTCAGATGATGCTTGATATATTCGGCTGATGTTTCGTAACCTGACATAGCAGACTATTTACCTTTATAAAAAATTGGCACAAACACGCCGGACATTTGAACTAACAAATAACCGACAAATAAAATTAATGGATCCCACTGGTAATCTGAGGTGAAAGCTAACGCAAATATTATGCCTGCCATCAACCACTTACTAACATCAGATCGGTATGTATAACTTAGCCACTCAACTGCATTATTATTATCTAACTGCCGTAACATTTTATAACTAAAATAAACGCTCGGAAGTAAACTTGCCAGACATCCAGTCAATGCCGAAAATACATCGCCTAATCTAAATAAGTAGATCAGCAGACAATAAATTAGCAAAATAATTAACTGAACTGTTAGCAAATACTGGATTTGAGACTTCATCGCTCTAAACTACATCGCGCAAGCCTTGATCCCTCGTTAATGCGGAGCGAATTATAAGGAGTTGTTTGACAAGAATCAATCAGACAATCAAAAAAATTAAGCATCTAATAAAAAATAAATATATAAGGAAATACTTATTAATATCTTTCTGAACTATTTATCCAGAAAATGCTGCAATATCCCATCCAGTTCTTCATTATTATGGAAATTAATAACAAGCTGACCAACACCCTTTTTCCCGCCTGCCTTTATCTTTACTTCAGTACATAAACTGTCACTGATTTTTTGCTCCAGACGCTGAATATCAGGATCAGTCTCGGGTTTCTCTGGTTTTTTAGGAGCAGGAGACAATGTCTTCTTCACCAATGCTTCTGTTTCACGCACCGATAAACCTCTATTGACCACAACACGGGCAATCTCAGGCTGTTCATTTTGCGGCAACGCCAATAACGCCCGGGCATGCCCCATACTTAGTAATGACTTATTGACCAGATCTTTTACCGGTTCTGCAAGCTCCAACAACCTTAATAAATTACTGACAGCCACTCGTGAACGCCCGACAGCTTCGGCAACTTGCATGTGAGTAAGTGAAAAATCATCAATTAAACGTTGCAACGCTACAGACTCTTCCAGAGGATTCAAATCTTCACGCTGAATATTCTCAATCAGTGCTACCGCTGCTGCAGATTGTGTATCTATATCTTTAATAACAGCAGGAATGGATTGCAGCCCAGCCAGTTGAGAAGCTCTCCAACGGCGCTCTCCCGCAATTAATTCATAATGAGAACCTTCTTTTCTAACCACAATCGGTTGAATAACACCCTGAGCAGAAATTGAGTTTGCCAGCTCCTGCAATGCTTCTTCATCAAAATGTTTACGCGGCTGATACTCACCACGTTGAATTTTATCAATAGGAAGTTCCGTTAGCCCTGTCGATATCTCCTCATCAGAGGCCTGTGTAATTTCCTGAACGCTACCGATCAGGGAGCCTAAACCACGGCCTAATCTTTTTTTCTTAGCTACCATCTTTACTACCTGATCCTAATTCACATAATGATGCTGCTTGGCATCTCTTCTCAACACTTCACCAGCCAATGCCAGATAGGCCATAGAACCACGAGAGTTTTTATCATACTGTAAAATTGGCTGCCCGAAACTGGGCGCTTCAGCCAGTCGAATATTGCGCGGAATTACAGTGCGGTAAACGGTGTCTCCAAAATGCTCCACCAGTTCACTGGATACATCGTTAGACAGATTATTTCGCGGGTCATACATCGTCCTTAACAGACCCTCGATCTTGATTTTTGGGTTTACACTAATACGAATCTGCTCAATGGTATCCAGCAAAGCAGTTAAACCTTCAAGTGCGTAATACTCACACTGCATCGGAATAACCACGCCGTTTGAAGCGACCAGCGCATTAACTGTCAACATATTCAATGAAGGCGGGCAATCGATCAGAATGTAATCATATTTATCGGCAACCGTTTCAAGGGCCAGAGTTAATTGTCGCTCCCGACCTATCTTATTCATCAGCTGTACTTCAGCAGCAGTCAAATCCCCGTTAGATGGCAACAAATCAAAACCCGCTTCCGGTGCCTTTAGCGTCACTTGCTGAGCAGTATTCTCACCCAACAGCACTTCACAGACACTGAACTCCAGCTCATTTTTATCAACTCCGCTGCCCATGGTCGCATTGCCCTGCGGATCCATATCAACCAGTAAGACACGACGTTTGGTGGCAGCCAGTGAAGCTGCCAGGTTGACACAGGTTGTGGTTTTGCCAACACCACCTTTTTGATTGGCAATTGTGATAATTTTGGTCATATATCCTGTCGCTGTATAGTGACCAAACTGCGTTTTTCAGCAATGCCCGGCACCTGTAATTGATTGATCTCTAACTTATAGATTGCTGAATCCAGAGATTGCTTTTCAGCTTTGCTCAATTCAGTTTTCATGGTAATCAAACGTGTATTGACCTGCCAGATTGGAGTCACTGAAGACACAAAATCGGAGACAGACGAGTAAGCCCGACTGACAATCACATCGAATGAAGAGTCGGCATGATAATCCTGAATACGCGAGTGCACAACATTAACATTAGATAACCCACAACTTGCAATTGCCTGTTGCACAAAACGAGTTTTCTTTCCATTGCTGTCCAGCAACACCCATTTTGACTCAGGCAACATGATTGCAAGCGGTATACCCGGTAAACCCGCACCTGTGCCAACATCAAGACAAAAGCTCTTTTCAGGAATTTCATTAATGATCGCCAGACTATCCAGCACATGATAAGCCACCATTTTTTGCGGGTTAGTTATCGCCGTCAGGTTATAGGCCTTATTCCATTTAACCAGCAATTCCAGGTAATCTTTTAGCTGCTCTATCTGAGAATCTTCAAAAGAAAGATTTATCTCTGAAAGACCCTTTTGTAATAAAGAAGTTAACATTATGCGGTTTTATTCGTTGGAGCCTGGCGCTTCAAATGCACCAGTAATAAAGAAATTGCAGCCGGTGTAACACCCGAGATACGTCCCGCCTGGCCTATGGTTGCCGGACGTACATCCTGTAACTTCTGACGAACTTCATTAGACAAACCTTTGACCAGCTCATAATCCAGCTCAACCGGAAGCTCGGTAGATTCATGCTTAAGAGCTTTATTAATTTCATCCTGCTGACGTGACAAATATCCGGAATACTTACTATTTATCTCTACCTGTTCCTGAACTCTTGCATCAAAAGTCAGCTCCGTATTCAGTAACGGCATCAGGTTATCAATTCCAATTTCTGGGCGTTTCAGCATTTCAGACAGGCGATATTCCCGGGCAACCGGCTTTTCAAGCAAAGATTTGAGCGCTTCCTCAGATGGCTGCCCCGGACGAACCCAGTTATCTTTCAGCGACTGGCTCAATAATTCCAGCTGCTCCCGGTGTTCATTAAAAGCAGTCCAGCGCTTGTCATCGACCAGACCTAACTGCCGACCTGCATCAGTCAGCCGCAAATCGGCATTATCTTCACGCAGCATCAAACGATACTCGGCACGACTGGTAAACATACGATAAGGTTCATTCGTTCCACGGGTAATTAAATCATCGACCAGCACACCCATATAAGCTTCTGAACGGGAAAAATTTAATGGCTCTTTACCCAATACCGCAGCCGCCGCATTGGCTCCCGCCATCAAACCCTGCGCAGCCGCTTCCTCATAACCCGTGGTTCCATTGATCTGGCCGGCAAAATACAACCCTTCAAAAAATCGAGTCTGTAAATCAGGTCGTAAATCACGAGGATCAAAAAAATCATATTCAATAGCATAACCGGGACGAATAATATGTGCCTGCTCAAAACCCGGAATACTATGAATCAGTGCTTCCTGAATATCATAAGGCAGGCTGGTCGATATGCCGTTGGGATAAACTTCAGAAAGATTCAATCCTTCCGGTTCCACAAAAATCTGGTGTGATGTTTTATCTGCAAAACGCACCACCTTATCTTCAATTGAAGGACAATAACGCGGACCGGTCCCTTCTATTTCACCGGTAAATAATGGCGATCGGTCCAGGCCACCGCGAATAATATCGTGCGTTTCCTCACTGGTGTAAGTGATATGACAACTTACCTGACGTGGATGAATATCCACCGATGCCATTGTTGAAAATACGGGTAACGGGTCATCACCTGGCTGTTCCTGCATTTTAGAATAATCCAGTGTTTTACGGTCCAGCCTGGCTGGAGTACCTGTTTTCAAGCGATCAATACGAAAAGGTCGCTCACGTAAGCGATCAGCCAGCGCGATTGAAGGAGGATCACCCGCACGGCCTCCACTATAATTGGCCTGACCAATATGAATCTTACCGGCCAGAAATGTGCCCACCGTCAACACCACTTTGGATGCATAAAAGTTAAGCCCCATTTCAGTAACCACACCTTCGATTCGCCCATTACTCTCAATCAAATCAACCACTGGCTGCTGAAACAATGACAGGTTCGGCTGGTTTTCCAGCACTTCACGAATCGCACTTCGATATAACTGGCGATCAGCCTGGGCACGAGTAGCACGAACAGCAGGTCCTTTTCTTCTATTTAAAATACGAAACTGGATGCCAGCTTTATCAGCGGCAAGCGCCATCACACCACCCAATGCATCAATTTCTTTCACCAGATGCCCTTTGCCAATACCACCGATGGCCGGATTGCAACTCATCTGCCCAAGCGTATCGATATTATGAGTCAGCAATAACGTACTCGCACCCATTCGCGCAGACGCAAGCGCAGCCTCGGTACCGGCATGGCCGCCACCAATCACAATCACATCAAAACGTCGGGAGAAATCCATCGTAAATAAACAAAATAAAAAATTAGCCGGCTATTTTAGTCGGTTTAACCATTATTGAGCAAATCAGTTTTGACACAAGCATGTTACAAATGCATATTGAACAACCTGTCTTACACTCTCATAAGGAAATAATCTTGTTGAAATTTATTCTTTTATTAATCATATCAACAATTCAAACAGCATTTGCATCCAGCCCGGTATGGCTGGTTGAATCGGAACAGAATCGTTTATTTCTGGCCGGTACTATCCATGTCCTAAGAGCTTCAGATCACCCTTTACCCAGCGCATTTGAATCAGCCTACAAACAATCACAAATACTGACTTTTGAGACCGATATCAGTGAAAGCCAGAGCCCGGCTTTTCAACAACAGATGTTGCAGGCGGTTTCCCTGGATCAAAACCAAATCCTGCAGGATTTAATATCTCCGCAAATCCAGGCAAAACTGATAACTTATTTACGTGAAAACAATCTCAATATTCAACAATTTTCAAGATTCAAACCTTCAATGATCGCCATGACCTTAACACTGCTTGAGTTGAAAAAGCTGGGTGCAGGCAGCCATGGAGTAGATCAGTATTATTTTAACAAGGCTAAACAGGATCATAAAAAAACACATGCACTGGAGAGTTTACAGCAGCAAATCGATTTCCTTGCCCACATGGGAGAGGGACAGGAAGACCAGATAATCCAGCAAACCATGAAAGATATAGACACCTTGGCATCACAGTTTTCAATAATGGTAGAAAGCTGGAAAAAAGGCGATGTAACTCAGCTGGAAGAACTGTTCGTAAAACCCATGCAACAGGAATTCGATTCTGTTTACCAGCAATTATTGGTACAACGAAATTTAAACTGGCTACCTCAAATAATGGATTACCTTAAAACACCTGAAACGGAAATGGTACTGGTGGGCAGCGCTCATTTACTCGGCAAAGATGGCCTGATAAAACTTTTAAAACAGGCTGGATTAAAAATTACCCAACTGGATTGATCACATAAGCCATCAAAATTGATCATTACTTGACATCTGTCATGTTTCCCACAGTTTTCATAGTGATAATCGAATCAACAATAAAGTACCGCAGCAATAACGTCTGCACATAGCCAACATTACTGTTTTTAAATTAAGTTAAGTACCGGGGTAACCACAATTGGACCAATCTATCTCATCGGCTTCCGCTGAAGCCAACAGCGATCGCGCATTCATGTCTGGCAACGAGGCTTTAGCTCGCGGTGCTTATGATGCAGGTTGCAGAGTTGCAGCAGCCTACCCGGGTACTCCTTCTACAGAAATTCTTGAATACACCAGCCAATACAAAGACATGTACACCGAATGGTCGGTAAATGAAAAAGTTTCCCTGGAAGTCGCCATAGGCGCTTCTCTGGCTGGAAGCCGTTCATTTTGCGCAATGAAACACGTTGGATTAAACGTCGCATCAGATGCCTTAATGACCCAGACCTTGATCGGTGTTAAAGGTGGCCTGGTCATAGCTGTTGCTGATGACGTGGGTTTATCCTCTTCACAAAACGAACAGGACTCTCGATACTGGGGAAGATTTGCACATATTCCAGTTCTTGAGCCAGCAGATTCACAGGAAGCATATGACATGGTCAAATATGCTTTTGATCTGTCTGAACAATTCGATACACCTGTACTATTACGCATCACTACCCGCGTTTGTCATGTTAAAAGCATTATCACAACAAGCGGACGTGTGGAAAAAGATTCTCTGGGTTTTGTTAAAGAACAAACCCGACTGGTAATGACCCCTGCCAATGCAAAACACCGCATACCTTTCATGCATCAGCGCGAAGCAACCATGCGCGATTTTAGTAATACAGAATGCCCACTAAATACTATTATTCCAGGAACCGATACTCGCATCGGTTACGTCACATCCGGCCCGGCATTTTTACACGTGAGTGAAAGTTTTCCTGATGCTCCTGTATTTAAAATGGGCCTGAGCTATCCACTGCCTACTGATAAAATTCGTGAATTTGCAGCAACTGTTGATCAACTGGTTGTGGTCGAAGAAATCGAACCACTGGTGGAAATCGAATTAAAAGCTGCAGGCATCAATGTCATCGGCAAAGATATTCTTCCACTGCAAGGTGAATTGGCTCCCAATATTTTACGCCCGGCAATAGCTGAATTACTGGGCGAACCCATTCCTCAAATTGAACCGGATAAACGCTCCGGTATTTCCGTTGAAGTTGCTTTACCTTCACTTGCCGACGGCTTATTCCCCAGACCACCCACCATGTGTGTGGCCTGCCCACATTTGGGCATTTATTACACCCTGTCAAAAGTTAAAAATACTATTATCTCAGGTGATATCGGCTGTTATACCCTCGGTGCCGGGCACCCCTGGAACGCCATGGACACCTGTGTTTGCATGGGTGCATCCATGGGTGTGGCTCTTGGGCTGGATAAAGGCCGTGCCGAATCGGATGACAACAAAAGCATCCTGGCTGTTATTGGTGACTCCACTTTTATGCACATGGGCATGCAGGGATTACTCGACATTACTTACAATAAAGGCAATGTCACCATCTTACTGCTTGATAATCGTGCCGTCGGCATGACAGGCGGACAGGAGAACCCAGGTACCGGTCATAATATTCACGGAGAAGAAACACAACGTATCGATTTCAGAAAGCTGTGCGAAGCACTCGGCGTAAATCCGGAGCGCATACACGAAGTAAACCCTTACGAAATGCCCACTTTATTCAAAGCGATTCGTAAGGAAGTAAAAATCAAAGAACCTTCCGTCATAATTACCAATCAACCTTGTGTACTGGTTGATTACTATAAAAACAAGCCTTCATTTGAAGTCATTGATGATAAATGTACAGGCTGCACCAACTGCCTTGACATCGGTTGTCCGGCCATCATGGTGACACGCCGTGAAACCGTAACCAAACCAAACGGATCAACCAAAGAGCTCGCATTTGTACGTATTGAATCCGCCGTTTGTACCGGTTGCGATTTGTGCCCGAAAACCTGCGGCCCCGATGCCATTATCCCAGTAGAGGGTTTCACACGTGATTGATTTAGCTACTACCAACATCCTGGTCGCCGGCATCGGTGGACAGGGCGTCATGACTGCAGCAGAAATACTTGCTCAAACGGCTCTGACCCAGGGTTATGACGTTAAAAAAACTGAAGTTGCCGGCATGGCTCAACGCGGCGGTGTGGTGACCTCTCATGTGCGCTTTGGTGAAAAAGTTAATTCACCGGCCATTCCCGATGGCGAAGCCGATTTAATACTTGGGTTTGAACCTGCAGAAGCAGCTCGCTGGTTAATTCAGCTCAAACAGAGAGGCGTTGTACTGGTTAACCAAAACATTCAAGTACCTCCTATCGTCAATATTGGTTTATTTAAATACCCAGATGATCCCGTCGCTTCAATTGTCGAAAGGGGCGTCGAAGTTCATGCTTTTAATGCGACCAAAATTGCCCAGAAACTGGGCAATATCAAGCTCGTAAATACGGTCATGCTTGGCGCAAGCTCAGCCCATTTACCTTTTTCTGCAGACATATTAAAAGAATCTATCCTAGCTCGATTCAGAGCGCGAAAACCGAAACTGGTTGAAATCAATGAACAGGCTTTCCTGGCCGGTCAGGAAGCAGCCGCAGCATCTTAATAAATTCAACACACACACGTTAAACTATGCAAGACACCAACCCAGCACAACTCGACTCTATCGAAACTGCAACTGTTGAAGAGTTAAGAGCATTACAACTGAAACGTCTTAAGTGGAGTCTCAAACACGCCTACGACAACGTGCCATTTTATAAGAACAGTTTTGATCAGCACGGCATTCATCCAGACGACCTCAACTCTCTGGAAGACCTGGCAAAATTTCCTTTCACGGTAAAAGATAACTTACGCGAAAACTATCCCTTTGGACTATTTGCCGTACCTCGTGAACAGGTAGTTCGTATTCACGCCTCATCGGGTACCACTGGAAATCCAACAGTAGTGGGTTACACCCAGAATGATATCGACATGTGGGCTAACTTAATGGCCCGGTCAATAAGAGCTGCTGGTGGCCGTTCCGGCGACATTTGTCACATAGCCTTTGGTTACGGACTTTTTACCGGTGGACTAGGCGCTCACTATGGTGCCGAAAAACTGGGCTGCACAGTTGTGCCTATGTCTGGTGGACAAACAGCAAAGCAGGTTCAGTTAATCATGGATTTCAAACCTCGGATCATTATGGTAACCCCTTCTTATTGTCTTAACCTGGCGGATGAAATGGAACGTCAGGGAATAAGCCCTGAAGATAACCCGCTGGAAATCGGCATGTTTGGAGCAGAACCCTGGACCAACGAAATGCGCAGTGAATTAGAGCAACGTCTAGGCATAGATGCTGTTGACCTGTATGGATTATCTGAAATCATCGGCCCGGGTGTCGCACAGGAATGTGTCGAAACAAAAGATGGCCCCACCATCTGGGAAGACCACTTTTATCCCGAAATTATCGACACCGAAACCGGCGAAGTACTCAAAGATGGCGAAGATGGGGAACTGGTATTTACTTCGCTAACCAAAGAAGCTTTTCCAATTATTCGCTATCGAACCAAAGATTTGACCCGTTTACTGGCTGGCACTGCTCGCCCAATGCGTCGAATTAAAAAAATCACCGGACGATGTGACGACATGATGATTATTCGAGGCGTCAATGTTTTCCCCAGCCAGATCGAAGAAATTTTACTAAAGCAACCCTCTATGGCTCCACATTATCAAATTGAATTATCTCGTACCGGCAATATGGACTGCATAGCTGTAAATGCAGAAACCAAACCCGGCACCAGTGATTCTGAAAAATTAAAAATAGCAGACCAGGTGACAAAAAGTATTAAAGATTTTATCGGCGTATCGGCTCAGATAAATATACTACCAGAAGGCCAGGTACCTCGATCTTTAGGCAAAGCGCAACGAGTTGTTGATAATCGTTAAATATAACCAAGATAAAAAATAGTGAATCAGGCTTCATCCAAGAAAAAAGGCCCCGAATACTGGCTAGCTGCAATATTGAATTCGATTGCAGCTTTGGCATTATTTGGTTTGATGATTATTACCTGCATCGACGTATTTGGGCGTTATCTATTTAACTCACCACTACTCGGAACAACAGAGCTGACCGAAATGGGTCTTGGCATTATTATCTTTGCCTCTTTCCCCATTATTTCCTGGCACAATGAACATATTGTTGTCGATATGCTCGACCGTTTCACTCCACCTTTAGTGCACTGTGTTAGAACTGTTTTGCTTAACCTGGTGATGGCCACAGCATTTTATTTTCTCGGTCAACGAATTATGACTCTTGGCAACAGGTCACTGAGTTACGGCGAAGAAACAGAGTATTTATCCATTCCACTGGGCTGGGTTATTAATTTTATTGGCATCATGTTCTGGCTAACCAGCATCACTCTACTCACCTTTGGCTTATATCGAACCATAACCCGATATCGGGATCACAAAGCAGCACATTCAGGTACATTGTTCAGATGACTATTTCACTCATTGGCTTTGGCTGCCTGTTAGTTCTGGTTTTCATCCGCATTCCCATTGGGCTTTCAATGGGTTTAATCGGATTTTTTGGATTTGCCTATCTCAGTGATTTCAACTGGATTGCAGCTTTATCGATGTCATCTCGAAGAGTCATTGATACATCTCAGGACTACGGCCTATCGGTGATTCCATTGTTTATCTTAATGGGCAATCTAGTTACCCGCTCAGGCTTATCCAGAGAACTTTACACTGCCTCATATACTTTTTTAGGTCATTTGAGAGGCGGATTATCCATGGCAACAGTTGTCGCCTGTGGTGCTTTTTCAGCAATTTGTGGTTCCAGCCTCGCAACCGCAGCAACTATGGCAAAAGTGGCCATGCCTCCCATGCGTGAATACGGTTACAGCGATGCACTGGCCAGTGCTTCAATTGCAGCTGGTGGCACACTGGGCATACTCATCCCACCGAGTGTCATTCTGGTTATTTACGGCATTATGACCGAGCAAAGCATACGAGAACTGTTTGCCGCCGGTTTTCTTCCCGGCCTGTTAGGTATTTTTCTCTACATGGGTGCAGTCTCCTGGACTGTGTGGAGAAAACCCGAATCTGGACCTAGAGGAGAAACCAGCACTGGCTCCCAGAGGCTTCAGGCTTTAAAAGGTGTCTGGGGAACAATTCTATTATTTTCGCTGGTTATGGGAGGAATTTACGGAGGTATTTTCACACCCACAGAAGCCGCTGGAATTGGTGCGGCAGGTGCCTTTTTAATTGCTCTTTCACGTCGTTCTCTGAATATTCGTATTATTTTTGATATTCTGGCCGAAACGGCACATACCACTGCCTCACTTTTTATCGTTGTTATTGGAGCTTTAATTTTCTCAAATTTCATTAACCGAGCAGGTTTTCCAGATGAATTACTGACTTTAATTACCGGTTACAACCTTTCTCCCATGACCGTAATTTTTATTATTCTGGGAATCTATATTATTTTAGGTTGCGTGTTTGAAAGCCTGTCCATGCTGTTGCTCACCATTCCAGTTTTTTATCCGGTGGTTCAAAGCCTGGGCTTTGACCTTGTGTGGTTTGGCATTGTGGTTGTTGTGGTCACAGAAATTAGTTTGATAACACCACCAGTAGGACTCAATGTTTTTGTATTAAGTGGTGTATTGAAAGATGTTAAAACAGGTACAATTTTTAAAGGTGTGACCCCTTTCTGGGTTGCAGACATTGTTCGTCTGCTATTGATAACCTTGATCCCGGTAATTTCTTTAGCACTTCCTGCTTTTCTATATCGTTAAAAAAGAGTAACTACTCAGCGAGTTTCATTTTTTTACAACAAAGTCACGAAGATCACGAATCCATAGAATGTCCGCGACATTACTATCATAAGATGGCCAGAAATTTTAAAAGTTGAAATCAAGACAGAAAAAAATCCGTTCCTACATAGTTCTTTCCATTGAACTAGTCAAATACATGGAGAATATTTAATCTTTAAAGCGTCTTTCAGAAATATTCCCTGAAAGTGAGGCTGATTAATGTCGACTCAAATAGATTTATAAGAAAGCAGACGTTGGATGGGCTTCCAGTTACTTTCAAAGTTCAGCAATGGTCGACGTTTAATTCAGTATCGTAAAATTACTGTTTTGTGCCATTTGCGGTCATTGCTGATTGACTCTTTATGTGTATCTGACCCCAGTTAATTGTAATTGCGTTCGCTAATTTTTCTTTACCTTTACCTCTTCCTGATTACCCCTGAGGCTCAGCTATCCTATCTCATTGAAAATATTATTCACCACAGAGGAAGAGAATGGGATTAGTTATTTCTAAATTCCAATATATTTAGAGCATGAGATGCTTTCTTAAGCT